>MDTC01090492.1_pt1 | contig 21843 bp, 23 predicted proteins | sample 811181 | NCBI WGS metagenome assembly MDTC01 (sample SAMN05326644, study PRJNA326480) | marine metagenome | isolation source: seawater | place: Pacific Ocean: North | collected 2011 | reverse complement strand
CCATAGTAAAGAGTCTGGTCATTTGTATACCTAATGCTATGTCCATAGTAAAGAGTCTGGTCATTTGTATACCTAATGCTATGTCCATAGTAAAGAGTCTGGTCATTTCGGAATTATGGAGAAATCTGAGGTAACTGAATTTCGGTAGTAAACATAAATAAATAAATATAAACATACATACAAGTATTACAATTGTTTGTTTAATAGAAAGTTTATTTTATATTTACGTAAAGCATATATCTTTGACATTTCCAACATATCGTACGACATTGCACGTTTCACGTTTACACTTCTCACGTTTCCATTGTAATAATTTTGTTTACAGATAGAACAATTAAAGTTATTACGATTGATCCACTTAACAAAGCATTCTTCGTGGCCGAAAAACATACATTCACAAGAAAACATTCGAATTAACAAACCTTCGTTGTTATTGCAAAAGTAACATCGCATCGAATTCCGTTGGAACTTTAAGAAAGCAGCTTCTTTATTTGCTTTTGATTTGACAGGCGACGGAGTATTGACAGGTGTAAAATCATCATCGGACGACGGAATATTACCTAAATCAAAATCTACAACTATTCTTCTACGTCTATCAAATCGCAATTGTACGCATCCCATCAAGTGTATTAAAATATTGGACTTTTTAGTTATATAGTCGTATAATATGACGGAGGTTATGCAACTGTTAAACCAGAAAAAACTTTCGGAGGGCCGCAAGAAGCTATGGAAACTTATGTTTGAGTTTGCAACAAGGACCACTAGGTATACACGTGAAAAGTTTGAAGAGCGAGTTCCGTTTTTAACAAAATTGATGCACATTTTGTTGAACGATTTGTATCGAGAAGAGGATATCGATTTGTATCAATTGCTAAAGAAAGCGTGGGATGCTAATCCAGTCGCTATTGGAGATGTGGTTTACTTATGTCGTGAAAAGGAGATGTCAACTAGATTTGCGAAAGTCTTTGGCGTAACAAATTATTTTCAAGATCGTGGCAAAAACTGTATGCCTGAAGAAGCAAAGGAGCGGCTAGTGAAGTTGCGAAAGAAGAAAATATTAACAAACAAGGAACGACGACATACTAATAATATTAATAATGATATTTTATTGGTCTCTTCGCTCGCGCAAGAGATACGTGACGATTTGGAAGGTTCACAGGTCTTTTTTAATCAGTATGGCTTAGCTGCAGAGGTTTTGTTGTTAAAGAAGAGTATAGAACGAGAAATAAAAATTACACAACAACTGATGGCGGATCCTAGTTTGTTTAAAACTCATCGTTTTGCATTTCAACAGCATGGGATTCCAGGCTACGATCCAACGCAATGCTTTCAAGATGAAATAGACGCCTTGCGTGAAAAGATCAATCGTTTATAATCATAGTTTTCTTTTTTTTGTTGGTGGGACTTCGTCGTCGTCGGTGTCGTCGTCTGTATCTTCTAGGACTTCATTTAATATGGATAGGTTCTGTGGATAATTCGGGCACATGCTTAAGAGTGGTTCTATTTTTAACATTAATTCTAAATCAATAATAATTTTTTCATTTGTAGTTTCCATATCGATGTACCTTGTTTTTGTACATGGATTGTCTACGTATGCTTCTACTAGCTTTTTCACAATTGTTTTAAACTTATCAATCGTATTTACTTTTTTTCTTGCTATTTTTTTGATAATGGTCAATCTTTTGATGTTGTACCCTTGCTGCAGCACGGAACATGGCACATGGAAATTAGAAATGACAATTGCGGGTTCTCCACCATGGGTTCTGGTGAAGAAATTGATGATGTTCGGGTCAATATCTGCATCTTCTAAGTTCTCCATGTGATTTTTTGTCAGTTGCGTAATAATCATGCCACCAAAAGCAACGCACGGGATTGGTTCTAATGCAGGCATGAGTCTGCGCACGGTATTTTGCAATTGCGCCAATTTAAAATTGTACGTTTTCCGCCTGCCTTTCGAATAAACCCTTACAAAACATGTATCTGGGTCGAGCAACATCAAAAGACTTAATGAATAATACTTCACTTTGTCGTGTTGATACGGAATGGTAATATTCCCCGATCGATCAATGTCGTATTCATGTTTGTGGTCGCCAATACCCATGATAACATCGCCTTCTTTCACTTGCGTCAATGGCCCATTGGAAAAGCTTTGTGTTACCAACGCGCCTTTGATGGTGGTGTCTCGGAGTTTTGTAACCGCATAAGCATCGATCAATTTTGTCCCGATGATTCCAAGGCTTGGAGGGTCGATGACAAACGTGCTCGGGTCGTTTTGGTTCCAATAATGTTTTAGCATCTTGTTGACATTGTGCCATTCGATTGCCAATGTGATTCCTTCTGAATCTTCAAAGGAAGCTGCGCAAATTCCGATGCACACGCCGTGCTCGTCGAAGAGAGGGCCGCCTGAATTGCCTCCGTTGATCGATGCATTGACTTGTAAATAATGTTCGTGCTTACCAGACAACTTTCCAGAGGAAATGTGACAGTCGTGGCTATCGTGCGGGTAACCGATAGCAATGACGGATTTTGCCAACTCCATATTGGTGTTCACTGGCTTGGAGGACACCTTTACGTACGGTATGGTTTTGAAAATATCAGCAAACGTTTGCCCAATTTCCCGTTCCAAGTGCGTGTTGTTTTCGGACGACACTTCGACAATGGCAAAATCCAATGATCGACATGCTACAATCACGTGTCCCCATAGGGTTGTATCCCCAAGATGCGGGAACGAAATGTTGATGCGTCGAGTCGAGCAACCTTCGACAACATGTGCGTTGGTAATCAAGTACCTGTTTTTTGCCATCTTTTTTGGCAAGTATAAATCCTTACAACGGATAAAGAAACCACTACCTGTCACTTGTTCGTCGGACCCATTTAAAATACTAAACGGTTCACTTGCATCGATTTCGTTGTTTAAACAGGTCAACTTCCCTACCGATTTTTTGTAGTTTTTAGAAACACTTAGAATTGCAGAATCACTCATGTCGATGATAAAAGATAAGTTGGTTTCTTACAACCGTGAGTTGCATAATATACTTACAGAGCAAGATCGCAAAAAAATTAACCAAGTTTTGACATCCTTTTCCGAAACACGCAAGTCGGTCCCGAAGATTTCCAACAAACCCGCTCCAAAAGACACGGCAATGCCGCATATATCCGAAATGAACGTTCACGACGAATTTAAATTTGAAAATATGCCACAAGAATTTGATGAAGTCCCACATTTGTTGTTATTCCGCACACACTTTTCAGGTATTATAAACTATCAATTTGCAACAACATTGCTGCATTTACAAGAGTTATGCTGTATGAGCGGAATCAGCAACATAGTGCACAACGCCGTCAATAGCAAGATTCATCGATTGAGCGGGTCGTTTGAGAAAGGTGGAATGGTCAAGAGTGTCATTTTCTATTTAAATGCAAAGGATAAGGAAATGTTTTCCATAAAAGAATGTATATTTAAAGGATTGAAGAATTTGTAACATGAAAGAGTGCCGAATATGTTTAGATATTACAACAGTAGAGGAACAGTGCGACGTCTGTCAATGGAAAAGCTGTGAAAATTGCAGAGCAGAGTGGGCAAAATACAACAATACCTGCCCTGGTTGCCGTACCGAATTGTTTCCAAGGGAAGAACTAGCACCAGCCCCAGTTGATACCAGAATATCGTTTCTAGTGGTTTGCAGGCTTCTGTTTATCACCATTGATGTAATCTTGTTTTTTGTACTATTTGGCTTGTTTACCATTTTACTAGTAGAAGATTCGAATTGCGATTCGGAAGGATATGCGTGTGAAGGGTTTGATTTTATGGTCATGTTTGTCATTGTATGTGCCTTGTTTTCTTTTCGTACCGTTCTACATAAGTGGATAGTAAACTGTTGTGTAGTAAATATAGATACTGCTGCTGTGGGCTTTGTTGAATTAGAGGACAATAGCAGCGATGAGGCAGAAGTTTAGATGGTTTCGCAAATACAAATTGTTATTTTTTTCCTATATCTATTTTTTTCAAGTGTTTTCAAGTCATGTCGTTGAAAGAAAATTTAATCCCGACCTCTACCTCCTTACCATTACACAACACCCTTTTCAAAAAACGTAAGCCTACACAGAGCTTATGGAAAGTGAAACAGAATCGATTGCCCACTGAACCCATTCTCGACGCTTCTAAAAAAAGATACAGCCTTTTTCCCATCGAACACAATGATATTTGGAGGATGTACAAGAAAGCCGAAGCAAGTTTTTGGACCTTTGAGGAAATTGATTTAGGTGGAGATCGAATGGACTGGCCGAAGCTTACACAGAGCGAGCAATTCTTTATCAAAAAAGTATTGTCGTTCTTTGCAGTATCGGACGGCATTGTCAACGAAAACCTATTGGAAAACTTTGCGGGGGAAGTGCAATATCAAGAGGCTCGTTGTTTCTATGGCTTTCAAATTGCAATCGAAAATATCCATGCGGAAACCTATTCCCAATTGATAGACTCCTTTGTCCCAAACAAACAAGAGAAATTGAAATTATTCGATGCCATTGAAAACGATGCATGTATTAAGAAAAAAGCAGAATGGTGCTTCAAGTACACCAATCCAGATACGGCATCGTTTGCTGAGCGAGTGATTGCATTTGCGGCGTGTGAAGGTATTTTTTTTAGTGGGTCCTTCTGTGCCGTGTTCTGGTTAAAGAAACGGGGGTTAATGCCTGGACTATGCTTTTCCAACGAATTGATTTCAAGAGACGAGGGTTTACATTGTGATTTTGCGTGTTTGCTTTACAATGAAAAATTAAAACAGAAATTACCAAACGACGTCGTGCAAACCATCATTAAAGAAGCAGTTGACATTGAATGTGAATTTATCGATAGCTCCTTGCCCGTCAATTTAATAGGCATGAACTCGGTAACCATGAAACAGTACATCCAATTCGTTGCGGATCGCTTGTTACTTGCATTGCATTGCGATAAAGTATACAACACAAGCAACCCATTCCCATGGATGGAATTGATTAGCTTGCAAGGCAAAACAAACTTTTTTGAAAAGAGGGTAGGAGAGTACAGCAAAGCTGGTGTAGGGGTGAACGCCGAGGAGCAACAGTTTAAATTAGATATTGATTTTTAAAGTTTTAGTTTGGTTTTAGGTTTTTTTCCTCCTTCTTCTCCAATTAATAGTCGTATTATTTCCTCTTCGATCTTTTTTTTTTTTTTTTTAACATTTTTATTTTGTTGTCTACAGATCCTGTAGTCCTGTTAGGAAAATGATTGTAAATCTCTTCCCTGTCTTCCATATGTGTGTTTGTGCGAATATACTCTTCTAAGTCTATCACCTCCTCCGCCGTCCATGATTGTTTTTTTCCGTTTCCGTTTTTGTATCCATTTGCTATTAGATTTGCGTATTTTGCGTCAACACCTTTCCAAGTTCTATTTAATTCTTTAGCAATTGTTTTCCACATTTTTTTGACAGACATAGTTCCGTATAATTCGTGTTTCCTTTTTTTTAAGATTTCAACCTCATCATCCGTCCACCTTCTTCCATTTCCGTTTCCGTTTTTTTTCTTCTCCATTTATATTGTTCCGTACCTATAATATACGCTATTTACTGCTTCTCTACTTCAATACTCGCTACCGCAGCCGCTACTGCTCGTCGGGTAGCACCTCTAGATCCGTAATCATCATTAACATAATTTGCATCGTATTTTTCTAAAAACGCATCGGCATCAAACATAGGTGGTTCGTGCCATACTAAGGTGTAAATAGCTTTTGCAATGGCGTGCAACGCTTCTTTTTTCGTTTTCTCGACCACTTTCAACTCCTCGATCTCCCCATCTGCCTCCTCAAATTCAGCAGTTGCTTTCCAAAAAACAGGTAATAGCAACACATACGTATCGGGTTCCATGGTCTCCAATGCCCATTCATTGTCCACGTCATCGCCATTCTCATACTGCATTTTGATCACCTCATCTTGCATCCCAGCAAATATTTTTTTTAAACCATACTTTGCCTCCATTTCCACATACGGACCTTGATCGATGAACCCATCATCGTCCACCTTACAGGAGTTCCAAAATTGGATGTACTCCGTTTGTGCTTTTTGGATTGCTTCCACTCGCTTAGCGCGTAATTCCTCCTCTGTTGCACCTTCGTAATCGCTTTGTTTTTTGTTTGTAATCATGTTAAAACACTTATACCTTAAATCCACAGACCAACACTTTTTTATCTCTGTACTGTTCGCTATTATTTTTCATAAGGACAAGGCCTATGTATGCAACTATTAAAAACAGCGATCCTAAGTACGCACCCCCTCCCCCAATAAATAAACTAACAATTGCAACACCCAACAAGATAAATTCTTTTTGTAGCGTAGTTTCGTAAACCACTAGCAACACTGTTATATAAATTAGATTTGGAACAATATGTACCAAAAACGTCAAAATACTCCAGTCGCTTGTGTACTGGACAATGTAAAAGTATTGGTAGAAGGTATCCAACAACCATGCACCATACGAAAATATAGCCAATTTCGGAAAAATTACATAGGATTTGTATCGCTGAAGCGGCCAAGTGATAAAGTATAAGAAAGCTAAAAGAAGGAAGAAAAGATAAATGACAAACGTGGACATCCAGTAACGAACTCCTTGTACTAAATACGTAAACTTCAGCGTCCAATTCAAAAAATTAAATTCAGATACTTTGCCAACACTAACTGCATAGTGCGCATGAGGACTAGCAGAATCGATTTGCAATATAACAGATGTATTGGTTGACGCAATTGTATCTATCTCGTAAATAATTTTTCCTACAGAAAACAGCATATGGTTTACTTCGTAACGTGTTACTAGCTGCAATTTTGGATCAGGCCCAAATATTTTAATCACGTTGATATTATCAGTTTGGTGTGCTGGTACTAATACTTGGACAGCAATCTCATCGTTTTCTTGATAATTTGCAGTGTAAAAGTGCGTACACTTATTGCAATCGTGAAACTCCGCGTATACTGTCGTAAACGTCAATGGGGTTTCAAAATCGTACCCGTCGTTGGTTTGAAATAGTATATCCGCCGACGCAACCGACAGCAAGCAAAACAAGAACAACCACATCCCTTATTCATACAAACGCCTGCTTATAATATAGGTATCCTACAAGTGTTTTAGATGGCAAACCAACTAAAATGGCCCACGATGGACGAGCGATGGGAGATATGCGAATCCTACTTGAAGGATAAGGGGGCAACCGATCAATCCAAAACTAGTTTTGATGCATTTATAGACAGAGAATTGAGACATTGCATCTACAAATATTTCAATATTGATATTCAAATTGGGGTTGATTTAACAAAAACGTTTAAAGTAACTTGTACAAATGTTACTATACAAAATCCTGTCTGCTTGAACAACGATATTGATATTGCAATACCAGAAAACATTCGCGCAAACGCGTCATTATGCCGTTTGCTACGCAGTAGTTTAGTCAGTCCCGTGTACTTGACGTTGGCATTTGATTACAACGGCAAACACGAAGAGTGCAACAACATGCTGTTGTGCTACATTCCGATCATGACAGGTTCCAAAATATCGATGCCACACACTGCATACAACATTTGCGACGATGGCTACTTTGTGCTTGGCGGTTCCGAAAAATGTATTGTACACCAAGAGAAGAAGATTGACAGAGAAATTCTTATTCGAAACAAACGATGTCAATATTATATTCCTAATAATCCTGTTGTGTGGTGGCTGGAAGAAGAAGACAATGGAAACATTTTGATCAAAAGCAAAATAGGATCCTGTGACCTTGCTATTCTTTTTGCAAACGCAATCTCGAACGATCAAAATATTCAATTGCACCAAGTATTTCCAATACAAGTACGTGAAAAAACCGAAGCATGGCTACAAAAAAGCCCGCATGAGAAATTACATAAATTTCGAACGGTGTTTCCAAAACAAAGCACCGTTACCATTCAACATTTGTTTCAAAGCGACGAGCCGTATTGGCTCACGCACCTTCTGTACATGTCCAAAAGCTTAGCAGAAAAAATAAACATGTACGACAGAGATCATTTAGGATTTAAACGCGTCGAAGCCGTTTCCGAATTGTTACTATGCGTTGCAAGAAAGTCCATCAAACGAGTCGTCGCCAGCTTCCAAAAGAAAATATTAAATTTTATTGAAAAATACCCCAACAAGTCCATATTGAAAGGTATATCTCGTGCTTTAGACAGCAGAATTGTCACCGAAGCGTTTTTTTATTCACTAGGAACGGGGAATTGGCCGTCGTCGAACGGAATGACTGGATTTCGGACAGGGGTATGCCAACAACGGTCCAATTACAACTTTAGTTCCATATTAAGTCAGGCCAGACGCGTGAAAACGGGAGACGAAAAACGATCAATTATCCAACAGCGGGAAGTTCGTGGGGAACATTTTGGATTTTTATGCCCGTACGATACAAGCGAAGGGAAATCGTGCGGGATCAACAAACACATAGCTACGCTGACCACGCTATCGATTGAATTTCGCAAAGAAATCATCGTACAAATCATAGACGAAAAAGATTATTTAAGCGAAACCATTGACCTCCGACAGAAATATTTAATATTTGTCAATGGTGCACTACACGGACAAGCTCCGAACAAAGACATGCTTGTCAAGTTGAAAAATGAAATGAAACAATACAAACGAATGGGCGTCATTGACAGAGGGGTCAGCATCGCTTACAATTATGATCGCCTGCATATACGGTCAGATGCAGGTCGATTGCTGCGACCACTGTTTATATTGAAAAATTTAGCTGCACACTTAAGGACAAGTACATTTAGACCAGATTTTGATCTACTGCTCAAGGGAGGTATCATTGAATACGTAGATACTATGGAAGAAGAATCCTTAATAATAGCACCTGATTTTACACATGAATCGTTCATAAGCGCATCGCATTGCGAGCTACACCCTAGTCTCATGCTTAGCATGAATACCAACGCGAACAATCCGTTTTGTAACCACAATCAAGGACCCAGACTAGTAAGTTACACCATCAACAAAAGTATGCATCAATAACTAACATACCCTTTAGACGTACCAAAATGCAATGCAAAAGCAAGCCCAATCGGAAGTTGTCCCGAATTACAAAGACCTAGGGTACAGCAGGTCCCATTACCTTCTCTACGGGCAAAAACCCTTATGCAGCACCAAACTAGGAGCCATGGAAGGTATGCCCCAAGGGTCAGGCATAAACTGTATCACTGCTATCATGCCGTACGACGGGCACAACCAAGAGGATAGTATTTGCATTTCGCAAGGATTTATTGATCGCGGTGGATTCCGTACATTAGATTACAAAACCTTTGTCTATTCAGGATCTGAAAAAATTGGCAAAGACATTATCAATCAACCTTACTGCAGAACCAATCGAAAACTATTCAAGCATTGCGACGATGACGGTCTACCAACTCCTGGACACAGGCTACAGAAAAATGACATTATTGTAGCAAAAGAAAATGGCGACGAAGACGAACCAGAAGATACCAGCGTCAAAGCAAAAGATAAAAAAGGAATTGTTGATAAAGTTGTTGTTGGAACTGGGAAACGACGAAGAAAAGGTGAAGGAGAATCCAGCTACAAAATAAATATTTCTACTTATGAAATACGCATACCCGAAGTAGGCGATAAATTTGCATCGAGGCACGCACAGAAAGGCATCCTCGCCTACATTGTGCCAGAAGCAGATTTACCATTCGTACCATGCGGCCCAAATGCAGGGGTAAAACCAGATATTATTATGTCACCGCACGCAATACCGTAAGTTACTCTAAAATTGCTAACTTGTCAACACCACACTAACACATCATATAGCACAAGAATGACCATAGGTCAGTTGATAGAGGCCCTTGGAGGTAAACTTGCCGCGGTATCAGGAAAAATACAAGATGCCACTGCCTTCTCGCATAAGTCGGTGCAGCAGCTAGGCAAAGAAATGAAAGCGTACGGGTTCAGCAAGTACGCAGATCAACAGTTAATTGATGGCAAAACAGGAGAATTGATGACCGATTGCAACGTGTTCATGGGGCCAGTTTTTTATCAGAGATTACGTCATATGGTTGGAGATAAGCTCCATGCGCGTCTGCCTGGAGGACCTCGCTCTGTGTTGACAAGGCAACCACCACCAGGTAAGAACAGTAACGGTGGGCACAGATTAGGTGTAAGTAAATCATTTACATCATTTACATCATTACCATTACTAACCTTCATTTTCAGGAAATGGAATCGGTCGCCATTGTAGGGAACGGAGCAGCGATGACCCATAAAGCGCTCTGGCGACAGAGCGATCCTAGTGTTTGGGCAAGGTGTAAATCATGTGGGCTTTACAATGAAAAAAACCGCGAAGAGTGCAGGCATTGCAAGTCTAGTGATATAGAATGTGTCGAGATCCCCTACTGCATGAAACTCTTGCAGCAGGAGCTATTACAATGCGGCATATTAGTCAAATAAACACCAATAACTTAAAATTTAAACTTCCTCTTGTTTGGTGTACTCTTCATACCACTATTATCAGGAGCATTGCTCAGTTCGGATTTTCGCTTTTTTTTTTCTGACGGGATTAATTGAATGAATATTGTATCTATTTCGTTGTCGTTGTGTGTTTTTCTTAGTACAAGACTTTTTTCAAATATATTTTCAATTAGTTGTTCATCTGGATCTCTTAATATAATTAATTTGTCGTTTGGATCCGCGTATTTATATTGAATATATGGTGGTTTATCTTTTACCCAATCCTTGTAGGCTTGTTTTTCGTGCAAAACTTCTAACAATTTCTTAAATTGAAGGCCTTGGTTTTTTGGTACGAGAAACGCAGCAATGTTGAAACCCACGACATCAATAAATATAACTTTAAACAAATTGTTATTATCTGACATCCTTTATTCATAAGGTGTTGCTAAATATATAGCTACATATTTCCTTTCAAGTGTTATCAAAATATTAAGTATGGTCAAACAACGATTTGGTTGTATCTACCGCCTAACAAACCTAATTACAAAGAAAACGTACATAGGTAAAAGCGTTAACTTTAAAAGCAGAATGAGTCAGCATAAACGAAGCATAAAAAAGGCTAAAACGTATTTAAGTAGATCCATACAAAAACACGGTTGGGATAATTTCAAGAAAGAAATTCTTATCGATGATGTTCCAGAAGAGGATTTAAGCAATCTTGAAAAGTGTTATATCGAAGTGGAAAACACCATGAGACCACACGGGTATAACCTTACCAAGGGTGGGGAGGGTTGTAGCGGGCTTAAGCATACCGACGAGACACTTAAAAAAATGAGTCAATCTCATACTCTTCGTCATTCCAATCGTGATCAATTTGGCACTCTGTCGTTCGACAAAAGTCACAATAAATATAGGGCAAGAGGCCCGTCTCCAGATCGAAAATGTATTGGACGATATTTCACGAAAGAGAAAGCAGAAGAGGCGTTAAATCATTTCAATGCAACTGGTGAATGTATAGCATCCGATCAAACTATAAGAAAACGTGGTACGGGAGGCATTAAAAAAAGCAATAACGGGAAACGATATGTAGCTCATTATACGAAAAATAAGAAAATAATCCAGAAAACATTGGATACACCAGAAGAGTGCGAGGAGTGGTTAAATAAAGAATTAAATTTTTAGTTACAATATTTTTATTTAGTCGGAAAAAAGTTCATACGGGGCTTCAGTTCTCCTGCAAGTAAATTCAGTACACCAGAACACATTCATCATCAAACACATGACGAGATCATCTCTACCTCCTTTGCTCTTCCCACTGTAATGGATTTTCGGTAAAGAGAAGCCGCGCTGTAAAGTACAAATAAATTATGTGTTAGCAAAAAAATATTTTGTATAAGTAAGGCAATAAAACTTACTTGCGGATGTACGATTATCCTCTTGAACGTCATGAGTTGTTCTTTGAAATCTTCCATGACTCGTTTCTTTTCGTTGGTACCTCCGCCAGGGTTTGCAACGATCAAATTTTCATAAAACTTGATGGACTCTTGGCACAGGTATTTGACGGTCTCCATTGCATATAATTCTAGAATATTTTGTTAGATAGGAAACAAGGGGTATCATCATATATTAAACTTACCTTTCCTCACCGCGGTGGTACAAACTCCGATGACTCCACCCTTTTCGGTCAACGTGTAGACCTTTCGATATTTACGGAGCATAAATTGCATGTGATCCGCTTCGTGGCCTAAGTTATTTTCTGGTATGAAAATAATCCATGCATCGCGAAATCGCGAATGTTTGCGTAAAGCTTCAATATGCGCAGTCAATAACTTCTCGATCTGCTCGTGACCTTTTGCAGGGCATGAGTCAATTGCTACAATGACCACTTTATTATATTCGATGACTAAAGAAATGAGGGCCATGTCGGATGAGCCACCACCCTGTTGTAATAAATGTGTGTGTAAGGTTAGTAAAGTTTGTGTACTGTTTAGTGTTTGCCTTACTTACATTCGGATCACAGCAGCAAAATACAAACGAAGGTTCTTTCGTCAGGGAGTAGCCGCTGGAGTTGTAAAGAATGTCGATGTACTTGGCTTTGAAGACGGATTGCATGTCTTCCGTTACGAGTCCCATGGATTCGCGTTGGAGCAAATCGGTTTTATTGCCGTAGATTGCTTTGATCATATCCTAGTGCGAGTGCCGTGTTAGTAAAATTGCAATGAACATGTTGATTGTAGGGTCTACTTACAAATTTAGCAACTGATTTCCATGGCTGTTTTTAATGTTAGTTAGAGTAAAAATAAAACAATGATAATAATTACTTACGGGAATTTCATCGGTCATGTGAACGCAACGCTCAGGGTGATCGCCTTTCAAGCACTCGTCGCAGGCAAGCTTCACCTCCAAGGTATTGAAGAGACCTTCGCCCTGTTGTAATAAATATGCGTATAAGGTTAGTAAAGTTTGCGGACTGTTTAGTATTCGCCGTACTTACATTCGGTAGCTTCATGTTGAACATCTCACTATAGAAGTTCATGCTATCCTGTGGTGTGCTAATGCAAATCAGTGCTGTGTTTTCAACTTCCAGCAATGGTACGATGACTTCATAGAAGACTTTGGTATCTGTTAAGTACAAATGTTAGTAGTGTGTAAAAAATAAAATATGTGGTTATCCTTATTTTTTAAGGAGTAGGGGGGGTATTTTGGTTTTCATTTGTAAAAAAAATATTTTTTCGTTTAGAAATTTCAAAATACCCCCCCTACTCCTTAAATTTTTAAGGGATTTACCTACCCATAAATGCTGCTTCTTCCATGCTGTGTAGTGCTAAGTTAGTAATGCTGTGTGTATGTTATTAACATAGTGTTAAAGCCTAGGGTTACTTAGGGTTACTTACATCACGATGTCGGCGCCAACTCCTCGCAACGTTTTGGCGTTGGACGGGTACGATGATAATTTGCTCTGGCCGTAGCTCCCGTCGTAGTTGCTCATGTTGAGCACCTCTTGGTTGTATTTGATAATTCGTTCTTTGCCGCCTGGCAACTTGCAAATTAACGAATTGATGAGCTCCAACAACTTTTGACTTGCTCTTCGTCCAGTGGAAAAGATAGCTATCTCGCAGTTCTCGACGCTGTATAGGTACGATGCACAGAACATCCCGACGCTCATGGTCTTGCCAAACCGCCTCGGGGTCATGCACAAGCATTGCTGTTTCAACGAAGCCCACTGGTTCTGCTTCATGACCCTCGCAAGATCCACGTCCACGTCGTCTCGAAACAGATGCATGGCCGTAGCTTGGAGGAACGCGTGGTGGAACCGCTTTTGCATCTTTGTACGTTCAAATCCAGTAAAGCTATCCAGGGCACGCCGTATGGTCATCAATCGCCTCCATCCCTTTGTAACCATGCCTTTGCTTTTTTGTTGCGAGATGACGTTCAACATGCCGCTGAGTCGCCTGCGCTTTAACGCCTGCACCATTTTGTTGTTGTGGCTGCTCAGCAAGGTTTGAAACACTTTATTGTATGAAATTTCCTTTGCCATAGTGTGTATATCTACGGTTAAAGGCAAACTATATACGCAACGGTATCAATGGCGTTGTACATTAACCATTGCAGGATGAGTTTTAGGTACGTCCCCGATAGCGTAAATTTGTATTGTGTAAGCACAATCATCTTTTTTCGACCGTGGGTGCATCTAAAATTAGTATTTGGCAATCAAGTATGCTACGAAGGCTATCTCTATTTTTACGAGACGTACAAAAATATAACTACAGAATTTGGTATACTAAAGGTGCAAGTCCTGCTGAGCAGTTCATATCCATTTTTATCGCATCATTTTATATTGAAACCGAGTATTTGTACAAGTAGTAGTCAATAGTATACAAAAACATATCAACATATTATGGAGTTGATCTTTAAATATGTTACAACGAAAAGTGTAGTGTACATTAAATTAAAGTATTCTTTAATATCGTATATCAAGTGTTATCAACCTATTTTAAACTATGTCAGAAGCAGAAATCAAACAATTAACCGAAGAAATGCTCGATCAAGTTATAACGGAGCAAATTGACGACGAAACCAAATCCGACGACGAAACGAAATCCGATGATCCACCAAAACCGCCTGCTAATGAAAATGTAGAAATCAAGTACAAAGCAGCCTCTGAAGGAGACAGGGAAAGACCATGGGTCATCAGCAATAAAATGATCACGATTGGGGAATTGCAAGGAAAACGATTGCCCCTGCTGAGTCTCTTTGAAAGCGACCCCTCGACGCTTCCTTTAAAAAGGTGGACGATTATGACGATCGAGAAGAAACAATACATGCTGTGCAAAAAATCGTTTTTATTCATGACGAACGGAGCGTGCCAGCTTTTGCACGACAAAACAGATACCGTCGTTACGCATGTGATGGTTCACTCGGAGTTTGACAAAGGCTCAGAGGAGAACAAAGAGTATTGGAAGCGACAGTTTGCAAAATATATGAAAGTGGGAAGCATGACGTCGGAAGAAGTGGATGAGCAATGGAACATCGACAAAGAGAAAGAGTTGAAAGAGGTGGAAGACAAACTTGGATTGTTGGAAGTAGAGTAGATGTAATAGCTGTAATAGCTGTAATAACTTATTGTAATTCGTTTAATTTTCTATTTGCTAACCCTACACTCGCGCACCTAGGCTTCTCCAAGGCTTGCCCTTCCGAATCGTAACCATCCAACATGGCTTGGAACGCTTCCACTTCACAGTCGTGATCACCATCGTGCAGGTCACCACAGGAATCGCATTGTTGTGGGTCTGCTATGAGTTTCTTGCCTTTTGTTTTCTTTTTCTTTTTCTTTTTCCCGCCAAACATCCTTCCTAGTGCTTTCATACCACCCTCGATTTCTGTTAATATATCTGCTTCAGCAGGCTCGTGTTTGCATTTCATGTCTCCGTGTGCATGTTCTGTTTCATGTTTAGCGCACGCCACGGGTTCCACTTTCATGTCTTTGCCGCACTTCATTGGTTGAACCGCTTGGACATGCACGTCGTCTGGCACGGTTTCCATGGCAGGTTCCAAATCCAATTTCTCCATCGAGGTCTGCATGTGCAACTTTTGCATGTGCAGCTGAGGGGCAGCTGGCTTCATGACGAAGGGATGCAAATCGTCCATTGGCTCGTTTATCAATGCATCTTTAAACTTTTTTCTCACAAATACCTCTTCCAGTTGGCTTCTTGTTCGTTTTTTGAATATAGCATTAATATAACTAATAGCAGCTTGTAAATGATTTTTTCTAATGCCTTTGTCTTGAAACCCTGTTCCCAATTCTGGTCTGCTATCGTCCAGTAAATCCGTTGAATCGTTTTCATCTCCCCATGCTTCTTGTAATTTCTTTTGATATGTTTTATCCGTAATTTCCAAACGATTATTTTGTGCACTTTTAGCAAGTGCATACAATATAGCCCGAGCATTTTTAAGTTTTGCTTCTTGATTACGAATATTTGCTATTCCTTCTGGCATTATATCTTTTGCTATAATGGTTGTATTTGGATCACCTAACTCTGTCTCGTATAGAAGAGATGTTTGAAGAGCATCGAGTTTAGCCTTTCCTGAATTGGTCAAATAGTTGGATAATTCAACTTTTAATTTTGAGTCGTACCAACTGGATGCCATCTTTATCTCATTATCAGTTACAATGTTTGTATCTGGTTCTATGTTCGCCAAATCATCGTCTTTTTCATCTGGAGTTTGAAATCCTTCGTCATCATCGAGTGTTGTTTCCTGGAGTTTTGCTTTCAACGCAATACGTTCCTTTTCTAATTTTTGTTTATCCCGTGTTAGTTCTGTGTTGTCTTCTTTTTGTTGATCTATTACTTCTTGTTGTTCTTTTATTTTGTTCTGTTGGTCTTGTACTTGCGAAGTAAGGTCTTTCGTAGCTTGTTGTAGTTGTTGTTCTAATTTTTCACTTCTTTTTAATTCAGTTTGTAATTTCCCTTCGACTTCGTTTACCCTTCTTTTCAATTCAACAGATTCTGATTGATCAGCTTCTGTTATTTGTTTTCGTAATTGTTTTAGTTTTTTCCTGAGAGGTTCTAATTTCTTTTCACATTTATTTTTTTCAGCTCTTTTTAAGAGAACTTTTTCTAGTGCAGCTTGGGCTTCACGTTTTCGTCTTGCTGCTTCAGCTTCACGTTGTCTTGCTGCTTCAAGTTCAGCTTCACGTTGTCTTCCTGCTTCTGCGTCACGTCGTCTTGCTGCGTTAGGTCTTGCTGGTCTCGCTGCGACGTTACTTACAGGTCTTGGTCCTACTTTTGGCTGTGCTTTTTTTAACGCTCGTGCCTGCTCTAATTTTGCTTCTTTTTCTCTACGTTTTTTTGCTTTTTGTCTTGCTTTTGCCGACGTGGCGTATTCATTTTTACCGTAGCCAGACATGATCGTAAGTGTATGTGTATATGCAAGGTCGCTAGGTAATATATACGTAAAAATTTGAATGACTACGGTACCAAAGACCTTAAGTGTTATTGATCAGGATGGTTGCCAGTACATAACCTTTGCGGAATTGGAAAATCATATCCAGCGAAATGTTTATAACTTGGTTCGGAGTTGCGAAGATGCGATAGCGCAGCGTTTGTCGTACAACGACGAGTCCATTTACGTTGAATCGTTAATCTGCGTCTTGAAATGGTACCTGTCCGAGTATCCTGAAGATGCCGACGTAGCATCTGCAATGCTAAAAGGGTTGACCAAGAAAAAGAACAAGCGTGCATATTCAACAACGCACCGTATTGAAATAGCATACGCTACCAAATACCGTTGCGGGATGTGCTACAAGCTGTTGCCGCCAACGTTTGAAATTGACCATGTGATCGAGCTTCGACACGGTGGAGAGGACGTGTTTCATAATTGCGTAGCCTTGTGTCCAAATTGCCATGCAAAGAAGACCCGTGCCAATACATTAAAAAAAAATGCTGCTTTTCAGAAGCATTTTGGTCGTCGAGTAAAAGAGATGGAGGCACGAATTTTTGCAAACTTAAGCTACAACAAAACCAGCAAGTATTTTGAATAAACCACATATATATTTTGCGTGTGTGCAAGTTTAAGTGTTATGATACAAGCAAAATGTAATCTTAAGTGTTCCAACGTATTCGATTTGCCACCACCGAATACGAAATCTTATATTGTAAAGTGGGAATGGGAGGTGTTGGCGTATGAGATGTTGCCTTATTTGGAATCGTTGGACATGATACGATTGCAACGGGCGAGCAAAGGGTTCAAGGAGTGTGTGGATATTGGTGCAAATCACAGTTTAAGCTTGTCGAAGCAAAAATGCCCCGCTTCCAAAACCATTTGGAATTTTATCAATCCTCGTTTTGAGACAGCAATGTTAAAAAAGTCGATGTTGGAACGGTTTACTCATATGTCTAAGAAGGGCTTGCAATGTAATTACAAGTCGGAAAATTCAAAATTTTGCAACGACGAAGCTAGTGTGTGCATGTTGTTGTTTTATCTTCGTGAGCGGAAACCTCGTGCGTTGAATCATTTGCTGCATTGTATTGTGCCTCGTTGGAGCTTGGTCAATCGGCGTTTGCTGCGGCGGATGCATTTAAAGATAGAAATGTACTTTTCAAAGTTACGATTAAAGAAAACAACTATAAAACAAACACGACAACAAAAAGAAAATTGCATGAGTGATAGTAAACCTAGTGTTTCAAGTGTTTCTATATCTGAATTAAATGAAAATCGGCTTCCAAACGTTCGTGTATTAACAGAATCGAATTTGGAGCAACACGAGCGCCTACAATCAAATAAGCGGAAACGTTCTCAACCGTTACGGCAACGCAAAAAACCAAAATCGTACGCAGACGAATACCAAACGGACGTGCAAGTGCAAGACGATTTTCGCGAATATTCGGACGATTCGCCTGTTGTAGTCGAATCCATTTTTGAAGCTCGGTCTGTTGATTCTCGTAGCGAAGGATCATTAAAAGATTTTATTGTCAAAGATGATGATGAAGAAGTTACAAGTGTTTCCAATGACGAGGAATCCGAACATGATGTCGTTGACTACTTCGACAGCGACGACGACAGCTGCTGTACCAGCGATTTGTCAGGCGTCTTCAGCGACGACGATTGATAAAACGGGCATTGAACGTTTTTACCGTGTATTCAAACCGTGTGCACCTGCTGAAGAAGTTCAAACTTGCATCGCTACAGCAACGAATCAAACCTTATTTACGTTGTACAACCAATTGTTAGAGGAGCGTTACATTCCGTTGAAAAAACAAAAAGATATCTACTACCCGCTGCAACGTTCGAAAGAATGGTTTACCGAGCGCAAAAAGGTTCCGAGCACCATTACGGGCAGCAGGCCTTCTGGGTGGTTCTTTGGAATCAAATCTCGCGAAGGGTACGATGAACATTTAGGATTTGTACACTTAGGAATCAAGCAAAAATTTACTGCTGAAGCAATCAAAAGAATGAATTTTGGTACAAAATTTGAAGATTATGCGCAACAATGCTTCTTAGAGTACATGCTGAGTTTAGGCAAAAACATGTACGTCTACGAGACAGGCTTCCAACGCAATACCGAAGTTCCGTATTTGGGTAGCTCCCCCGATGGATTGATATCGGAATGGGTTGCAGGAAAGATTGTTGCAGAGACCGACTCGCATCAATTTAAAGGGCAGAAAGATTATTTAATTGCTTGTTTCAATTACAAAGATGAGTTGGACACGTATGTCATTCATGGCTACGATCGTATTCAGTTTGCAATGAACAAGGCAAAAGACCTTTCTCCAAACGAGAAAGCCAAGTGCGATCGGTTATTGCAGCAATTCCCAGAGCATAGCCAATGGAAAGAAACGGAGCACGCGGGTACCCATGTGTACGGTGCAAAGTTTAGCATCTTGGAAATCAAATGTCCCGAGGCAAAGATCTATTCGTCGATCCCTGCGTATTACCTTTGTCAGTTACATTCAGAGATGGCAGCGTACAACATGCGCAAATGTTACTTTACTTGTTGGCACCAGAAAGACGGGCAAGAGAGGTTGAGGGCATGGGAGTTGACGTTTAACGATGCATTTTGGAGAGATTTTGTAAAGATAGTAGATTTGTTTCGTATGAAAAATAAAAATGGGTCCAGAGGTGTTTCGTGGACCATATTTAAATCGTACTGGTTTGCTTTTAAAAGGCAATATAGCTCCGTCGAAACATGGAAGCCGTTTGTTATCAAATTCTTCGAGCCTCGTAAATATTGCATTCAACGGCCTTACACATTGCCAAAAAATACTTCGACATCGTGAGCACATGCTACAACTGTTTTTAATGCATCTTCGGTTAAGTAACACGTACTTAAGGATTGTACTTGTTCTATTGTGACTGGTTCATCTTTGAAGAAACACAGCAACAACCCCAAGCCAAACGCACACTTTTTGCGTTTGAATACACACTCGTTGTTTATATGTTTTATAAAATAATTTACTAAAATATTCATATTATTTAAATTTGTACCTATTAAAGAAAAAAACAACGTAGACATAAATTTCCAATGGAGAAGCTGGTAGATCATGTTTTTCATCTCGGTGGATACTCGTACCTTGCGAAATTGCATCCATAAATCAATGACTTGATCGACGTACGAGCAGGTAAACCAATTGTCTGGATCTTTGAAAATAAGCGGGTAGTATAGTGGCTTGAATAAGTTTGTTATCTTGACAAACGACCAAAATGCTAAATATTCTTGATTGTGGTACAACCGCAACAGTGGTATTAAAATCAATAGCATACCCTGCAAGTACCCAATATTATGATGCCTTACTAGAAAGCAACGAAACACTTCGTAAATTTTGCCAACGTTCTCAGGCTTGCTTACCCATTTTGAGTTTGGAAACGACCTTGGAATATCTTTATCAATCTCGTTTTTAGTAACTTGGAACGAGTTGACAAATTGCTTTTTTGATAAGCTAGTGCGTTTTAAGTAATTGTATTCTTTCAACAATTTTGGTAAGGTTTCTTTTTTTGATAATATACAAACCGCCTTTTCTTCCATCGTATACCTATAACCAACTAGCATCTATATACCTTATTGTCACAGCAGTCATATTAAGTGTTTTAACATCGTAGCATGGCAGCACAAGCGATAGAACTTCTTATTAAGCAGATGGATCAACCATATAAATACGGTTGTTTTTGGTACAAGCTGCCTTTCCACGGCATCGATCATACGGACAGGCATCGCATTTTTAATTTAACTAAATTGTATACAGATGCCCTGATATTAATGCAAAAGGAAGAATTACAAGAGTTTCCTGTTGCGCGCGCCTCGTATAATGTGGCAGAGATGTTTGATAGTATTGAGGAAGCCATTGCATTGCATCCTATATTTGAACACGATACGTTTGGAAAGGAAATGAAAAAGGAGCATAAGAGGTATGTAGAAGCGCTTTGTTGCGAAGGACAATTAGTATACATTAGTAATATGTTACATCAAATTCATAAAAAAGACGAATGGCAATTATTAATTTAAACCCACATCCCACGCGACACGTCATTCGCATGTTGCAATAAGCAGCTACTCAACGTCGTATTTGGGATCATAGAAAATCGTTCGAGGTCTTTGCCCTTGTAGCCTTGTATCAAGACCAACTTATCCCGTGTTACTCGCTGCTCGATGGTAGAATACGATTCTACACAAACGATTTTTTGTACTTCATCCGTTTGCAATACGTTTAAATTGTAATAAAATTCTTTTGTATGGCATAGCATAAAACAAGGGCTGAACAGGGGCACATTGTTCAACTGTATGTTGTGGCAAAACAAAATGTCGAAATCTTGATGCGTTTCGCAATGATCTTCCAGCAGTTGTATGGTGTGCCTCCGCACCGTATCCGCTTCGATCCATTTGTTAGGGGCTCGCAGCTGAGGGGATTTTGCAAGGTCTGCTTCTTCAGGTAGGTGCAACGCAAAATGGTCGGGTGTGAAACTAAAAAATATGTAAAGAAGTATGATAAAAACAACGATTGCAATGATTTTCAATCCCAATCCTTTTACTTTCATGTTTTTTAACTCTTTCATTGTCATGCCTTTGCCAAACATGTCCATTTTTTTCCATCCCTCTTTCCTATTCGAAACACTTGATCTCTTTCGATCGCGCATAGTTGTTCACTTAAAATAATAATATGCTATATAGGCTGTGATGAAAAGTAAGAAACATTGATACATGGATAAATACCAACTACTACCTGGTGTAAGCGACGATGCCATATGGGATCGAATCAAACGTACAATTGGAAGGGCAAACGATTACAACGATCCTAAAGTGAGGTTAGAGTTACTTCAATTTTTTAAATACGAAAAAGAAACAAAGGAATCCAAGTATGGATACCCTTCCGCACCGTT
>MDTC01139242.1_pt1 | contig 21845 bp, 20 predicted proteins | sample 811181 | NCBI WGS metagenome assembly MDTC01 (sample SAMN05326644, study PRJNA326480) | marine metagenome | isolation source: seawater | place: Pacific Ocean: North | collected 2011 | reverse complement strand
CTGATTGGTTTGATTTAACAGAAGTAACTACGGATGAAATTCTAAGAAAACATAATATTGACAGATCAAAAATCAGTGAAAAATCATTATCTGCAATAAAAAAAATATTTAAATAATTAATTTCCTCTTAGCTGTAAAAAACTAAAGAAGTTGAATATCAATTCTCCTTAAAATTCTACCGTTTATTCAAATAAAAATATTCCCTTTTATTAAATTGTATAATAAAAACGGGATTTATAATGACCATTAAAGAAGCACAAGAAAAACTTATTAAAGAATTTAACGAATATATGGATTGGGAAGATAAATATGCAGCCATTATAAAAATGGGAAAAGAAATGCCTCCATTTCCGGAAGAGTATAGAATTGAAAAAAATAAAATTCACGGCTGTCAATCTCAAGTATGGATGAACGCAAGATTAGATGGAGATAAAGTAATTATTGAAGCAGAAAGCGATGCGATGATTGTAAAAGGGTTAATTGCTATGCTGATAAAAGTTTATTCAAATCAATCTCCCAAAGAGATATTAAATAATCCACCCGATTTTGTAAAACAAATTGGAATCGATTCGCATCTTTCGCCAACTAGAAAAAATGGATTGGGCGCAATGTTAAAGCAGATTCAAATGTATGCGTTGGCTTTCAGTACAATATTAAAGTAAAAAACTGCAAGTTCTTTAAAACAAAAATGCCGGAAATGTATCCGGCATTTTTGTTTATAAAAAGTTCAAAGTTATTCTTGTAACATCAATAAATAATCTGCAATTTTCCCAAGTTTCTTTACATCAATATTTGAATAAGAAGGCATTACAATTCCTTTGTATTTGTCTTGATACATATCAAAACGAGGATCATTACTGTAATCTGCCGGATTTCTTAAATAATTAATCAATTCACTTCTATCAAAGTGTTCTTTTGCAATATATAAACTTGGAGCCATTCTTGTTCCTTTTAGGTCACCGCCGTGACAAGAAGTACAACCAATATTTTCCAATAAAGCTAATCCATCCATTTCACTGGTATTTGCTGTAGTTGGGTTTTGAGTTTCAGGCTCATAAAATTCTATATCGTTTACGTTTATTTCTTCTTTAAGTGCATTTCTTGATAAAATAAATAATACAATAAAAAGAACTAAAAAAGCTGCTACCCATTTTTGTGCGTTAGTCATATTACTTCCCTAAGATTTTCAAAAAAATATAAAATTAAATTTAAGATGTGCGAATACAATTTCAAAGTATAATCGAAATGACCTTTCTAATTTACTTCTGCTTCTAACTCTTTTTCATAATGAATTCTGTATGATTTTATTGAATTGAAAATAGCATTTGCAATATCAGATTGACCTTTACTTGATTTAAGAATTGCTTCATCCTCCTTGTTTGAAAGGAATCCGCTTTCAACTAAAACGCCGGGCATTGAAGCACCAACTAAAACATAAAAACCTGCCTGCTTTATTCCTCTTGAAGGAATATTAACATACTTTCCCCAATTTGAATTAAGAACATCGCTGAATTTTTCAGAGTATCTCATATATGATGAATGTGCCATACTAACTAGAATAAAATTTTCATCGGTAAGCTGTTTATATTTTTCGGGATTATCTTCAAGTTTAATTACACTATTTTCAAATTCTGCTATTTCTATAGCTTCCTTTGTTCTTCCGGGTCTTAAAAGATATACTTCAAATCCTCTTGTAGAGCGGTTTTTGTTCCCAAGCGAATTGCAGTGAATTGAAATGAATAACTTTCCTCCGGCTTCATTTGCAATTTTACCCCGTTTGTAAAGCTCAATAAATCTATCATCCTCTCTTGTGTAAACAACATTTACATCGGGCATTTTCTCTTTAATTAATTTACCCAGCTTTAATGCAATAGCAAGATTTACATCTTTTTCTTTTACTCCGGTTACACCAATTGCTCCGGGATCTTTGCCTCCATGTCCAGCATCAATAACTACAACATCAAACTTCCATTTATCTTTTTCTTCACTAAAATCTTTAACCGGTGGATTTAATACATCATTATGAATCGAAATAAAAAGGTCGTTGCTTGCAATATCTTCAGAAGCATCATAAGTTGAAAAGCCGGGCTTCAATGTAAACTCGAGCTGAATATTACCGGATACATATTTTGATCTTGCACTTTTTATTAAGCCGGCAGATTTTATTTTTGATAAAGCTGAAGGATCAACACTTATACCGGTTAAAAATACAATCAGTTTATTATCCATCAAAGATGTTGAATATTTTTTAATCTTTTTTTGAGAATGCAGAATTACAAGTGTTCCGTTTGTTTTTTCATCTACTGTAACTCCGTAAACATCAAACTTTGAATTAGTAGCTGCTTCTTTCTGAGGAACTTTTATTTCAACAATTTCCCCAGAGGCATTAGAGTTAATTCCCTTTACAGCTGACGGTGATGAACTACTTATAGACAAAATTTTATTCTTCGGATCAAAAATTAATTTCTGTTGTGCAGCTTTTTCCAAAAACGAAGTTGAATATTCTAAAGGAATGAATACATCTTTGTTTATGAGCAGAGTTGAAACCGGAATTTGAAATACTTCATTTTCATTATTAGTTCTATCCTTTATAATTACAAATTGATTTCTTGCAGTAAAAATAATGCTCTTCTTTTCGAACTTTATTTCAATCTTGTCTGCATTATCATTATAAAAGTAATTTCCGGAAACAACAGAAGCCAATTCTTTTGATGAAACATAATTCAAACCTTTGCGGGGAAGAAAAGAAATCTTTGCAGATTTTCCATCAATTGCTGCATCTAGTTTAAGTAATCTTTGGGGGAAGATTACAGAGACAAATATTAGAAGAAAAAAAATCAATTTTAATTTCATAAATAATCAACCAATAAATGGAATAAAAAATCCACTCCTTTTCTTGTAAGTACTGTATTCATTCTTAAAATGTTTTTCTAATAATTTTTCTTCAATTTTAGCTCTAAGAATAAACAAAGGAAGTTCTAAAATCAATACAATCGGAACGGCAATAAAACTCATAACAGCAACAGCTGCTCCCAAATCACTAAGAATCTGTGATAAATATTGCGGATGTCTAATAAACTTATAAATTCCGGTTGTTACTAAATTGTGCTTCTTAAGAATTACAATTTCCTGCGCATAATTTTCTTTTAATGATTTAAACGAAAAAACCTGAATCCATGAAAAAACAATAAATAATAGAAGTCCGATTATTCTTATATAAAAGTATTCGGATTTTATTTCCTCACTTAAAGTACCGACGTTAAAAATTCCTGCGATTACTAATATTAGAACAAAAGCAGAAACATTTGGAGGAAGTTTTTGAAGATAAGTCTTGGGTTTCTCAACTGCTTTAGTTAAAGAAACTTTAATTCCCGTTTTTGCAGCGGAATAATTAGCCGACATATTTACAAAAAGATTAATTGCAGCTAGTAAATTAATCGGATCCATTATTAATCCTCTTTATAAAATTTAACAACCGGGGTTCCGTCATCAAGAATGTAACCTCTAAACATTCCTTCTGTATTGAATGGATCTGCGATATTGCCGTATCTATCAATTGCAATAATTCCCCCTTTACCGCCGAGAGTTTTTAATTTTTCATTAATAACTTTCTTCGAAGCTTCTTTCAAATTCATTCCTTTATATTCCATTAAGGATGAAATATCATGAGCTACAACTCCACGAATAAAATATTCTCCTTGTCCAGTTGCAGAAATTGCGCAGGTAGTATTATTGGCATAAGTTCCGGCACCAATAATTGGAGAATCACCAACTCTGCCGTATCGTTTGTTCATTATTCCGCCGGTAGATGTTCCGGCAGCTAGATTTCCTTCTTTATCAAGTGCGGCACAACCTACAGTTCCGTATTTAAACTCTTCGTTTTTCTGTATAGATGACTGCACTTTTGCTTTTTCTTCTGCTTTTATTTTGTTAAAGGATTCCAATTTTTCGGGAGTTAAAAAATATTCGTTTTCTACAAATTCAAAACCTTGCTCTACTGCAAAAATTTCGGCTCCATCTCCGATTAGAAAAACATGTTTGGATTTATCTTTAACAGCATTTGCAAGTAAGATAGGATTCTTGATTTTTGATAATCTCGCAACTGCACCAACTGTTAAGTCCTTACCGCTCATTATTGATGCATCTAGTTCAACTTTTCCTTCTGAGTTTAGCACAGCCCCTTTACCAGCATTAAATAGAGGAGAATCTTCTAAAATTGTTATTACTTTTGTAACGGCTTCTATGCTTGTTCCGTTATTTTTAAGAATTTCATAACCTGCATTTAAGGCTTCTTTGATTTTATCTTCATAAATTTTTTCTTCCTCGGCAGTAAATCGTCCTTTATAAATAGAACCTGCTCCGCCATGCAGAACTAAACCGAATTCGGTTTTTTGCTGATCTGATTCTGTGCATGAAATTAAAAATAGAAGAATGGTTAAAATGAAAAGTGATCTTATTACATCTTTCATAAAAGCCTCTTAAAGTGAACTTCAAAAGATGTATAAAAAAAATAAGTATAACAAGTAAAGAGATATAATTAGGGAAACACTTAGAGGTATTCCTGCGGAATTTCCTTTCTTCCGGCATAACCTTCATTAATACGGTGATAATATAAGATTTCGTCTTCGTCGCTGCGCCAGCATAAATATACTTCTTCACCATCTATAATCGACGGAAAATCGATTAATCCAATTCTAAAATCCCAGTCTTTATAATAACATCCTATTTCTTCAAGTTCATTGATGTAATAGTTCATCTGTTTAACAAGAGATTTAATTTCAGAATTTCCCTCAATGTTTCCTCCTAATGATTCGGCAATTGTATGAATCTGATATCCGCAGTTGAGAATATCTTTTACAATTTGTTTTACTAGAGGAAGAGTTCTTCTGGCTTCAAGCGGTGTAAAATATTTTGTTTCTGTTGTGCTCATATCAATATTATAGTTCCTTAGCAAAAATAAGATTAAATAAAATATTTTAAAGTGTAAAAAACCGATAATAGTTCCACAATTTTTATGATAATTATTTTATTGTCTTTATTTTAGAGAAAAACATTAAGGAGAAATAATGCGTAAAACAATTTTATTCATTTTGATGATTTTATTTGCTGCTGCTTGTTCACAAAAAGAAATTAAGAATGAATTTACTATTGAACCGGAAAATCCGAATAGTGGTGAGGAAATTACTGTTTACTTTAAAGCAGATTCATCTGCTTTGAATTTATCCGAAGAAGTTACAATGAATGCCTATTTGTTTGATGAAGAAATTACCGAAACAATAGGAACTGAAATGAATAATGAAGGAAACTACTGGAAAGCGACCTTCAAAACTAATCCCGAATCTAAGTTAGTAATTGTAAAGTTTTTGAGCGGTGAAACAGAAGAAACTAATGACGGAAAAGGATTTGTAATTTATTTAAATAAAAGTAATCCGGAACTTTATGCTGAATCAAAAGCTAATTATGCAGCGGCATTAATAGGAGAAGGAAGAGCAGCCGGATTAGAAAGAGATTTTGAAAATGCTAAGTCTGAATTTGAAACTCTTTTTTCTCAGTCAGAAAATCTTAAAAGAAAATACTTTTATAGTTATTTAAGAAGTCTGCAAGGTGCAGATGATATTCAAGCATTACAGACTGAGGCAGACGCATTCACATCTAATAACTCCGACTTAACAGATGAAGAATATTATAATCTTTATAATGTTTATCAAAATATTTTAGGGAATGCCGAAAAAGCCGAACAACTTAAAACTTCAGCATTAGAGAAAAATCCAAACGGAAAATTTAAATTGCTGGAATTATCAAATCAGTTAAGGAACGAAGCAGATTTTGATAAAAAACTAATTCTATTTGATGAAATGATTAAATCATTTCCGGAAGAAGATCTAGTAAAATCGATGTATGATAATCTTTTAGTTCAGTTATCAAGAGCAGGAATGCATGAGAAAGTTTTGGAATATCTTGAAAAGTATGGCACAAGTGTTAGTCCTTATTACAGATTTTTTGCTGCAAGAAATATTGTAGATGCCAATGGTGATTTAGCTTTAGCAGAAAAAATTGCTTTGAATGGATTACAGTTTGGTAAAAGTGAATATGAAAATCCAACTCTTGAAAAACCAGTTTCTTCTTCTGATAAAGAATGGAAAGACTCAAGGGGATTTGAATACGGAATGAATCTTTTTATTCATGGAAGAATTCTTCATAAAAATGGAAACCTTGAACAAGCAGCTAAAGAATTAAAAGAAGCAGTTGATTTAACAATGGATTATTATCCGCAAGAAGCACTTAATAGTTTATACATTACTGTATTAAGTGAACTTGGAAATCATGATGAAATTATGGCAGCTTCCGAAGAATTTATTAAAACCGGAAATTCATCTGAGGTAATCTTAGAAAAATTAAAAGAAGCATACATTGCAAAGAATAACGGCGTTAAAGGTTTTGATGAATATATGAGTAAATATTCCGAAATGGCAAAGGAACTTTTAGTAGCTGAAATGAAGAAAGAATTGATTAATGAACCTGCACCTAATTTTACTTTAACAGACTTAGAAGGAAAAGAGGTTTCTCTTTCAGACTTTAAAGGAAAAAATGTTATTGTAGATTTTTGGGCGACTTGGTGCGGACCTTGTTTGAATTCATTTCCCGGTATGAAACTGGCTCAAGAAAAACTTGAAGCTGACGGAAGTACAAAATTCCTTTTTGTAAATACTTGGGAAAGAGTGGAAGATAAACTTCAAAATGCAAAAGATTTTATTGCAAAAAACAACTATCCGTTCCATGTACTTATGGATACTGAAAATAATGTTGTTGGTGAATATAAAGTAACCGGAATCCCGACAAAATTTATTATTGATAAAGAAGGAAACATCAGATTTAGAAGCGTAGGTTTTAGAGGAAACACCCACAAGATAGTTGATGAAATAGAAGTAATGCTAAGCTTGATTCAATAAATTTTACAGAGCGAATTTAAGATCAGTCTTGAATTCGCTCTCCATATATCATTTCAGTTTTTCTTTAATTATTCCAGAAATCCTTTCGAAATCTTTATTAATTAAGGATTTTCTCTTTCTAAAAATGTTAAGTATTGGGGATACTTTTTTATTCACAATAATTCTAAACTTTGCCTCCGATATTTTTAAAGGAGTAATTAAATGCAGATTTTTACCATCCGTTATAAAATTCAGTTTATGTTTTTTTGCTAAAATCTCTAAAGATTTACGCGTGTAAATGGAAACATGCTGTCCCGCAATTGTTACATAATACCACCATTGGTTCGGCTTTGGATTTGATTTCGGGAGCAGATAAGTACTGAAGAAAATTGATTTACCATGTTTCAACATAGCTTCAACTTCTTCAATGGGATTTGGCAAATGTTTAAACACCTCAAACGCTGTAATTAAATCATACTTTTTATTTTTATCTCCTTTAAAATTTCTGCTGAAAAGGTTTTCTGCATATTTATCGTACCAATAAAAATTGAATCCTTTATCACGCATAAGTCTTACAAAAAGACCATACCCTGCACCATAATCCAAAAAGCTTTTTGTCTTCTTAAAGAAATTAACAATTAAAGAGTGTGTACTTTCTGCTAGTTCTCTATTTCGTTTAACTATTCCAACGTCGACTGCGGATATGGCACTATTGTATGCTTCATCTAGCCAGTATGGTTCTTCAGTTTGAACAAATTTGCAATTAGAACATTGATAATACTTTACTTTATATTTTGTTAATACTAATGCACTTCCAAAATAATTTGATTTTGAACTGCATACTTTACACTTAACCATCATTCCCTTTTAACAAATTGTTGAGCATAATATTTTGGATTCAAATTCTCACCGGTAGCATTTTCAATAAGTTCATCCCATCTGTATAAAGAACCGTATGAGAAGTAAAGATGTTTTAAGTATTCTCCAACTTGAGGTTCATTATTAAAGCTTACTTCTGAGTCATTAGACTTAATAACTTTATCCTTGATATAAAAGTAAAGCTGTGAAGCTAAAAGTTCACCTAGCATATAATTATGATAATAAGCGGGATAAAGAGCAACATGTATTTTTGAAGCCCAGTCCGGTTCATTTCTTCCTTCGGGTTTTTTAATTTGCTGATATTCTTCAACTAAGTTCCACCAAAGCTGATTTAAATCTTGATCAGGATTTGAATACATTCCTTTTTCAAACCGATACATAACCTGAACCCATCTTGAAAAGACGAGTTGTTCTAGTTTGAGAGAATTAAAACAATCTTCAGAAATCTGCTCTGCTTCCTTTTCAGAAATTCCAATTACATCTTTAAGCCAAATTGGATTTGATGCAAACCTGCCGAACAACATTGCAATTGCTTCGGTTGCAAAAATGTGTGCCGGTTGTCTTAAACTCCATGGCAGTTTGGGAGAGATATATTTATCATAAACTGCATGTCCATACTCGTGCAGCATTGTCGACATCCATCTGTGATTGGATTTAACATTGCAGATAACTCTCACATCTCCGCTTCTATCAACATCCATACAGTATGCATGTTGATATTTTCCTTCTTTCTCAAACAAATCACTTTTTTCAATTAGATCATCACAATTAAGATTAATACCGTTGTAATAATCTTTTGTGGTCTTAACTAAATCATGTTCTTTAAAATATTTATCAAGATCGGTTTTATATATCTGTGGTCCTTGCTGAAAGAATTTATCTTGATAATGCCAAGGTTTAAGTTCATCTTTATTTACATTGTATCTTTTTGATAGATATTCATCAATCTCATTTTTCAGATTAGTAAATGCATCTTTGGTTAATTCGTTTAACTCATCAAACAGCTTATCTAAATGCTCGTATGATTGTTCACTTAAACTAAGACTCATTTCATGATAATTTTTAAAGCCCAATTTTTGCGCAGATTCATTCCGCATCTTTACCAGTTGAATTACATCTTCACTAACAATTCTTCCAATCTGTTTGCTTGCATTCCAAACTTCTTCAAGTTCATTATTGTTTTTTGATTCTTTTAGAATATCATCAATTTGGTTGTCTGATAATTTTTTCCCATTTACTTCAGCTCTATATGTTGCAAATTTTTGTTCCACTTCAGTTGAGAGTTTAATAATTCTTTCAAGAAGCTCTTCATCGTATTGATGTCCGGCAAAATCATTATAAATAATATCAAGTTCTCTCTTCAAAATTGGATCAGAAATATTTCCATTTTCTTTGAATTCTTTTAATTTCTTGAAATCATCTTTATTTGTATAGATTTTACTCAGCTTTGTTTGAAGCTCAGAAGCTGTATGATAATCTTCTTCCTTACCACTTATTGAGGCTTGAAAATATTTTTCATTAGCTTCTTTACTTAGTTTAACAACTTTGTTTTCATAATTCTGAATAAAATTTTCTAATTCATTCTGCATTTTAAATCCTTTTTAGCTTAACAAATCTTCATCTCTAATTAAAAGTAAAATTGCATTTTGAGAAACGATAATTAATTTTTCCCCTTCAAGTTCAATTGGAATAGAATCCTTTTTAAGGAAAAGGGCAAAATCCCCTTCTTTAGCTTGCAGAGAAATATATTTTGTATTTCCGTTTTCCTTCCAAGGTTCATCCTCTGATGGAGAGGCAATTGGGTAACCGGGTCCAACCTTTAAAACATAACCTCCTTGTACTTTTTCCTTTTCAGTTACGCCGGGAGGAAGATATAAACCGCTGTTGGTTTTCTCTAAATTCTCCTCCGGTTTTATCAAAATCCGGTCACCAACTACAATTATTTTATTAGTATTAATCATGTGTTCCTTGTTTGATTATTAATACAAAAATAGTAAACATTAGTTTTTATCCCCACTTTTAATTGTTCAAAAAGATTTATATAAGAATCACACAATACTGTAAATAATTCTAATTATTTTTAAGAATATAATAATGTCTTCTCGATAGACAAATTTGAAATCTTCTTAGGTATAAAATGAAATTGGGTAAAAGTAAACCTATTCAAAAATTCTTTATTGTTTTACTACTGTTGCTATTTTTTATAAGCTGTAAGGATAATAAGATAACTGAACCGCAAACATCATTACCGCTTAAAGTTATTCTATCAGTAGAAGTATATGTGCTCGATAAGGAATTTAAAACTTATCCTCAACCAAATATTGAGGTCTCTTTTCATGAAATGATAAAGTTGAATTCAGAGATTAAAGAGGAAGAGTTTTATAAAAGAATTACCTGCCCAAAAGGCTGGGTAATTGAAAGACGAAATTTTGAATTATATGAAAATGAAGAAATCTTTGTCGGGGCTAATGCAGATACATTAAACGGCAGCAATTATATTTATAAAAGCATAGGGTATGAACAGCTGATAAGCAAAACAGAATCGGGAGACTCTGTTCTCTTGTTTTATCCTTTTACAATTTACAGATAGTCTCTAAATAAGCGGGATTAGCAAAAGTAAATATTTATTTCAAAAATTAAATTTCGATAAAAAGTAATTTCTTAATAAATTTGTTTATCTGATAAACTAAAAGTTAAGGGCAATATGAAAATACACGAATATCAAGCCAAAGAAATTTTGAAGAAATATGATGTTGCTATTCAAGATGGTGTAGCAATTAGAAAAATGTCGCAATTTGATTCTGCAATTAAAAAACTGCAAGCTCGCGGAATAAATCAATTTGTTGTTAAGTCACAGATTCATGCCGGCGGCAGAGGAAAAGGGAAATTATACAATCCTAAAAAACGTGATGAATTAGTTTTGGAAGGAGGAGTTAAATTTACTACTTCTGTTGATAAGGCTAAAGATTATGCATCAAAAATGCTCGGCAATCTTTTGGTTACACATCAAACTGGTGATGAAGGTAAAATTGTTAAAACTCTTTTTATAACAGAGGGATTGGATTATAAGAAGGAACTTTATTTAAGTATTCTTTTAGATAGAGCAGTTTCTAAAAATGTAATTATGGCTTCTACAGAAGGGGGCGTTGAAATTGAAAAAGTTGCCGAAGAAACTCCCGAAAAAATAATTAAAGAATGGGTCGATCCTGCAGTTGGAATTCAAGCTTATCAAGCAAGAAAATTAGCTTTTGCATTAGGACTTGAAGGAAATGCTTTCAAAAGTTTTGTGAAATTTATACAAAAATTATACAAAGCTTATGTTGAAACTGATGCATCTTTACTTGAAATAAATCCTTTAGTAATTACTAATGCCGATGAAGTTGTTGCTTTAGATGCAAAAATGAATTTTGATGATAATGCTCTTTATCGTCAAAAAGAAGTTGCAGCATACAGAGATTTAGATGAAGAAGACGCACACGAAATTGAAGCTTCAAAATATAATTTGAATTATATAAAACTTGACGGAAACGTTGGCTGTATGGTAAACGGCGCCGGATTGGCAATGGCTACAATGGATATCATCAAATTAGCCGGCGGCGAGCCAGCAAACTTTCTGGATGTCGGCGGAACTGCAAATAAAGAAACCGTTGCAAATGGATTCAAAATTATTCTCTCTGATAAAAATGTTAAAGCAATTTTAATTAACATTTTCGGTGGAATTGTAAGATGCGATAGAGTTGCTCAAGGTGTTATTGATGCTGTAAAAGAAGTTAAAGTTGAAATTCCGGTTATAGTTAGACTTGATGGAACCAACGCAGAAGAAGCTGCTGTATTATTAAAGAAAAGCGGATTGAAATTTGAAGTTGCTGCCACATTAAAAGATGCCGCAGAAAAAGTTACATCGGTTTTAGCAAATTAATTGATAATAGATTTTAATATGCCGTTCTGACCGAACGGCATATTATTCAATTTAGAGAAATCATCCCAATTTAATTATTTCATCAATTCCATCTTCATATTTGGTCGGTTTAATTCCCAATTCTTTTTCAATCTTATCGCTATTTATTATGTATTCATTTGTGAATTGATAATTCATTTCCCGGACTTCTTTTATCATAGAAACGAATGGTGATAAAAGAGTGAACATTAAACTTGGCAGTAATTGAAACTTTGGTTCTTTGTTCAGTTTATTGGCAATTAATTCTATCCATTCTTTTCCGGTTAATGCATTTTTATCTGTAGGCATATTCCATACTTGGTTGTATGCAGATTCCGTATTTCCAAGTTTTGCCATAGCTTTTGCAATGTCAGGCGTGTAAGTAAATGCATGTTTTTTGTTTACTTCAACCGGCCATTGAGCTTTTTTACCATCTTTCATACGATTGAAAACCATTAACATTAAGATGCTGCTGTTGTTTGGAGGGGGACCGTAAAAATCTCCGGCTCTAGCAATAATTGCCTGCAATCCCTTTTTCTGGATTGCATCAAAAATCATTTGATTTAATTCTGCTCTTACACTTCCTTTTTTACTACACGGATTAATTTTTGAATCCTCTTTTACATTGTTAAGACTTTCTACACCAAGCATGTAAATATTATCAAGGAAAACAAGTTTTGAATTGTTCTTTAAGCAGCCGTCGATTACATTCTGCATTATTAAAGGCCAATCAGTTTTCCATATACTATATTTATATTCAATTCCAACAATAAGATAAACTACGTCAGAGCCTTCAATAGCTTTTGAAGTCTGCTCTTTGCTTTTAAAGTCAGCAGAAAAAGTTTCATCATTCGGATTTACTTTTTTAGGATTACGCGAAACTAATCTGATTTTAGAATCATAATTGAGAAGTTCTTTTGCAAGCAAAGAACCAACACTTCCCCCAGTTCCTAATATTGTCTGCATAACTTCCTCCTGTTTTCATTGTAAAAATTATTTAATCATTTTTTCTTAGTACAAATCATTATTCATATCTAATATTTGTGTAATCTTTTATATAATTGGGAATTTTTGGATTACCGGCAAAAAAGGATTCATCTGCACCTTTGGTTAATGCCCATCTATGTATCCATGATGGACCATATCTGCCGACATAATTATTTTCAGTTTCATAAGCTTTATCGGAAATCGTTTCATCCAGAGTTATAAACTTATAATCATATTCATTAATTGCTTTTAAGAGATATCCCAAATAATCAGCATTCAATAAATTTGCATGAATTAAAAGAACTTGTTTAATATTTTTTCTGAACAATTTATTTGACTGCTCCTCATAATACTTTACTTTTGCGATCATGTAGCTGATATAATCGGTGCCCAGTTTTTTCATGGTAGTAGAATCGTTTTGCTCGTAAGCTTTATTATAAGCAAAAGCGAATATCCATTCTGAATTATCAATTGTAACCGGTGCGACTTTATAATTATTATCTTTTAGAAATTCTCTTAATTCCAACATTCTCGCTTTAGTTTCACCGCTCCGTAAATATGGATGACGAAAATATTCATATTTAATTCCATGTTCTTTAGAAAGCCTGCTTGAAATTATTGCTCCTTTTAGAAGATCATTTTTATATTCCTCAAAAGAAACCTGATTTATATCTAAATGCGAAAACGTATGATTGCCCAGTTCGAGTCCGGAACTTAACCACATTTTTAGAATACTCAATTTGGTAGAATCAATTAATTTATCGTTATAAAGTTTTCCTTCATATACAAATCCAACTGCCGGAACATCATACTTTTGAAAGTGATCGATTATTTTCTTAACCAATTCCACTTGTTCTTCACTTTCAAACATACTTTGGTGCTGGAAAGGCATGTCGTCAATTGTTACCGACATAAATTTATCTTGTGCTGAAACAAATAGATGTGAAGTAATAAAAAGAATAGCAATTGGTAAGAATCTATTCATTGAGTCTCCTTACATTCTTATTGATAATAGGTAGCTTGAAATTTTAAAATAGCATTATCATTGGAAAATAATGTGATAATATCTTTCTCAATTTTATAACGATCAGTACTCCGTAATGTTTTAAGAAATCTGCTTTCGAAATCATTAAAAGGACATGACATTCTTGTAGAAGCAAAATCGAGAAACTGCAGCGAATCATTTTTTACCTTGTAACCGCCGAAAATATTGTTGCAGCCGGCAAATCCTCTAAATTGATTTTCGGAATCAATAGGGAACTGAATAAATACTTCTTTCTCGAAGTTATTAAACGCAAGTTTTTCCCCTTCAAAATACTTAAGAACCCACCTGTTATTTTTCAATTCAGCTTGATAATTATTATTTATACTTCCGGAACATGAAAAAAGAAAGATTATTGATATAGTTAAAAATGTAGTTTTCATTAGATACCCTAAAGTGTAATTACAGTTTCCGAAGTGGATTAACTAAAATAAAATCATTTAATATTTGTTCAAAGTAAACAAATAATTAAATTGACGGTACAAATTAAAGTTCATCTAAACTTTACATTTTTGCGGGAACAAATCTGAAATCAAATTTAATCAAAACTTATTAATTAAAAGAAAGGATAACAGATGAAACAAAAATTATTCTCGATAATCCTATTTCTTTCTTTAGCATTTATGCTTCAGGCATCCGATGCAAGAAAGATTGAATTTGTTGAATATACACTTGATAATGGATTACATGTAATTATTCATCAAGATAACTCAACACCAATTGTTGCTGTTGGATTAATGTATCATGTGGGTTCAAAAAATGAAGATCCGGAAAGAACCGGATTTGCTCATTTCTTTGAACACCTGATGTTTGAAGGTACTGCAAATATTGACCGAGGCGAATACTTTAAACTAATTCAAAGCAATGGCGGAATGCTTAATGCCAACACATCATTTGATAGAACTTATTATTATCAAGTTCTTCCATCCAATCAATTAAAGCTTGGTTTGTGGATGGAATCGGAAAGACTGCTTCATGCTAAGATTGATTCGGTTGGTGTTGAAACACAGAGAAAAGTAGTTAAGGAAGAAAGAAAACAGAGATTGGATAATCAACCTTACGGATCAATTTTGGAAGAGACTTTTTCTAATGCTTATAAGGTTCATCCTTACCGCTGGACTCCAATAGGCTCTGCACAATATATTGATCAAGCTACTTTAGATGAGTTTGTGGATTTTTATAAAACCTTTTATGTCCCTCAAAATTCTACTTTAACTATTGCTGGTGATTTGGACATCGATCAAACAAAAGAATGGGTTGAAGATTACTTTGCTTCTATTCCAAAAGGGACAAAGGAAATTCCAAGACCGACAATTAAAGAACCTAAAATGACTGCAGAAGTAAGAGATACAGTTTATGATAATATTCAGCTACCGGCAGTTATTCAAGCCTATCATATTCCAGCACAAGGAACAGATGATTATTATGCATTGAATATGTTAACAACATTACTTTCAAGCGGACAAAGTTCAAGAATGTATAAAGCTGTTGTTGATAAAGAACAAAAAGCAGTTCAAGTAGGCTCATTTCCATTGGCGTTGGAAGATCCCGGATTGTTTTTGAATTTCGGAATTGCTAATGCAGGTATTGATCCCAAAGATTTGGAAAGTTCAATGCAGGAACAGATCAATAAAGTAAAAAATGAATTAATTACAGAAAATGAATTCCAGAAAATAAGAAATCAGATTGAAGCTGATTTTGTCAGTTCAAACTCTACAGTAAATGGAATTGCAGAAAGTTTAGCTAACTACCATGTTTATTTTGGTGATGCTAATCTAATAAACACAGAACTAGAAAGATATATGAAGGTTACTCGTGAAGATATTCAAAGAGTTGCAAAAGAATATTTAGACGATAATAACAGAGTAGTTCTTTATTATCTGCCAAAATCACAAAAGCAAAGCTAAACTAAAGTTTGAATAATGATAAAGGAGTTAAAATGAGAGTAAAATTTTTCTTGTTAATGGTTTTAATGCTTTTATTAAGCATTAATGCGCAAGTTGATAGAAGCAAAATGCCGGAACCTGGTCCAGCTCCAGAAATTCAACTTGGAGATTTCGAATCATTTCAATTAGATAACGGATTAAAAGTTTTTGTTGTTGAAAATAATAAACTTCCTAGAGTAACATTTAGATTGGTAATTGATCGCGATCCGATTATTGAAGGAGAAAATGCAGGTTATGTTCAAATGGCCGGAAGTCTTTTAAGAACCGGAACTACAAATAGAACAAAAGATCAAATTGATGAAGAAGTTGATTTTATTGGTGCAGACCTTTTTACTACATCATCAACTGTTACCGGAATTGCACTTAAAAAACATGTTAATAGTCTGCTTGATATTATGTCTGATGTTATTCTTAATGCTGATTTCAAACAAGAAGAGTTGGACAAATTAAAGAAACAGACTATATCCGGCTTGAAAGCAGAAAAAGATGATCCTAATGCAATTGCTGGAAATGTAAGAAGAGCATTATCATATGGATTAGATCATCCTTATGGTGAACAGACTACAGAAGAAACAGTCAATAACATTACTTTAGAAATGAGTAAAAATTATTATGACACATATTTCAAACCGAATGCCGCATATTTGGCAGTTGTTGGTGATATTACTTTTGATGAAGCTAAAGAATTAGTAGAAAAGTATTTTGCCGACTGGAAAAAAGGGGAAATTCCTACTACGAAAATTCCTAAAGTTGAAGAACCATTGGTTACAAAAGTAGCATTGGTTGATAGACCAAATGCAGTGCAATCTGTAATAAATGTAGCTTATCCACTTAATTTAACTTTAGCAAGTGATGATGCGGTAAAAGCTAGAGTTTTGGGAATGATTTTAGGCGGTTATTTTTCTTCAAGAGTTAATCAGAATTTAAGAGAAGATAAAGGCTGGACATACGGAGCAAGAGCTTCTATTGGTCCTGATAAAATTGTAGGTAATTTTATTGCCGGAACCGAAGCAAGAAATTCTGTTACCGATAGTGTTGTTACCGAATTTCTTAATGAATTAAAAAAGTTAAGAAATGAGAAAGTGAGTGCAGAAGAATTAGAATCCGCTAAAAAATATTTAATAGGTAGTTTTGCAAGAAGTTTAGAATCACCACAAACAATTGCCGAATTTGCCTTAAATATTCAATTAGAAAATTTACCTGAAGATTATTACAAAACCTATCTTCAAAAAGTAAACTCAGTTACAGTTGAAGATATTCAAGCAGTAGCAAAAAAATACTTAAAACCAGACAACGCTTATGTAGTTGTTGTTGGAAAAGCCGAAGAAGTTGCTGAAAGCCTGAAGAAATTCAGCTTAAGCGGAAAAGTAAACTATTATGATATGTATGGAAACGAATATGATCCAAGTGTAAAAAATCTTCCTGAAGGTGTTACTACCGAATCTGTAATTGAAAAGTATATTGAAGTTGTTGGCGGAAGAGAAAAACTTTCTTCAATAGTTAATCAGACTATAGTTTATAAAGGCAAAGCGCAGGGAATGGATATAACATTAACAGCAATCCAAAAAGTACCTAACAAACTTTATCAAGAACTTGATGCCTCTGTATTTAAACAGGTAACTGTGTATGATGGAGAAAAAGGAGCAGTTATAGTTAATGGTCAATCAAACCCTTTAGCCGGTGAGCAGTTGGAAACATTAAAGAATCAATCAATGCTCTTCCCGTTTTTGGATTTTTCTAAGCATGGAATTACAGCAGAACTAAAGGGATTAGAAAAAGTAGAAGGAAAAGAAGCATTTAAAGTTGAATTGACAATGGCTAACGGCGATAAATCAATAAATTACTATGATAAGGAAAGCGGATTTTTGTTACAGCAGCAATCAACATTAAAAACTCCTCAAGGCGCTTTTACTCAAACTATATCATTAAGTGATTATAAAGATTTTGACGGAGTTAAAGTCGCTCAAAAATTGGTTCAAAGTGTTGGACCAATGGTAAACGAATTAACTCTTACATCTGCACAGTTCAATACAGATGTCGCCGATTCAAAATTTGAAGTAAAATAAAAACAACTTATTTCCTCCAAGGCTTATAAACCTTGGAGGAAATATTTATGGTAATCTCTCGCCTCTTCCTGCATTAAAAATCTTATACCATTCTTCTCTTGTTAAGTTAATACTAGAACCCTTGCAAATATTTTTTAATCTTTCAACATTTGTTGTTCCTACTACAGACTGCATTTTTGCCGGATGCCTTAATATCCATGCAACTGCAATTGCTTCGGGAGTAACGTTATGATTATCTGCAATAGCTTTTAATTGATCGAAAACATTTTTAGAAGTCTCATCCGGAAAGTTCTCACCGTTTAGAAATTTTCCTTTACCAAGTGGAGACCAAGCTTGAATTGTAATATCATTCAATCTGCAATATTCTAAAGTTCCGTAACCATGTATCATCTGACTTTGAGAATTATTGAATGTAATACCTTCATTAGCTAAATAATTATGTACAATATTAAATTCAAGCTGATTTGCAATTAAAGGGACACTTAAAAAATTCTGCAGTAGTTCTATTTGAAATCTATTGTGATTGCTGATGCCAAAGTATTTTACTCTGCCGCTATCATTTAATTCATTAAATGCTTTTGCAACCTCAACCGGTTCAACTAAAGGATCTGGTCGGTGCAGAAGGAGTATATCGATGTAGTCTGTTTTAAGTCTTTTCAGACTTGCATCAACCGAATACATTATGTGATCGTAACTAAAATCAAATCTCTGTGGTGAATCGCTGTTAGGGAAGCCGGGAAATCTAATTCCGCATTTGGTTTGAATTATTATTTTTTCTCTTTTTATATCTAGTTCTCTCCAAATGTTTGAGAATACTTCTTCCGATTTTCCTCTGCAGTAAATATCTGCATGATCGAAAAAATTAATTTTATTTTCTAAAGCAGTGCTTACTAATTCTAAAGTATTGTTAATCGCATCATTACTTATTTTAGAATCATCCCAAGAACCGCCAATGTTCATGCATCCGTAAATAATTCTAGACGAATCTAGATTTGTATGAGGTAATTTTACCATAATAATTCCTTAGTTGATTTCTTTTAATAATCAATTTAATAAATTTGTGAATCTCATTAATAAATATGAATGATCATGAAAAAAATTATTTCTCTTTTTCTCCTCTTAGTTATTTCATTAAATGCTCAGACAAACATCAAACTGCAGAAGCAGATAGAAGAATATTCTAATCAAGATAATATGCAAAGTGCTGTTTGGAGTGTTTATGCAAAATATGTTGATGATAAAAAGCCTCTTATTACATTGAACAGCAATAAAGCTCTTGCCCCAGCATCAGGATTGAAAATAATTACAAGCGGAGTAGGACTTGAACTTCTCGGAAAAGATTACAGATTTTTCACTAGAATATTTTATGATGGGAAATTGGAAGACGGAATATTAAACGGTGATATTTACTTTGTGGGTGGAGGAGATCCCACATTTGGTTCATCAAGAGTTGAAGGTTCATCAGATTTAGATCAGCTTTCTAATGAGATTTATTCTTCCTTCAAAAAGCTTAATATCAAAATAATTAATGGTAACATTTATGCAGATGCTTTGAAGTACAGCGATAATGCAATTCCTAATAATTGGTATTGGATTGATATTGGAAATTACTACGGGACGAGTAATACGGCTTTATCATTGAATGATAATCTATATGAATTATACTTCAAACCGGGCAAAGCAAAGGGAGATATAGCAGAAGTATTAAGAACTGAACCGGCAATCCCGAATCTAACTTTTACAAATTATATGAAAACCGGAGCAAAAGGTTCGGGTGATAACGGCTATATTTTTAGTGCACCAAATCTATTTAATGCAGTATTAAGAGGAACGGTTCCGGCGGGAGTTGATGAGTTCTCAATAAAAGGTTCGATTCCAAATCCACCTTTATTTGCTGCTCAGTTTCTATTAAGGATATTAAATGAAAACGGAATTAAAGTAAATGGAACTGCAAAGATTTTGGAAACCCCAAAGTCATATTCATTGGAGAAAATGATTTTTGAAAAAGCTTCTCCTACCTTGGACAAGATTGTTTATATCATCAACAAGAAGAGTTTTAATTTTTATACTGAAATGCTCCTAAAGGAAATCGGATTTGTAATAAAAGGGGAAGGAACAACTGAAGCTGGAATTGAAGTAGTAAGTAAGTTTCTTAAAGAAAAAAATATTTCTACAAAGGGATTAAACTTATTTGATGGTTCCGGTTTGAGCAGATCCAATGCAATTACAACAGTTACTTTCGTTCAATTTTTGGATTATATGTATAACTCAAAATCTTTTATACCGTTTTATAATTCACTTGGTATCACCGGTGACTCAGAAGATATTGCAGCATTTGGAAACTATGGAAAAGGAACATCGCTGGAAAAGAACGGAAGAGTTAAATCCGGTTTTATTGGGGGAGTAAGATCACATCAAGGATATGTAAAAGATAAAGAGGGACGGACAATTTCATTTTCTTTTATTGCAAACAATTATGAAGGAAGTTCGTCAGCCGTATCAAAAATTCATGAAAAAATTATGATTGAGTTAGCAGAATTAAAAAAGTAGATTATAAACAAAAAGAGATAACAAATGGCGGATAAGAAAAATATCAGTTTCTATTTTTTTGAATTATTTGTTGTATTTGCCGGTGTATCCTTTGCGTTTATTTTTGACAGGATATATGATAATTATCAAGAATCCAAAATGGAAACGGAGTATCTGATTAGTTTCCAAAGTGATTTGGAATCTGATCTAAATTCACTTGATACACTTATAGGGATGAATGAAAAGAATCTGATTAATCTTGAATCAATAATTGAAAAATATGATGATGCCGTTTCCGAAGAGAGAATGTTACTGCAGGCTCAAATATTAGCAGTAATGATCAATCAATTTACTTTTGATAGACAAACAAGCACTTATGAGTCATTAAAATATGCCGGTAATTTGTCAATTATATCAAATCAAAAATTGAGAAAGGATATTGTTGATCTCTATCTGAGATACGAGAGCATTACTTTGGTAGAAAATGTTTATAATGATTTTGTAAGCACCTATGTTTATCCAATCGGTTTGGAAAATTTGAATATGGCTAATGGAAGAATGCTGAAAGATTTAAGTGGCGATCAAAAATTTAAGAATATTGTTTTTACTTATTTTTTCCTTCTAAAGCAATTGAATGAAGAATATCAACTTACGCGCGAAACAAACAAAAAATTAACAGAATCAATTAAATTTGAGGTCGATTAGAAAAATCAATTTAGAATTTCAAAACCAATTTATTCATATCTCAGTTGGCAAATAGTAGAAAATATGTCAAGGTAAATTTTGACACTGCATCTTATTTAAAATTATTTTAAAATGAATTTTTAATTATCTTTTGTTGTTAAAAAATTGTAGAAAAGTTAAGATTGAAATGAGAAGAGTAAAAAAAATATTAATAAATAGAGAAAAGACCATTTCTATTGTGGTTTTATTTTCATATTTATTTTTACTTACACTTACATCTCTTCACAGCCATAAGATTGATATTGATTATAATTCTGAGAAAAATATCTCTAATCATGAAGATGCTTCCAATTACACAATTCATGATCCTTACAAATGTACAATTTTGCATTTCGCAAATTTTCAAACAATAGTAAAAAAATCATTTACCATTGATGAAGAATTCAAAGAAATAATTGTAGATCTTCAATCGAATAAATTACATCTCTTAAATCAAAAATTTCTCTTAAGTAAATTACGCGCACCTCCCGCATACAATTCCTAATTAAAAGAAAAACATAATTATTTATAAACAATTCGCTTTAGGAGGAATTAGTATGTCAATTCTATTTAAAAGATTTGTAATTGCGTTTACAATTTTGATCTCAGCTTTATTTGTTACTTCATGTGATAAAACCGATGATCCCGTAAGTACACAAGAAGAACATTTTGAAGCAATTGGAATGGTTTTTAGAACATCCGGCATTGAAGCAGCAAGAATATTAAGAGGAATAACTACAGACACATTAAAAGGACCCGAAGGAGCAATTGGAGATGCTCTTGATATTACTTTTATAGACGAAGATG
>MDTC01209854.1_pt1 | contig 21860 bp, 2 predicted proteins | sample 811181 | NCBI WGS metagenome assembly MDTC01 (sample SAMN05326644, study PRJNA326480) | marine metagenome | isolation source: seawater | place: Pacific Ocean: North | collected 2011 | reverse complement strand
AGAACAGAAGCAACAGGGATGGTGTAAAGATATTTCCAGCGATAACCATCAGAAGTAGTGATAATAGAAGTAGAAGTGCCAGTCGGTTCAACTGTTGACGGTTTACCATTTGGATCTGAGGGGGAAGTCCCATTAAAAATGCACTTATAAACTTGATATTGAGAGTTCACGACATAAAAGTCGGAATCATAAAGTTTAGTAGCACCAGAGGAAGCAGTTTTACTCGGAGAGTAATCATGACGATACATGTCATAGGTGAAACCCAGACCACCTGTGGTTTGTTCAGGAGAAACCCAGTCAATACGACGAACCACCTGAACAGTGTCAGATGCCAGAACTCGCTTGAGCGAGATCATATCGTCATAAGAACCAGAGAACTCTGAGAACGAATCCACTGCTTGAGGCGGAGCGTTTTCATTATCCCATGACTGTGAACGACCAATGAAGATATAAAGACGATCACGGGTAGAACCTGCGTCATCATCGCTTTGGTTAGCGATAGGACCTTCAAGAGCCTTAATGAATTTTCTCGCAGAGAAAATTCTAAATTGATCTGTTAATAGGGCTGCCATTTAACTTATAGGACTTGTTTCCTCTTGTTTATTTATTCAGGTTATTCGGACCTGATTTGAACATCAAACTCAACACGCTTAATTCGATATTGAGCACCATTTGTTCCACTTAATTTTTCTCCTCCGAGAATCGCTTGAATTACAGCGCCATTACCAGTGGAATCACCAGCATCATTGTTAACAGTAACTGTGGGGTGAATGGCATATGCCTGATCAACAGATTGAACATATCCATATCCACCATTATTAACTGTTACTGATGCAATTTGGTCACCTGCAGTTGTCATTACAGCGGTAGCTGTTGCTTGGACATCACCTGCAGTTTCAATAGCAATAGATGGAGTTGCAGAATAATCATTGCCAGGGTTCTGGACAATGAAATCTTTAATTGTCCCTGTATCAGAGAACTTATTCAAAACGCCGTTTACACCGACATTAAGATTCCCCGTGTCATATGGAACAATATTACGAACAATCAACGCTCCGCTAGAAGGATTCCAACTAGTAACTGTCGCTCTAACCTGAGAAACTTCACCAGTGACGGTTTCTTCTGGGAAATAATTTGCTTCATTACCATCGGCAAGATCAAGATAGATCGTCATAGATGCAGTGTGAGGAACACCCTCATTCAAACCACCTGCCTCAAGAATAGTTGCGTATTTAAATGGCAGAGAAGCATCTTTTACCTGATCTCCAATCGCAAATAATGTGGTGTTTTGACCACCGACAGTCTCTTCGATACCATACAAAGAATTGTAAATGCCACCATCAAGACTGATTTGATTTGCAAAGTCAGTACCAGTATTTACCAAATCAGGAATTCCATCACCAGCACCATCGAGTTCATCGTCATCTTCAAAATCTCTATCTGGAAGAATACCAATAGGATCAGTCAATGTGACAATATTGGTTCCAACAACATCTACAAGAACATGAGGATCAAATCCTGCAGGAGCAGAAGCAGCAACACCAGCATCAAACTGAACAACAGCATCTTCTGTAGAAGGAATGCCACCATCAATAAATGCTAATTCATCAACTTCAAAGGTAACGAGCAATGCTCTGGTTGCAGGATCCCAGTCATAAACCTTTGCAATTTTATTGTTCTGGTTTTCTACTCTACGAAGAACTCTATCACCTACATTGAACTGATAAAGTGAGTTTCCGTCACCATCAACTTGAGTTGCATCAATAATTACTCGCTGGTCATATTTAAAGTTTTTACCACGAGTCAAGTTCTGGAATCTTTCTCTAGACTTTGAAGTATAAGAAAGAATTTCATTATTAAGAATTAAACTTCCAGATCCAGGATATGCATCAGTGTTATCAACATAGATTTCTGTATCTGATGCAGAGACATCTTTCAGCAAACCAGTCAAATAATTTGGTGTTGAGTTATAAGACTGACGATTTTTAACAAATCTCTTGAGGTTTGTCAGTTTTGTGAAAATAATATTTGGTGGATTTGTATATCCAGTTCCAGGATCAGTAATAGTGATCGCACTAATCTCACCCTGATCAATCTCTGCTACTGCTTTAGCACCAATACCACCGCCACCAGTAATAAGAATATATGGTGGTTCTTGATAATACTCACCAGTATCCACAATATTAATACCAGTAACTTTACCAGCAGTATTGATTTGCGCTCTACCGCGAGCACCTTGTCCACCTCCACCACCTTCAAAGATGAGAGTTGGAGGTGTAGCAAATTCTCTACCCTGATTTAACAGAGTCAAACCAGTAACTGTTTGAACAATGCTACTTCCAGTTGCACCAGTTCCTTCACCACCCAAGATTTTTGCTTGTGCTGGTCCAAAATAACCATCACCACTTCTGACCATCTTGACATATCCAACCGTTCCATTGGGATTCAAAACAACTTCACCAGCAGCACCACGGGGGAAATCATCTGTCATCGGAGGAATGACTTGCTGCTGACCAGGTGCTACGGGGTGATAAGGAACGCCATAAAACTCTGGACCAATTACATATGGATATACAGGATCATCATTGGTGTCCGTTGACATGAAGTATGCATAAGTGCCACCAGGATATTCTGGAGTAACTGCAAATTTTCCATTAAAGCGGTCAAGTGTTCCTAATCCTTCTTCGTAGATATAATCTTCAATAAAATCACCCGCAAGATATCCATCCTGAACGCATCTGAAACCATATCCAATGAAACCATAAGAGATTACATAAAGAAGTCTAGGAGCGTTAACCCTTGGAGTAAACTCCAATCTCTTATTAGTAGCACCAGCAAAGTTTGTAATGTAACCCAAATAGGTTGTTTCTACATTGTCAATAAAATACTGAATACCTAACTGATACAGATATTGGGTATTTCCAATCTGCGGAGGATCACCAACATGCCAACCATCTTCCTGTAAAGCAAAAAGAACAGGACTTGTTAATGTATCTTGGTTGAACACATACTTCTTGCCTCTATCCAACTGCAAGAACGGAGGTTCTACTCCATCAATTAAGAATTTACCATTAGATACAGTAACATTATAATTTACAGTTCCTGTTGTAGTAATTCTAGGTCTATTACCATCAACTTCATTGCCAGTTTTAGTTCTATAGGAAGAAGTTTGTCGGACAACATCTCCAGCAGCATCATATCCAAAAGGACCATAGATGGGATAACCATCATATGACATACCAAGAATCTTAGAGTGACCATCCAGATTACGACTAAAGTCATCAGCACCAACACCAGTGGTAACTGATTTAAAACCCCAGTGATCAAAAACAGATCCACTAAGTCTTTCTTGATAAACTTTTATTTGCTGACCAGATTTTCTGGCATCAGGTGGAATATTTACAGTTACAGAATGTACAGTATTTGGAGCCGTATATTCTCCAATAATTCTTGGTCCATATACAGATCCAACAAATTCAATCAGTAAATCTTCGCCAGGGTCAACCTCTTCGCCACCATTAAAGTCATCACCCCTAATAATTTTAACTTCGAGAGTGTTTTGACTGGTAAGATCTAATGTAAACCTAAGTTGCCTGTAAGAACCACCATTGAAAAGAAAGTGATCTCCAATATCAAATCCACCACTAGCGCCAGTTCCATCTCCGCTGGTAGTGATATGAGTTACATTAGAAAGAGTCATTTGATATGCACCTTGTGCAATATCATTTGCTGTTAACTCTTGTCTTCCCTTATAGTAGTTTTTAGTGTAATAATTATTTGTTAACTCCTCATCATCAACTGCGGGATCAAGAATCATGTATCCTTCATCACCAGTATACCCAGACATATACTGATGATATCCACAATAATAATAAATTCTATTAACCTCATCCCCATTCATAATGAATGTGGGACGGAATTCATTCTCATAGTCAGCTGAGGGAGCAGCAGAAGCGCCTGTACTGTCGTAATAAATGGTTCCAGGGGTTTGGTTCAAAGGACCATCAGGCGTCGTGCTGAAGCGCATAGGATGCCCCTGAGGGTGCATCGATGATGGTTGGTTACTGGAGTCGCTTTGATCCCAAATAATCTGATAGTTTCTCTGTACTCTAATATTGCGTGGAGCAAGATAATATACACCTGGTGTAAAATTACCAAACTCATGTGCTTCGGGACCAAATTCAATATAGAAGAGTCCGTTTGGAAACTCAATAGGAGTATTTGCAATGGTCATACTGAAACCAGTAGAACCAAGAATTCTATCGCCAGCTTCAAACTCACCTTCTACAGATCTCAGGTACATTCTAAGAATGTTATTATTGTTATCTCTAATAATTTTAGAAATAACACCTCTAGCAAACTCATTACCAATTAATTCAACTAATCTACCCTCTTCTACTGGATTGATAGTTTCATCAATATTACTAACATCAATTAAAATATTATCAGTTTCTGTCTTGACTCTCCATGTAAACTGTTGCAGATTACCATTATCAAATACACTATTTTCCTGAGCAAACTGACCAATTAACTTATTAGTGTGATAATAATATTGATTGTTATTAGTAATACCATCATACTGATTGGTATTTAAAAGATAATCATATCTTACAGTATCAATACTAAATCCTGCTGGTGCTGACCCAATTGCACCCCAATCTGGGGTATGAAGCAAAGATCCGTTTGCAAAGATACCAGTTGGTTTATTTAATTCTACAGGTCTATCTCCACCATAACGAGGCACATCTTTACCGCCACGATAGATGAAAAGTGAATTAAATGTCTGATCTACTAAAGAACCGCCACCAGGAGTTCTGGAATTGGGGTAATCTACAGGTTTTGGGTGATTGTCGGAGGTGATAGTCAACCTATCAGTAAGATTTCCATCTACAATCGCAAAAGTACCTGTAGTTTGAGAATTTGGATTTGACTGCCAAATTCTATTGATATCAAACGACGATACAACAAACGGAGTATCTTGTTCTGGAACAATCGACAATCTCAAAGGATCATATCCAGAACCAGATGACAGAACCCTAACATGAACAATTTGTCCAGAATCATCATCAATAATCGGATATAACAACGCTTCGATATCTGGAATCCCGCATCCAGTTACAGTAAGTCTAGGGGGGTCAGAACTATCATAGTCTTGACCACCATCTAAAACTTTAACTGCTCTTACGCCAAACTGGTCATTAAAGATCGGCTCAATAACCGCACCAGATCCAGGAACTGTTCTTGCCATTTTTTATTAACTTACAACTGTAATTGTGCCATTCATAAGATTGTGCAGAGTACACTGATAGTACAGTGTGCTGGGAGCATCCATAGGTACTGTCCAGTATAAGACAGCATTTCCACTGCCAGTCTGACCAGCAGTATAAGGAGTTCCTGTTAAACCAGAAGTAGATTGAATTCTAAATGGGTGTGCTCCGCCATTTACAGTGTTGTCAAACGCATAAGTAAACCCTCTCATAACATACAGAGTCGGGTCATTAGTCATTTGACTAAATCCAGGACCATTAAATGTATAGTGCTGAATACCATCAGAGTTAAGTTCCCACCAAATAATGGGACTGCGAGTTACAACCCAGTCAGAACCATTCCAATATAAAGAATCGCCCTGAGTAATACCAGCAACATCTGTGTCAGTCAAAGCAGCAAGTGTGCTGACTAGTGTTCCATCAAACGCAACTGTTAGCGTATCTCCAGTAATTGAGGTGGCAATGTTTGTGCCTCCAGAAATAGTAAGAGCATCAGTTTCACTAGATGCTGTTGTTGTGCCCGTATCGGCATTTACAGTAGCAAAACTAGTGATACTAGATACACCAGCATTATCATCGCCAGGAACCCAATTAGTGCCATCCCATTTCAATACTTGGTTATTTGTGGGAGGAGTTGTTGTAACATCAATATCGGTGAGATCACCAACACTGGTATATTGAGTTAATAAACCAACCCTAGTATCACCAACACCACCTGCTGTGATGTTCATGTTTACATAAGGAGTATCATCTCCGTCAACAGTAAAGAAATAACCAGGATAAGTAGCGGCAGTAGGAGCAGCAGCAGTATTTGCATACTCATTCTTATACTGAATTTTTGTGGGGAAATCAACAGTTCCAGTAGAACCATCAAAAATACTAGTAGTACCACCCGCAGAAAGACGAATGTCTCCCGTGCTGTTAGGAGCCACATTAATATCTCCAGCACCACTAGAGATAATGGAATATCCATTAACATCAAAATTAGATGTTAAAGCATTAAAATCACCAGCGATAAAATTAACACCAGTAAATTTTAATACTTGTCCAATTGCTGCGTTAGCAACATTAATGTTGATATCAGCACCATTACCTAAAGTGGTATACAGTTCAGTAAAGTTGTCATTAATCTTTCCGCCGCCAGCACGGAGAGTATCCCCCGTGTTGTCATTGGCGGCAGCACCAAGATTTAGTGATTGTTTAGCCATTACTTGCGCTACTTTTTTAGTTATTTATAGGATCTCTGGATCAATAACCTCTTCTCCATAATCTGCAAGATTTGGAGGAGTCCAATCATCAGGTACAGATGTTTCAACTTCAATTTCTGGATTCTTATATCCAGATCCAGCGTTTGAAACAACAATACCACCAACACCAACCAGAGCTTTGATTTGTGCGTCAAATCCAGTGATAGAGTCAACACGAACATTTGGTCTGCTTGTATATCCAGAACCACCTGCAGTGACGCTTACCTTATCAATCGTACCCGATGTCAGGATTGCAGATGCCTGAGCACCCTTACCAAAGACGGATCCGAGATAATCGAATGTAATCAGAGAGTTGGAAGATTCAATAACAGCAACTTCACGATCTTCAGTTTCACCTTCAATTCTCAGGAAGTCTCCAGGTTCGACGGGAGGAACAACCTCTGCCGCCTCAACATCCTGCTCAGAACCGACATAAGAGAATGCAACGAATGTAGATCCGAATCTAGGAATTTCAGAGAAGATAATTCTAGAACCAACGATCTCAAAACCAACTCCAGGTTCCTGAAGAACACCATTGAGAGAAACAATGATATTGTTTTCAGGTCTGATAACGCTGGATTGTACACCTTCGGTCAATGTGAGCGAATAGAAAGTACCGTCACGCTTGAGGTTAAAGGACTGTCTCAAGGAGTCGAAGTCGAATGAAATATCATCCAGTTGTCTCAGTTTACCAACATAGAATCCAGTGAACGAGGACCCAATCTCAGGTGCTTCTGTGAATGCAAGTTCATCAGAGAATGCCGTGTAGGCGTTAGTTGCACCAGGAGGTTGCAGGATACCATTGACGAAGATGAGCATATGTCCTGCGGGATCGGGGAAGTACGGATCGCCATTGTTGGTTGTGAGCTTGAAGTTGGTTTGTACACCATCAAATCCTCTGAAGAATCTTCTCACGCGGGCGCGTAATACTTCGCGTATGATTACAGCAGCACGATATCCATCTCCAGAAATAATCGTGTCTCTACTAGAGAACGATCCAACAACATCGGTAAGATACAATCTCTTTCTGACGCCAACAGTCTTGATATCTTGAATCAGACCTGCGCCTGCACCAACATTAGTAACCTTAGTGGATACCGTTGCGAATCCTTGAGGAGTATCTCCTACACCATAATCACCAACAAAATCTCCATTGTTGATATCACCAGATACCATAGAAACATAGATGTAGTTATTATCAAGATCAACTTCGGTGATAATGCCATAGTTGTTTTGGTCTCTAAGTACACCCGAAATTACGCGATATACAAAGTTTCCTTGGACGAAAGTATTCTGATTATTTACAATACTGATCAGCAATCTAGTGTGACCAGCAGATGCAACTCTGTCACCAACCTGAACATCCAGACCAGCGAATCTAGAAACTTCCAGGAACTCGGAAGATGTTTCGGGATATACAACCGAAGTGACTTCAAACTCACCTGTGAGCGATGCAGTATCAACGGTCAGTTTACCACCAGTATTGCTGAGTACAGCAGCTTCTGCGACATGAATTTCTTCACAGTCTGCAGTAGCACCAGATGTAAACGCCTTGAACTCAACGCCCTGATCGAAGTTGCCAATCTTATTGATAACTTGAATTCGATCTTCAATAGCACCGATTTCTGCAGTGCTGCCATTCTCAGCGCCCGTAAAGACATCTAAGATGGCAAATGCTGCACCTGTAATTTCTACATCAAAGTAGGTATTATTTTCATCGGAATATGTGGCATAGATTGTACCAGCCTTTCCGCCAGTAGCAGTGATGTTTTCTCCAACTTGCAGAGCATCGCCAGTTACCTCACCATTGATTCTCCATCTCTGGTAAACCTTAACAATCTTCGCTTCGTTATTGGTAATCTGCTTCATTTCTGCATATGCAGAACTGGAGAGACCGTAGAGAGCATCACCCTGACCAAGTTCACCTGAAATCGGTACAGGAACATATCGCGTACCATATGTGGAAGTCGGAACAGTAACACCAGAGACATTCTCAACAGTTGTCACATAACTGCTATTGAGAAGTTGTTGTCTCAGAATATTGAAGTTACGACGGACGACATTCATCCAGGAACTTGCAGTATAGAGAGGTGCGAGCGTGGAATTTGTATATGGGATGAAGGTTGTCAGAGGAGAAGGATCGGTAAGATCTTGCTCAAGAGCATCTCTGTAGAATTCTTCCAAACTATCAAGGATGTAATTCCTGATATTGAAGTCATTATCGGCGTAGAATGTACGACCAGAGACTGCAGTGTAGGGATCAAGAGGACCCTTAACCAACTTAGAACCCCAGATGTAAAGACCACTTGTACCGTCTCCAGAATATACCAGAGCACCACCATTATTCTTCACATAAACAATATTTCTTAGAGTTCCAATACCGAAGGAGAAAGTAATTGTCAGGAAACATCTGTACCAACCAGCACCCAGAGGTACGACACCATAATCATCAACCGTTGCACCATTGTCAGCGAAGACGCTACCGAAAGATCCATCAGCAAGGTCAACATCAAATACAACATCTTTGGGACTGTTGCCAGGATCAAGGATGATTGAGAATCTTGCCTTATCATAATAATTTGCCTTCAGGAAGCAGGAGAATGTAAACTGCTGATTCTCAAGTCTAGAACCAGTTGAGAAGAAGTCAGATTCACTATCAAAAGAGGTTCCAGTGCCATCGAATGTTGTATACGAGGTTAGGTTGTAATCTCTATTGATTGTGTGATATCCATTCTGAGCGGTAGGAACAAGACTTGTAGCAGTTACGGTCGCGTCAGGTGCATTTGTACCAGAGGTATTAGCAGTAACAGTTAAGTCCGCAGAAGTCCAGCTGGTTGTAAATGTTTCGGGATCAGGGAAGATATTATCGAATACGACTGCATTTTGTACAGTAGATTCAATAGTTCTAGCATTGACCAATGTCTGAACATTAGAGATCTCTTCATAATAATCATACGATGCACTAACACCACCAGTGGTAATAGTACCAGTGTTATTACCTTGTGTAAGAGTTTCTCCATCGGCAAATGTAGATCCTGTGATAGGACCAACGACAAGGATATTAGTCTCATTATAATATTCAAGAATTGTTGCCTGACCGCCACCACTAGAGGTAACAGTTTCTCCAACTACAAAGACTTCATCGTTTGCATATACAGGATCTGCTTCTAATACAAATCGAGTAACACCCCAGTCATCATAACTTACACCAGAATGATTGTCCTGATGAATCTTGAAGTGGACGGATGCGCCTCTTGCGGCAGCAGGAAGACCAACTCTCTTTTGCTTGAGAACATCGAAAGAACTATCATCCTGATTAACAAGAATGCCAAGAGATGTCCAGGTTGACTTGTTATCTGTGCTGTAAGACAGATACAGGTGCTCATCTGCTTGACCTTCACCAGGTTGCTCACCACCATTGTTATCGTTACCTCTGATGACAGAGAATACGATGGCATCATAATTTGTGGTGTTAATCGCCTGCGTAGTAATGTATCTGGGTTGACCAGAGATGTCAGGACCATATCCAACGAATGTGGATGCTTGCAGACAAAGTAATGTGGTATCAGGATCTGCGGTTGCAGCAGTAGTAGGTACAGTATAGTTTGCAGTGTATCTCAGGATATCACTGACCATGAAGTCAGACATCTTACCGTTAAACGGACGCTGGAACGGTTGTGTGTAATCACCACCGATGTACCAGTTAAGACCACTAACTACTGGCCAAGAAGTGCTAACTTCAGTGTCTCTCAGAGTACCATCCAAATACAGTTTTGTTGTATTTGTGCTTGCCTCATTGGTAATTGTAATGTGATGCCATGCACCATTACTGTATGCAGTATTTGCAACTTCTAAAGGAGACTGCTCAATTCCAGAAGCATCAGGAGCAAGAATTACAATTCTGTTCTGATCGCGTCTGATTTCAAGTCCACCAATATCAGCAAGAGTCTCATGTGCATTTACTGCAACCTGAGCATCTGTACGATCAAAGTAGACAAAGAAACTAATTGTGAAGTCACCTGCGGGTGTAGTTGCGTTCTGAGAAAGTTGGAAAGTGGTATCGGTGAAGTAAACAACATCAGCGTTGGTGTTACCACCTTGACCAGGGAAGTCTACAGAATACGGGAATCCAGCACCAGGAGTAGTGGTACTAATTGCAGGAGCACCATATACGGTGGGTGTAAATACTGCAGCACCGCCAGGATAATCATTTGCGGGTGCCCCAGTACCGCCTGCCCACTTAAGGTGAGTACCGATTGCAAATCCACCGCCAGAACCGCCGCCAGTTCCACTGAAAGCAATATCAACACTCTGCCTATCGTTGAAGTCGAAGTATGTGGCGTCAGATGCCTGAACAACAATATCACCAACAACACTTCTAGTAATCTCAACATCGCGTGCAGAAGATGCAATAGATGTGTCAGTTGTCACCATATCGTGGATGGTGTCATCTAACAGACCAGCGATGAAGTCATCATATGTCCATGCACCTGCGCCCCACTGACCAACAACTCTAGCTTCGAGTTCTGTAGCAAAGTAGTTCTCATTGAATAAGAGCATTCTGCCAGCAGATCTTGCCTTAGTTCCACCAGGAGTGAGACTATCAATAACAAGATCCATCAGAGAATCGAATGCCTGAATTACATCTGCACACTCGTTATCATCATATGTGGTATCACCAGAAGAATCTGTAATAGTGGTATCTGTGTAAGGAATCTCGAAGGTATAGACTGCTCTATATTGATCACCAGTAGGACCGCCACCACGATCAAGCAGAAGGTTATTGATTGCTTTCTTACCAAGCATTCTAACTTTCTGGAAGGCATAGATGGTAGGAAGAATTTGATCTTCTACCTGAGTGATGCCACGACCAGGAGTCAAATATAGTTTGATCGCTTCAACTGTATTGCTATTACCACCTGTTAACAAGTCGGCAATAACACTGTTAAGAAGATCTTTGATGTCATCCATGCAGTTGTTTCTGCCATCTGTCTGACCACCAGGATACTGGAAGGCGCGATAAGATGTAGGTCCAAGGAGATATGTGAAGTCTGCATCAGTGATGAGAGTTGCTTCATCTGCAATAAAGTTCTTGTTAAAGTGCAGAAGATCAGCAGCGTCACGATATCTGTCACCAGAAGGTGCAAGGATGCTATTTGCAAGATCAATCAAACTATCAATTGCAGTTTGAACATTAGCGCAGTTACCAGGATCTTGAGTGATACCCCAGTCTCCGATGATAATAGAATCGGTATTATCGGTTGTCAGATCACCTGTAATTGCTTGCTTAGCGTAGAAACCAAGACGCTCATGTGCATATGCAGACTGCAGAAGTTGGAGTCTTACATGCAAGATAACATCATTTTGACCAAGGTATGTCTTGACACCTTCGACAAGGTTGAAGTTGCCACCAAACTCAATGTCGCTAGCAATGGCATCGAGAATGAGTCCAAGGTCGGTCTTACATCTCAGAGTACCTGCAGTGCTTGCACCACCCTCATTTCTAGGCATAGACTGGGTAAGACCAGGATATCTTTCCAGCATGTCAAATGCGGTTTTATCGACGATTGCCTTTCTATTCAGGCGAATCAAATTAGCAGCATCTTGGAATCTATATTGTGAAGATGTATTGATCAAGTTAGCATACATCACATCACCTGCAACCGTGACATCAGTCAGGTCAACAGGAACTTCCAGATATGCATCAACATATGCACCCAACCACTCATAGACAGGTGTTACTTTGGTAATAGTGGCAAGATGATCAACAGGAGAAGCAAGGTTTGCATTGGAAAGGGTATCCTTCACAATGTCCATCAGGTTACCGATAGTTGTTTGAACATCAGCACAATCAGCAGAAGTGTAATCCAGGACATCAATTGCATTAGTTGCAGCAGAGACGAATGTATGTGGATATTGCTGATTAGTGGGAGATGCACCAACATTTACTGTAAAGGTATTGGTATCAAATGCAGTAACAGGAAGAACTCTTCTGTATGCGGGGTCAGTAACACGAGGATAAGAAACTTCCAGATTGTTCCCATCATCAGTGCATGTAAATGTCAATGATTCAACATCAATACTGATGCGACTAGAAGTAGTCAAACCATGACCAGCAGAAGTCAAAACCAGATCTCCAGTAGCAGGATCATAAGTTGCTGCAGAAGGAGTTAACTGAGTCAAACTTCCATAGTTGTTGGAATCATAGATTGTAGTATCAGTAAACTGAGTGAATCCGTGGTCACCACTGATAGTAATCAGTTCATTGTTGATGATGTCATTGCAGAACTCAACATGTCTATCAAGAATCCAAAGAGTTTGATCAATCTCAGTTTCAATATGGTTGAGACCAACAGGATTGGACTCTCTATCAACATACAGAGCAGAAGCATCCCAAATGTGGTTGTTAGAACCACTTCTCAGGTCATTGATAAGCGCCTGGGTGAGATCCTTAACATCATCCTCACAGTTGACCTTTTGGTCTGCAACAACACTGTTTGCAGCAGCAGACACAAATCTATGGATATAGGTGCCACCAGTGATTACAGCATTAGACGCTGCAGATACAAATGTGTGTGCATATTGATTATCAGCAGCAGAAGCGCCAACATTAACTGTTACAGTGCCAGTTTGCTTGATAAGAGCATTGGCAGTAGCAGAAACAAAGGTATGTGTGTACTGAGATGCTGGCGGAGACTGACCGACATCAATAGTAAAGGTATTAGCATCAACAACAGTAACAGGAACCCAAAGACCAGAGATAGGATCGCTGACTCTAGGATATGTCAACTGAGCAGTATTACCATCATCAGCACATGTAAATGTCAGAGAATCGGTTGCAATCTGAACCATGTTTCCAGTGGACAAACCATGTGTAGCAGAAGTGATCGTAAGGATACCTGTGCTAGCAACATATCCAGCGTTAGTAATATTAGTAGTGCTAGTACCAACAGCGGTTACTTCAATCGTCTTATTGTAAGCAGGATCAGGTTGACCGTCACCAGCAGTAGAACGGGGATATGAATGGTTTGATCCATCATTATCTTGATCACAAGTAAATGTGAATGACTCATTGGCAAGTCTCAGTTTTGTTCCAACATTGATGTTATGGTTTGCAATAGTCATTACAAACTCACCATCAGCAGGGTTATAAGTTGCGTTGGTTGGAGTGTAGTAAATGAATGGAGAAGTTCCTACATTAACAGTGATACTGGTAGTTGTAGAGTTAATAATCGGAAGAGCATTATCCTTCGTAGCAGGATCAGTCAAACGAGGATATGTAACCTCAGTTTGGAAGTTGTCGCTAGAGCAAGTAAAGGTAAATGCGTCTCTATTGATCTTAATCCGATCTTTTTCAACTGTGATGCAGTTTTCAAGTGCAGAAACAAATGTATGAGCATATTGTTGACCAGAAGGAGATGCACCAACATTAACTTCAAATGTATCTGTAGTTGCATTAGAAACAATCAACCATCTTCCAGCAGCAGGATCTGTGGAACGGGGATACGCATGATCAGTAGCATTACTATTCTGAGTGCAATTAAATGTCAGACCACCAACTTTGATGTTGACTCTCTTACCGTTAGTAACTCCATGACCTCTCTTGGTGATTTGAATGACACCTGTTGCAGGATCATATGTCGCACTAGCAGGAGTAATTTGACCACCACTTTCCAGGTTATTCTGAGTAACACCCATGGTCAGGAGACCTGTCAGAGGATCATAAGTTCCACTAGTAGGACTAAATCTTTGACCAGGGATAACCAATTCAGGATATCTCTGTCTCATCAGATAAACTGCTTCAGAAGCAATCAAATCCTTGTTATTTTCAAGAAGTCTGGCAGCATCAGCGTAGCGATGAGTTTTTCCAACATATCCAGCAGGTGCTGCAGTGTAGGTTCTTTGGGTTGTGCGGATTGCATCATTACCAAAGTCGTCATGTCTTGTCCATGTAGCGGTTCCAGACCAATCATCGGTATAGGTATCACCATTAGCACCATCAAAGTGGATCAGCAGAACTGTATCAGCATCCCCTTGGAATACACCTGTGGGAGCGGTGAACGCTGCAGTATACCTAGAATTAGTAGAAACTCTAAACTCATCAAGATATCCAGCAAAGCAGTTAGAACCAGCATAATCACCACCAATTCTAATTGGTTTTGTAGTACCATAGTTACTACCATCAGAATATGTGCTACCATCTTGAGCACCATTAATAAACAATCTTGTGCTGCTACCATTTCTAGTAAGAGCAACATGATACCAAGTTCCAGCAACTAAGTTTTGTGTGCCAGCAATAACAATGCTACCATTGTTGTAATACTTGATATTTGCACCATCAAGGTACAGATAGGGTGCCAATTCACTAGCAGCAGATCTGAAGTCAAAGATTGCTTTTGATCCAGCAATTACATGGTTAGGCTTGATCCAGCACTCAATAGTAAAGTTACCAGAACCGAAACCAAACTCGGTAGAAGTCGGAACGCTCAGGAACTCATCTCTAGGAATAGCACCAACATTAACCGTAATTGTGGTTGCCGTAAATGCAGTAATAGCAAGATTGCTGTTATATGCAGGATCAGTTGTACGAGGATATGTGTAAGGATTGGTGTTGTTGTCAGACTCGCATCTGAATGTAAGAGCATTCTCAGCAATCAGAATAGTATTTGAAGTATCAAGAGTATGTGTTCCAATCTCAATGACCATCTCACCCGTCAGAGGATTGTAAGTTGTTCCTGTAGCAGCAGTAAACAATGCAGAGTTATCTGCCGTAATGCCTTCAGTAACACCACTTACAAATGTGTGAGGGGATGTACCCTTAGACAGTGCTAAGGCGGAAAGACCAAACTTCTTATTGTAGGTGTTTAATTCAGCACCTGCGTTGAAAGTAAACTCATGATAGTCTTGACCAGTAGACTTAGATCTACCAACTCTACCGAGATAAACAGTCTTTCTTGCTTGGTTATATGCAACAACTTCTGCTTTAGAGTTTGTATTTCTGATAACTTGACCAGGAGAGAAGAATCCTTTTCCAAGAGTATTTGTATGAGTCAGTTTTCTGACGATTGCAGATTCATCAGAGATAAAGTCTCCAATAGGATTGTTAACTTCAATCTTCTTATTTCTAATCATTTCACCTTCTTGGAAGGTGCCATTGACATTAACAACATCAATTACAATGTTATTAACTAGTTCATTTGCAGGGAAGTTAGAGTCAAATGCTGTTGCATTATCTTCAAAGTCAACAATACTAATTTGAGAAGCAGCAATATCATCGAGAACAATGTTCTGATAGTTAACAGATTGGATTCTGTTGAACAGAAGTCCGAAGAAAGATGAACCTTCGGAAATATTAACCTGTGAAATAAATTGCTGAGTAGCAGGATCTTGATATGCACTAGTAGCAGTTACTCGTGCGACAACACCAGAACCAGCAGCAATGATAACATCATTGAGAGCAATATCAAACAGACCAGGGGTAGACTGATATGTACCAGCAGTCTTGCTAAGAATCAATTCGTTAGTGATAGTAATCTCTGTACTGTACAGAGGTGCGCTTTGTAAGTGTGCAATTGCAGTCGTTCCAAGTTGTGCTCTAGTTACATCGAGAACAACAACACCTTCATCAGTTCCAGCCTGAACATCAGTAATAGTCATAATCTCAGCAGAGATCTGGATGTTATCATTAACCGCGAAGTTAGCGATATCACCAAGAATTTCAAATTGTGCAGTAGATGTACCGATACCGAATCTCAGAGTAGCAAGAGCATTTTCTGTACCAGCTTCAAGGTTAATTTGTTCAACCTTAGCAGTAGCACCATCAAAGTTAGTAACTTGTTCATTAAACAGGAAGAGACCATCATTAACTACAGCAGTTTCTGTGTCAAGATTACCACTAAAACCTGTAGTATTACCAGTGATAAGTTCTCCTGCTTGGAAGGTTCCTTCAGTCATGAATCCCCTAACCGTGTTACCAGTAACACTAGTAACAGTCATTCTTGCTTGAGATGCAGTACCGACGAAAACATTACCAGTATTCGGGAAGATACCACTTTGATTAGTAAATGTAAAGTCAGTTTGAGGAATCTGCTCAATAGTGATTTCTGCATACTTGACGCTTGCAGGAGGTGCAGGAGGTTCTGCAAAGACAATTGAGTCACCTTCAATCTTAAATGCAACTTCAGGTGTCTGTACAACACCGTTCATAACAATCATCAACTGATTTGCAGCAGCAACTACAGTTTCACCATTGACAGAAAGTGGGAATGCGATTCTAACACCATCAAACAGGTTAGAAATATTATCAAGACGCTGCACAACAGAGGTCAAAATGTTCTCCGAAGAGGTCAGTCTCTTCTGACGGAACAGAACTTCAGTGTTATTAAACTCTTGATAAATCGGTTCAACCAGAGCAAAACTCTGGATATTCGGGACAACTGCCTCTTGTGCGAGTTGGACCGACTTAGTTAATTCAAAAGAAGTCTCCTTGTTAGGAATAGTTGCATAATCATCCAGATTAAGTTCACCGAATACCTTAAATCCAGCAGGGTGGACATTCCTAATCAGGATATCTTTCCACTCACTAACAGAAACCGAAGACTTAACAGCATATGAGAAGTCCTGATAGAAATAGGAGTCTTGGATCTTCTGAATAATTTCAGAAGGTTTACCAACATCATCAATGAATTGACCTGTAGTTTTGGTAATAGAACCAATTTCAAGAACACCTTTAGCAACCTTAAGGTCACTGATAAGACCAGAAGACTTGGAAATGATACCAGTGATTCTTTCACCTTCTACGAAATCACCATCATAGTCAACGATTTTGAGGACTCTAGGACCAACCTGCCAACCATTGTTGGTAGAAACATAACCTGTTGCTGTAGCGGTTTCAATAGAAAGACCTTGATAGATAAGTTCACCCTCAAGGAAGGTTGATGTAATAACATTTGCCTCAGCAGCACCACCGAAGGATTCGGTCAATACCTGTTGGCGACCAGTACCAGCATTGACGAAGGTAAGTGCATCGCCAAGTTCTGCGTTTGCAGCAGTAATTGCCAGTCTTAACTGATCATCATCCAGAGACTGTGCAGAACCAGCAATAGCGTAATATGTTGTATTGCCATTCAATCTACCAATAGCACCAGAAGAAAGCGGGAACTCAGCACCATCACCAGTATCAGTTACATTCAGAGTAACCTCAGCACCGTTCAGAATGCCATGTGGGAAAGCAAACTGGAGCAGACCCAAGTCAAGGTTAACAACATAGTTAAACGAAGACTTCAGAGAAACTGTAGGTGTGGAGGAATAACCCGCACCAGGATCTTTAACGATGATTTGATCCAATCTACCATTAGAAATAGTAGATTCGGCAGTTGCTCCAGATCCACCACCGCCAGAAATGATTACCGCAGGTGCCTGAGAATAACCAGAACCAGGATTTGTAACAGTAATACTATCCAGGATGCTGGTAGATGTTAACTGGCAGTTCAGTGGGAATGTGATTTCAGGACGCAGTGTGTAGTCATGGGGATAGTCATAACCAAAGTTGTTGTTCTTAAGTTTCTTAATTTTACCAACTTCAGTACCTTTTGTGAATACAGAAGCACCTGTACCGAAAGGAGGAATGACAACCTCAAGATCTGCACCAGAACCAGACAAGCTGGGTCCAAGAATACCATTAATACCAGCAATATCGATCGTTGCTGTGGTATATCCCTTACCAGGAGAAGATACGATAGCAGAAGTGATTTGTCCAGGAATAGTGGTTCCTTCAGCATCTTGAGTATCTTCAACAGTAATGTTGACTAAACCACCTTCACCATCACCTTGAATAGGGACATTATTATATTGACCAGGTGCATATTCAGTACCAGGCTCATTAATCTGAACTCTTTCAATCTTTCTGTTAGATTGGATACCAGAGATAACAGGCAATCTAGTGTAGAATCCACCCTTATTAACAATACGAACATCTGCAATAGAACCAACTGCTTTCTCAGAACTTGTAGAATAGTTAACATTCTGAACATCTGCAGCACCCTCAGGTTCATTTACGAGAGGGAATCTAAATGTGTCTGCACCTCTAGTGATAGTTTCACCAGAAGTTCCAGTGAGAGTGAAGTTTCCTTCATATGGAGAAGCAACAACATCAAGGTAAGAACCAGCAATCACAGGAGAATCTGCACCTGTTCTAGAAGGATCGAAGTAATAAGAGATGTTTGTAACGATATCTCTATCAACTTTGAGTTTAACAGAAGGTGTTTGAGCACTACCTCCAGTAACACCAGGGGTGCCAATACGCTCAATAGAGTTGAAAGAATACTCCAATTTGTTCAAACTATCCTTGGAGAATGACAAGTTGCCACCAACCAAAGATGAATGACTAAGATCAAAGATATACTGGTGACCATAATACATCTTCAGCGTTGGAGACTTAACAAAAATGTCTACATCCGCACCTGTAGTTGCAGGTGTTGTTACTGCAGGAGTACCAGTTGTGTTGATTCTATAAGTGAATTCCTTAACACTAATGACTTGTTCAACAGGGAAAGCACCATTATATTCATCATAAACAGTTCCATCAACCTCAGGAGTTGGATTACCATCAACATAGATGATTTCTCCATCAGAAAGATAGTGGCTTCTGCTACTAATTACATAAACAAGATCGCTATTTGTTACAGCAGTTGCCTGAAGAATCTTATTGAGGTTTGTAATAAGAGTGATCTTAAGAACGCCTGTCAGACCTTGGATGTTAATAGTATTATAATCCGAGTTATATGTTACTGTAGCATCATTCAGATTAACTACAGATCCAACAATATAAGGAGATCCACCAGATGCTTCATCAATTCTTACGGTATAATCGCTCTCATTTCCAGAATAAGGTTTAAAGTAAGAATATTCATGGAGATTATTGGTGCCACCTACAATTGGAGGAGCATCAAAATTTGACATATCAATGTCAAATGTACCAGGAGTTGTGTTTACAATACCCGCAAATGTGTATCCTTCAATTTCGTTAACATCATTAACAACTGGACCTCTGATACCAAATGTTGTCTGCTCATCAAATCTTTCTGTAGCAAGATGACCAGTATTTAAGTCATTACTCCAAGAGTTATTATTGATTGCAAGATAAACATATCTGTTTGTAGTATCAACATCAATAATATAACCACTGTTGACAAACTGAGATCCGTTCATCAACTTGAGTTTAGAGTTAACAGTAAAGTTAAACGGCTGGTTGATTGTCAATCTTTGGACATTATCAATCTTTGTTGTGTCAGTAACTTTGAAGAAATAACGATCTTTTACAACAGCAGTAGCTTGAACCTTCTGAGAACCAGGAGAAGGAACAGTTGCAGTTCTAGATCCCCAAATATCCTGTGTAATTGCAACAGTCTCGGTATTTTGAGACATTGTGCTGTTGACATCATTGAAGTCAAGAGACTGGAATCCATCTCCACCTAAACCATAACCAACATTAGAAATGGTAAGAGCGGTTCCAGAAGGAGGATTGACAAACTTATTGCTACGCAGAGAGATCTTAGTATTAGTTAATTTGGCACTAGGAACAGTTACAGTAAGTCCCCTATCCATCTTGAGACCAATACCATCATAAGGAATATAGTCATATCTGGTTGTTGCTGTAGTAAACCAGGCATCATCAACCCAATCAAAGGCAAATCCAAATGCACCTGTAGTAGGAAGAACGGTAAAATCATTAGGAACGGTAGGAGTTACCATTCTATTCTTCAAAGTAAGGCAATCAACATAGAATTGACCCTGATATCCAGAAACAAAATCTGTAGGATTAGTGCCCCAACCAACTTGGTTGCCAATATACAGATCTTTATTGCCAAGAGCAGTATCAGTTACATTACCAGTTAATACTTCAATACCATTGACAAATGCTTTGAAGAGGGTGCCCTGTTTGGTAAGACTGATTACCTGCCAGGTATTATCAGCATACATTGTGGTAAGAGTAGAACTCAGACCAGAACCAGCTGCATCGAGTTGAGTTGCATTGTTACTGATAACCATTTGCAGTTTACCAGTGTTACCAGTGTCATAACCCAACCAAAGACCACCTGTTGCGTCCTGAGCACCACCAATACCAACCAGGGTTTGTACACCCTGAGACAAGGTTTGGGAGTTAGCAGCCTCTTTATATACAAAGAATTGCAATGTCCAGTCACCATTTAGTGTATCTGCAAGAGATGCAGCAGGAACTTTCAGGTAAGAATTAGACCAAGTGGACTGAGCACCAGTTTCATATCCATAAAGTTTGAGGGTTCCGTCTGCAAATTCATGACCACCACTAGCACCAACAACTTCTACAGTATGGTGAGCGGTCAAATCAGTTGCATCAGAGTCAAACTTACAAATCAGTTCATTTCTGTTCCAATTAGACTGACCAAAGAAGTATGCATCACCAGAAACATCAGTGAAGATCGTTTCCATGGTGAAACCTTCGATCTTAGTTGTTGTCGAAGATTGTGCATTTGGTTCAGAATGGATTGTAGAATTGTGAACTCCGTCGCCATTGTACTTGATCTTAATTGCTTGTAAAGACTTTCTTCCGTTGGAATCTGTCTTATTAAGACCAATATTGAGATCACCAAAGATGTCAATAGTAGATCTATTGAGAAGATCAACTGAATAACCAGTTTCACCAGGTGCAGCAAGATATCTGTTATTCCATACAGTGTTACCATTAATATCAAACTTACCTACCCAGAAACTATCTTTGGTGGTATGATTTGCTTTTGCTCTCAGAGTACAAGGAATATAGAACTCATTAAACTCATCAACAGAAAGTGAGGAGTTTAAGAACGAATATGTCGTGTTTGAAATTTCTTTGATCCAATTTACAGTAAGAGTAGAAATTCCAGGTGTTACCTTACCAAAACCAGCATTGATATTATTAGAAGTCTTAGAATCAGAAATCTCTAAACTAAAGTAAATATCACCATTTACAATCTGGATATCTGTAACTTTCTCGGATGATGTATCCGATGCCAACTTACGCTTGGCAACAAAGAAACCAGATGTATCAATGACTGCCAGGAAAGCATCCCAAGGAGCACCAGAGTTTGTATCTGTAAATCCACCAAATACAAAGCGAGAATCAGTAAGTTTCTTGAATGCTGTAACATTATCAGATCTAGTAGAACCAGAAATACCAGCATATGCCTTCTGGAAGTCCAGAGTTGCATCAAGACCATTCACATTTTGAACATACTTTGACAGAATAATATCTGGATTGTATGCTTCAAGTACAGTAATATTCGGTTTATTGATACCAAGAACCCAAATATCATTACCATCTACAATAATT
>MDTC01141263.1_pt1 | contig 21867 bp, 32 predicted proteins | sample 811181 | NCBI WGS metagenome assembly MDTC01 (sample SAMN05326644, study PRJNA326480) | marine metagenome | isolation source: seawater | place: Pacific Ocean: North | collected 2011 | reverse complement strand
GCTATTTTATCTAATAATTTCATAAGTAATCTACGAAGCCGTAGTCCGGGAGTTTTTGTGGTGGAAATCCATTAAAATCACTAAAGGCATAAGCTCCATTTTGCCTCAACATACCTTCTGCAATATCTGCATGTATTAAAAATGAGCCATCAGGAATTGGGCCCCATTCTGGATGCCCTCCATCATTCCATTTGCCCCAGCTATTTTGTACTAGAAAAGCTGGCTCTTTACCTGTGTCGTCACAAGCTGTCCAGGACATCGCATGGGCCCATGATCCACTTTTTCGCGCAAATCCCTTAGAATCTCTACGATTAGAAAATCCATAACTACTACACACACTTAGACCATACCCATTGGCTAGTGCATCTCTAGCTTCTTCCACTGTGCGAATTAAGGACACTGTTTTCACTTGATGATCATCTGCCTTATCTATTACTTTATCCGGCAAGCCTCTTGCTCCCCATTTAGCGCCCATACTGCCATTATATTTACTAAAATCAGCTACTCCACGATAATTTTTACGAACTAATATACCGCCTGTTTGACTTACAAAAGTAGCAGCACGACTACAACTCATACCTTGACCACCATGACCTCTACAGCCATATATAGCTTCAGTAGCTCCTCTTGCTATCCAACTTTCCCTATCGCCTTTGATATCAATTTCTACTGCTCTAGTAATATCGCAGGCATTTCTAGTAGCATGTGAAACGCAATCTCCTGTGGTCTGTCTTTCTATGTATGCGTTCTTATCAAACTTTAATGCAGATTTGAAAGGTGTGGATAGTTTGCCTTTGCCGCTATTTTTAATTTTTTTAGCGCCATCCTTGAAGTAAGCATATCTAGAAGTACTAATTAATTCATCAAATACATGAGGCTCAGAAATAGAACCTATAAAACCTTTTTTATATTCATTGTATAGTTCGTTTGGGGTCATTCTTGGCATTATTTACCACCTTCGTAAAAAGCCCAACTCAAAGCCCTAAAAGCACTTACCGCTTTGCTTCTTAGTTCTACATCTAAAACTACATCATCATCTCCGATACTACTAGACAGCAAATCTCTAGCAGCTTCAGCTAATCCTGGATATTTATCTTTAATATTTAATCTAAGCATTTTACCTGCTAAACTATTTGCTTCTTTAATATTAGAGGTATCAGCTATTACTTGATCTTTTTCATCTAGTTCTATTAAAACTGCCATATCAGCATATAAAGAAGATAATTTAAGACAATCAGATTTTCTTGTAGAATCATTAGATTCTTTTACAATACTAGTAATTGCTCTAGCTTTTTCTAATAGAATATCATCAGATGGAGCGTCTACAACACAGGTATCAGTAGTACATGAAGTATTACTAGGGAAACTAATAGAAGATAAATCTGGTTTAGCTATACCTATATACACAAGCACTCCAGCTAATGCTAAAAGCCATTTATTATTCATTTTTATCTCCAGAAAAGAATGGTTTGTCATCACAAATGGTTGGGCTTAAATATGGAAACATTTCATCGGCTACTTCAACAGCTTTATCACAACCACTTTTTTCAGCTAAATCTCTGGTCTGTTTCCAAGATACTACTAAATCAAAAAATACATCTTCTGAATTGGATTTTTCTGTTTTTGTAGTTTTAGAAGGAAATGAATCAGGAATAGCTGGAACAATAACGTCTATACTATCTGGTAATTGTTGTTTAATGTTATTAAACATACCCATTAATATCTTTTGAATAGGGCTAAGTTTGTCTTTAAATAAAACCCATAATATAATACCTATACCAGCATATAAAGCTAGGTCTACAGGAGCCAATCCTTTACTAAATTCTTCAAAAGTTTGTGTATAATTCATAATTGTCCTTTCATGGGATTTTGATTGTGAGTACTTGACTTGATGGATAAGTAGTACCATCTTCTATTTGCTTTTTAATAAATATACCTGTTTGTCTAAACGTAGCTACCAAAGCATCAATACTAGAGCCAACTAAAATCATTAGGAAGGCTTTAACGGATTTATGTATGATAGGTTCTAAAATATTAGGTATAATAGGAATGTCCACAGCTAAAAATACCTTATCATAAAAATCTGATAATAATTTTAAAGCTAACTCCTTTTTTTCTGGACTACTGATATCCGTACCAATTTTTTCAATAATTTGTATAACACTGGCAGTTACTACTTGTAAGATTTTCCAAGCTTCTGCAACTGCAAATCTTTTAACGTTTTTTAAGCTCTCCTTAACTTGATCCGTTAAATTATTAACTTCATTAGTTATAAGTTCTTTACTATTCATTTAAGCCTCATACGTATGTGTAGTGTCTAATCTCTTGATAAATTGATTCGCCAATACCACTAATATCAATTAGTTGTTTAGTGTCTGTAAATCTTTTGTTTTGTCTATAATCTATAATTTTTTGCGCTGTCGCAGGGCCGATGCGTGGCAATTGAATTAACTCACCAAGACTAGCTCTATTTATATTAACTTCAGAAATTTTCTTGTCTATTCCTACATAATCTTCTAATTCTTTTCTTTGATTGTCCTGTTCTTTTTGTTTTGTTATTTCTCTTTGTACTTTTTCCTTTTCTCGCTTTTTAAGATATCGAGATAAAACCATAAATTGACCACCTATTAGAATAACGCTTTCTACAGCATGTGTGACTGCGCTAATAAGGTCGTCTTTGGTGTCTGGTTCGGTAATTACTCCGATTATAAATAAACCACTAATAATGAAGCTAACTAATGTAAACCAGAATTCACTTGTTTGGTAAGATTTTTTCATAAAGCTATCCCCTGTTATATAATTATACACCAGAGGATGCTTATTGAGTCATTATGTTGTATAATATGTGATATCGTCAAACTTATCATCATATTTAGCTTCTATATCAGCTATCACAGGCTTGTTTGACACATATGTATTAATTTTATCTTCAGCTGCTGGGCCTGTAGGTTTGGTAGAAACTACAATAGTTCCATTTTTAATATCATTAGATAATATGCTCTTCTGTATATCGTTTGCCATAATTATGACCTTTCTATTCTATTTTCTAAAGCCTCTAAGGTATTGCCTAATGTCGCCATTTGAACTTTTAGTTCTGTCATAACTTCTGTATTTTTTTCTAACGCTCTAAATAATATACTAGTATCTTCTTTATGAGAATTTAGTCTCTCCATTATAAATTGTCTATCTTTGGCATATTGACTGCTTTGTGATTGGTTTAAAATCATTTGTTCTACTTCTTTTCTGTTAACCAAATTTCTAACAAATCCGGTCCAAAAGCCTATAAGGGCTATGACCACACTTGCCATGTGTGTTGTGAAATTTTCAAAAAAATGTCCTAGTGTGTTTGGGTCACTCACTTATCACAGCCCCTACAGCAACCCATAATCCTTGACCAAAAGCTACATTTTGGTGGCTTTTTAGTAGACCAACAATCGCAGCATTTGTTTAGATCAATGAATTTTTTATTGCCATCAGCTAGAGATCGCTCAAATGCTTGAACGATCTCATCGTGACTAAGTAAAAGATCCAAGCACCGATCATCTACATAAACAGTAGTATGAAACAGTCTTTGATACTTTGCCATTAAAATTATCCTTTAGCTGGGTAATTTTGTGAAGTAGGAACACCACCGGTTGACAAAAATGTTAATGATCCAGGTATAGCAAAACTAGATCTAGCAGCTGTATCATTACCAAAACTATCTGTTGCTTCTACTGGATGGCCCGGTGTAAACTCTCCAGTAACTAAATTGAAAGCACCTGCTCTGAATGCAGATGCAGTTCTAGCTGTTGTAACGCTTTCGCTTTTATTTATTGAGTTTACATGCTCAGGATAAATAGAAGCATTTATAAGTACAGCAGATGTAGGGATAAGATCCTTCGATCTCTGCATTACTACATCTGTAGAAGCACTTGGGAAACCCTGCCCGCTAACAGATTGTTGGGCATCAGCTCCGTCATGAGGTGTAGAACCAAATACACCAGTTTGGCTATAGTAATTAGATGGTTTAACGCTATCTGTACCACTGCTCATAGCGATAGTTGCACCAACTACTTCAGCACTACCGGATACATAATGTATAGTAGCCATATTTAATAAACTCCTTAAGTCGTTTTGAGGTTATAGGCGTGTTTCATATTAAAATACACCATTTTATACAAAAAGTTTTTCCCATTCTGTAGTATCCTCAGTATGATTATTCCTATTTTTACAACTACTGGCACTTTGAGTTCTAGAGCCAAAATCGGTCCTAACGCCCACCATTCTGATATTTGAACATAATAATGTGAATTTTTCGATATTATTCGAAATAGAGCTATCTATTTGCTGTTGTAATGGAAATACATATTTTAAGATTTTTGCTGCTCCTTTGTTAGATAAAATATATCCATATAATCCAGTAATTAATCCTCTAGGTTTTGCAATGGCGTTATTTAGTATGTTTTTCTGAAAGCCCGGTATTTCGTTATATCCCAAATATATAATGTCATATTCAGTATCTAAATTTTCATTATGTATACTAGTCAATAAATATGAAAGATTTTTATCAAATGTTTCATTTATAATTATATCATCTTCAAATATTAGATATGGCTTATTTCGTTTACTACATTCTTCATAAATAAGATAGTGAGACAAGGCACACGCTGCTGATCCATATGTTAATGATATTCCATATGTGCTTTGGGATTTTTGTTTAATTTCATTTTTAGCTTTTTCAGATATAATTTCCTTTGGTATAATTCTAATATCTAGATTTTCACCATATACAGCTTCATATCTCTTGCATTGCTTATCCAGTAAAGATGATTGCTTTTGTTGTGATTCAAAATATGTTCTTTTCTTTTGGTCATTATTAAGATTGATATAATATATCTTATCAAAATATTTATAGATATCTATATTTTCCATTATTTTACAGAATAGTAGTAGTTCTTATCGTCGTATTTTTTATAAAATGTTTCTTCGCCCCATTCATCCCAAATGATTTTAATAGAGTCGTCATCTATATATTCAAAACTACCATGATCATTATTATCTATATTGTACATTCTATTGTTTCTTTTATTTAATATTACATAAGATTTCCAATACTGGTGTTCAAACAAGCAAATACTACAAAAATCATTTTCTATATTATTGTATAATGTTGGTTTTGATTTACGAATATTAGGTGATGAGACATTATTTTGATGTTTATGGTACAGTACATGGTCAAATTTAGGTATAACGTAAGAAAGTAAATTTTTTTCTCTCCATCTAGTTCTCCAAACAGGATCTTCAAAAGGATGTATTTTATGATTTTCTTCTGGAGTGAGTTTTAATATTATGTCTAAAGCCTTATTATTAAAAGCGTATGTACACGGCATACCAAATTTAATATTGCTTTGTAAATCCGGACCCCAAGCTCCTGAAACAGTATCGAATTCTCCTTCGGATATATGATTGGATTCTATTTGATATTTAATTTTAGCTGATATGATGTCTATTTGATGTTTTGAAAAATTATCAATAATATTTTCTAAGTATGAGTGTTTATAAATATCATCATCATCTATTTTAATAAATAAATTATATTTATGATAATCTATTTTTTTGATAGGGTAGATGTAATTTTCATGTTGATCCATATTTTGATGATAAAAAATTTGTAGTCTATTATCCTTAGCAAAGTCTTGTAATAATGTTTCATATTGTTTTTTTTCTATATCGTTATCTATGCATATTCCAACAATATATTTAATGTCTTTATATGATTGATTATTTAATATATTATTAATACAATTAAAGATGTGGTAGGGTCTTTTGTAAGATGTGGTAAAGCATACAGGTCTAGCGATATATCTACCTTTTCTCTTCTGAATTGCAGACTGATTGGCAACCAAGCTTTTTTGATTAGTTACAGTTTTCTTTCTTTTTGTTACTTTCTTTTTACTAGTTTTAGTATTTGTTGTCTTTTTTGTTTGTTTAGCCATCTGTTAAACCTTTATAATAATTTTTTCTACCCAATCGCCATCTTTAATATGAGGAATAATAACACAATGGTCAGGCTTGCCACTACAAGAAAATACAGATCTATGTGTATTACTTTTTTTATTAAAGATATTATTATAGTAAGTATTATCTTTTTCTATATGCATATCTTTTCTCCATAATAGATTATCGTCTTTATCTTCAAATCCAAAAAACCAAAAATCAAATTCAACATCGTCAGGAACATCTTCGTAGTTCCAAGTTATATCTATAGTATGTTTATTAAGCATACCTTCATGCCATTCTTGTTCTGTCATTATAAATGGCTCAGGCATATCTCTTGCGTCATTGAGCCTAGCCGCATATTTATGAACCCTTCTGTTTTTAAAGTCTAAACCAGCGTATAGTTCATAATCATGTAAAGATCTCACATTACCTAATCCGTAGTGCTTAAAGTCTAAATTATTAGGGTCCATATTAAATAATGCTCTTTGTCGTTGCTTGGATCTTTTATCTCTGGTACTAGCTAGTGTGTCAAAGTCAGATATTTTTGTATGATCTCCCCAATGTTTATGTTCACGTTGTCTAAGGTATTCATGCCAAACAACAGATCTAGTAGGATGAAACATATCATACCCATGAGTATACGCCCTAGCACTAAGTGTTATCTCTTCACCTCTAAAATATAAGTTAGGATCATATATACATTCTCGAACAAACATACCGGAACTAAAAATAAAATGACCAGACAACAATCTTGCATTAATTAGATTAACATTATTAGCTTTATGATTATCGTGCTCGATTATATGTTGAGGTCTAGAAACTATATCTCCATCGTCCGTAAAGGTGTCAAATGTTACAATACGATACGGCTCTTCTATAAGTGGCTCTGTATCTTCTCTATCCGGCCAATATGTAGTTCCATAAGTTCCAATAATTGGTTTAGATGATGGCGCTTCATCATATAAATTTTTTAAATATTCGTCCCAGTGCTCTTTAAACCTATGATGTGAATCTAATTGAAAATAATACTCTTCTCCTTCGTATAAAAATTTTTGTATAATATGTCTAGCCCAACAAGCTCCCTTACTTTTTTGCCAATCGCATTCATAGATTCTAATATTTTCATTATCTATAAATTCTTCTATAGACTCAGATTCATCTTTTTGCCAACAAAGACCTACTCTTATTAGGTCTGGATATTTAGCTTTAATGAATAGATCTCTCAAGGTAGGCAAAAGCTCAGGATCTCTATATGAAGCTATGCTTACAAATATCAGATTATTGTTTTGCGTTATTGACATGTTCTTTTAATAAATTTAATGATTGCATATGCTTGACGCTGATATATTTACATTCAGATTTTATAATAAGATTAATATGTTCATCAGTCCAGATATCTCCATTAAAAATAGTCTTTATACCTGATTTTTGTTGTAAATATTTAGATGCTATAATGTTATCAAAAATATTATCTAAGAAAAATGCACTAGAGGGATATATAGTATCAAGCCCATATTCTTGCAGGATAGAGCAAAACTTAACTAAAATATTATGATTATATTTTCTATAATCTAAAATATATCTAATAGATGTTTCTTCCGGTATAATATCTTTTAATTCTGATATTTCTCTTCTAATTTTATCATACTTTCTATTAACCAATAAGTATGAAGGTGCCACAATAGAAATAATTCCAGATTTTTTTGATATTTCCTCTATCTTTTTTAATCTAATCGCTATGCTACTTAAACCTAGAGGAAAATCTAAATGGATATTAATTTTATTGGGGTGAAAGAAAATCTTAGCTAGTCTATATTGATGTTCATTGATTAATATAGAATTAACAAAATCTGATTCGTGTAGTGATTTGAGGGTTTCTTTCGTTTCTTGATCATTTAAAAATGAATCAATGTAATATTCTACAAGCATTTAATAGTTGTCTTTTAAGTATTTTATAATGTCATCTACATAAGTATATTCATCAGATCCAAATATACCATCAGCAAATCCATAGTGAATCGATTGTTCCGGAGATAGTATCCAATCAGCTTTATTGTCTAATTGAGAAAGTATATGTTTTTTAGCGTTTGGTCTTTTCCATTTTTTTTCTTTTAGCATTGGCGATACCATGAACTTATCTGTAAAAATATCCACCATCTTCGACGCTTCTTCTTGTGACCATTTAAGATTAGAAACTGCAACCTTATGATCTCCATCTACGAATGTACTACCATAATGAATTAAAGTGTAAGCATTTGGCATCATAATTCTTAGATCAGCTGCTTGTAGTATAATACTACCAGAAGATTCCGCTCTCGAATAAACTATAATAGCTATAGGGGATGGACTCAGTCTAATCGCATCATACATACTCATGCAATCAGACCATTCGCCGCCAGGAATATGCATGTGTATGATAATTGGATCAAAAGATGTTTGATTTAAATATCTTAGATTTTTATGTAAGGATACAGCAGATTTAAAATCAACACCATTATCTTCATCTCCATACATTGCAGAATGTAGATAAATTTCTCTATTCGTTGGGTCGAGATTGTAATTATGTAAATAATCAATATGATGATTAAAGTTTCTCATAAAGATTTCCTTGTATGTTTTGCATAATATCCCTGTCTTGAAAGGCTTTACCAATAGCTATACGAAATCTATATCGGGTAAAAATATCTAATGTCTCTACACCTTCTGTTGTTTCGATTATATTTTTATATTCTTCTGAAATTGTAAAATTAGTATGACCTATCCAGAACTTAAAGGTTTTAGTGCATGCTGTTTGTTCATTGAGAGGTATCATACCCATAGGGGTCATAATGGCTTTAGTGTGGTGTTTAAAAGCCATTAGGTCTTCATCATTTTGATTTAAATTTTCAGTGTTTTGTTCGTTTTCTTCATACGTATTCCAATTGGCTTCTTCAAAATCAGATGGGTTTATATCTTCTAGTAGCTTTCCTTCTTCTGGAGGTAATTCGTATGGATTAATCCATTTTTCCCATAAAATTTTAGGAGTCATGCTTAAGTACTTCCGAAGGTTTAATCCAGGGTGTGTCTGCTGATCTGTTTTTATTGACTATATTTTCTAAAATTCTAGTTTGAGCCTCTATATTTGTTATAGTTTCTTTTACAATATCTTTATCTTGCTTATCATCACTATCATATTCTTTTAATATTTCTAAAATATCCTTAGCAAAAAAACCATAATTTAAACCTAGCATTAAATTACATAAAGCATTTACTGTTTTAGTTTTATCTTTAGCATTCCATCTAACTTCGAAATTATACTCATCGTCATTACTCATAGCTAGAACAATAGAACATAATTCATTTTGTCTTTGTGTATTATCAATATCTTCTGGTTTTGGCTTATTAAATAGTTTTTGAAATAACTTCATTTATAATACCTAATTCTGTTTGAATTGAAGGATCAAAAATATCGAATGATTTCCAAAATAAATTTGTGCTTTTAATGCTTAGTTTAGGACAAATACAACCATACAGAAAGTATAGGCTTTTGTCTGAATTCTTAAAAAGTTTAGATATATTAGCATCATTAATACTAATAAATTTAGGATTAATATATCCATTAGATAATTTATTGTCCATAAAAATATCGCTTGATATATGCTTTTTAACGTTATTTTCTAAATCTTTATAGTTATCTATTTCCCAGTTGGGCAATTGGATAGAATCCTCTTTTTCTGATAAAATATATTTTTCTTCTTTGTAAAAATCATTGGTAATTAGAGCCACAACAGCATTAATCATTAGTATCTAAAACCTCTCTAAGTATACTATATGTTTTATTTAGTCCTTGCCTGACTGCCTCTCTAGTAATATTAAACTTTTTTCCGATATTTTCAAGTGTCATTTCTTCAAAATAATACATTCTAATATACTCCGCTTGTCTTTCAGACAGTAATTCACTATTTAGTAGATCTTCAATGTCTTTAGTTAAATTACTTTTATTTTCATTATCTATAACCTGATGCAATATTGAGGAATGAATATCACCTGATAAAATATTATTAAGATTTAATTCATCATCATCATAGTTTTTGTCAAGTGATAGGTGTTTACTTCTAATAGTATTCTTTTTACCATACTGTCTAGTGATATAACTTTGAATTGCCCAGATCGCACACTGGTTTCTGTAAGAATACTGCGTTTTGCTCTTGCCAGTTAAAGCTCCTTTGCGGTCTTTATCCCATCTCCAATCAGCCATCATGATACCATTAGCGACATTTGCGATAGCATCTTCACTAGAAAGCATTCTTTTAGTAGCCCCTTGGCAAATTTGGTCAGCAAATTTTGCTATATTTTTCTTAGCCAAAGTTAAATAAAAATTCAAACTTTCAAATTTAATATTATCTTTGTTATTATATTTAGTTTTATACGTACCGATATCTACAATATCTATCATATCAATTCCTCCTAGTAATTCCAAAATCCTATAAATTAAATTTTATTTTTTATCTTTTTCAGTACTTTTTTGTGCTGGTACTGTATTTTTCATACCTTGCTGTTTTGCAGGATCGATGGGTGGGTTTTTAGCTTGTTTATTCTTGCCTTTACCACATCCACAGCCCGCTGTACTTTTATCGTCATCTACAGGAGCAAACTTTACATAATCATGTATAGTTTTCATGTACTCTTCTGTTACAGCAATTTTACCCTGTAGCCAACTTGCTGTCAAGTTCTTTTTTACGTTTGGGTCAGATATTGAATCTAAAATAGATTTTGCATTAGTTAAAATAGATTTTAAAGAACCTATATTCATATCAATAAAGTCTTCTTTATATTCTGTAAAGCTTTCTTCATTTGAGGTAGCTGTTTGAATATTTTCTTGAACTTGTGTTAATATTTTTTTATACCTCATTGTCTACAACTCCTTTTTTAAAGCTTTAAGTTTTAATTTGTTATGTAAATTTTTTAATTTAGGATATAATTTAGAAATTAGTAATTTAGAAGCATTGTGATCAGATCTGTAATGAACACCCTGTAACATTCTAGCATAACCACACTGATTAGCTAATTCGAATAATTCCTTTTTGTGATTAGGATAAAAATCTGCACACACATGAGCTAAAAGGAAAGCATATGCACTGTGTCCAGATGGGTATGCTGGTGTTTGATGTGTTTTAGTTTCAATCACTTTAATATCTATATTTAATATTTTGGCAAGTTGTATAGGTCTGGGTCTATTAAAAAAGTTTTTTAAATCTGTAATAATAGTCTTGACGTATTCTTCATATAATGGTTTGAAAATTTTTACAGGTACTTTGGCTTTATATTGTGTTAAGTAATCATTAAACACATCTATTGGCTCACGGTCTACAGCGTATATGAATTTAATTTGTTTGGGTGTTAATTCCTGGGTTATGCGTTCTAATTCTTTTAGATCTAACAAAGTAGATTCACTATTATTCGTAGGAGGAGCAGGAATGAATTTAAAATAATCAAAACCTAATACATCTTTTAAATTACTAATAGGGGTTGTGTTGATTTCGTATGTTAAATCATTTGGTACTGATGCCTTGAGCACATGATCAATTTGATTTAATAATTTATAGTTTTTCATTTTAAAAGATCTTTTACAGATTTATTGGATTCCCAAAACTTACAAGACCAATACCGAGCCTTCCATTTTGGTCCAGGATTTGTATCACATTGATGTCTAGCTCTAAAGCTTTTCCTTCTAGCTGGATCATCTCTTTTAATGTCCATGTTAGGATCTCCAAAGTTAACTTTAACAACATTGTCTTTTTCATTCTTAACATAGACACTAAATTTTTTAGGACCATCAGGAGTTCTGAATGGTTTATTTAAAGTTACTTTACGTCCTTGGTATTCATTAGCTTTAATTAAATATCTATCATTTTTTTTGTGAGGTCCAACCCTGTTGTAAAAATATACTTCACCTGTTTTAGGATCTTTATATTTGTATATTTTAGCTTCAGTATATTCTGTTTCTTCAAGATCTATGTAATCTTTTGCATCTGGGTTGACATAAGTATGCTCATTCAATTCTTCAGTATATCCAAAAGCTTCATATTCGTAAGCTATATTAAAATCATCTAATAGCGATCCTTCAGAGGCGTTAGATAAGCACATAGCTAATCTTTGTGATGAATCTGGAAATTCTTTTTTACTTTTTTTATCTGACATGCATCTGGATACAAATTTATCTCGTTTTTCTTCAGATCTTCTTTGAGGTAGGGGCATGCGTTATCTCCGAATTGAAAGTATTCTTATATTATATAATACACCAGACATTCTCACTCACAACTCTTTTATGTCCAAAGTTTCGCCTTCTTGGTAGTATTTGACATATTTTTGGTTATTTTTGACATAAACAACTCTTAATGTTTTGGCGATTCCTTCTGCTGGATCGGAGCATAAATCATTATCAATTTTAATTTCTGTTATACCTTCTTGATATGCTTTTTCTATCGCAGATTTAGCATCTAATGATATGCCATACAAGGCTTGAGATATATTGTTTGCATCAAAATCAATATTTAAGCAATTAAAGTATTCATATAATTCATTTATTTTTTTAATGGGATGAAAAACTGCTTGATTTAATATATTACTATTTTTATATTGCTTTAGAGTATTTAAGCAATATTCTGATTCATATGTAATATGCTTGTTGATAGGTGATATAAGATTAGGGTTATTAAAAGTAGATAAGTCGTAATTCTTACAGCTAGATAGTATCGTTCCATATTTAATTTCAGAAAATACATTATTAATTTGAGGATATTTTTTGATGTTATCTATGATCTCAATAACTGCCTCGTCAGAAAGCATCATACAGCAAATAGGGCTACAAGATGTTAGTTCATGTATTCCGTAAATATTTTTTACTATCGGGTTTGTGCTAAATTGTTGAAACCAATGATAATCTTTACGCTGGTCATATGTAAGAGTTTGGGCAGACATTACTCCGTTATGATCGTTTATAGTGGTAGTATCTACATTTAAGAAATCTAAAATATTCATGTTAGCATATGTATCATGCTCAATAATAATATATTGTTTATATCTCTTTTTTGGGTTAGATAGATACCAATATAAGAATAAGTTATCACAGCACCACCACATTTCTTTACCGGACCATTCCGATATATGTTTTCTACCTAAAAAATCATAATAATAATTAAGGTAATCGTGTTGACTAGATGTATACACATCGCAGCCTTCGCTATGATCTAAAATGCTTTGATAATTTATAGCGGTTAAATTATCCTTGGTACCATGAATAAATATTATAGCTACTTGATTACTCATATAGATACTGAATCATTTGACTAGCGGTGTGATTCCAGCTAAATTGAGATGCTGTTTTAACACCCTCGGCGTTATCTGTAATACGATTTTTGTATACATATTTCATATGCTCTATGCATTGATCTATGGCATCAGTTGTTAAGCTTGCCCAACGACCTCTACCATGAAAAAATTTACCGTCAACAGCATCTTCCAAAGTATTTACGTCTACCAAATAACTGTTTTTATTATTCGCATATTGCGTATGGCCAGAATAATTTGTTAGTATAATTGGTTTATTCATAGACATAGTCTCTAATGCTTCATTATTCCAGCCCTCAGCTCTTGCTGGATAAATGCCACAATTAGAAAGTTTAATTAACTTAGCAATATGCTCTTGTGTTGGAAGACGGGGAAATATACGTATTTTATCTCCAAGTTTACTATTTTTGTACATTTTTTCCCAATGTTTATTTTCTTTTTCAGATAAAAAAGCATTACTATTAAGCATCCATAGTTCTACATCATCATTTTCACTAAAAGCTTTATTGAAAATATGTACCAAAAGATCATGACCTTTTCTAATTTCCCATTTACCTATATTTAAAAAGATATATTTATCTTTATCTACATCAGCTTCGTCTATCTTAATATCTGGAGTAAATACATCTCTATCGACTCCAGAGGGAGCTATCTTGATCTTGTTTTCATCCAACCCATTATCAATTAAAACATCTTTTGCCCAAGATGTAGGAGCAAAAATGATATCAGATATACTATATGAGGATATCTCTTCTTTAGCTAATTTATCAACTTCAAAAAAACTATAAGTACTATATAATCCTTTATTGCAAGGTTTAATGCTTAAATCAGAAGGATGCCAGATTTTTAAGCATGGATTTTGCAATGATTCAGAATTGTATTCCTGTTGCTTATAAATGTCTCTAAGTAAACTTTCTTTGTCCCATTGTTGTTCTACATACATATCATGAATTAAAAATAAAGTTATATCTAATTTCTTGCTAAGTGCTTTCCACACGTTATAAGAGGTAATTCCATAGCCCATATTATTTATAGGGCAATTAAGGCTTATTTTTTTCATATTATTTTTCATATATCCTATTATGTGTATTATTAACTCTAATAAAAGTTGTATTCTTTCCCATATCTTTTAGACTCTTAGCACCGATGTATGTACAGCAACTCCTCAAGCCACCTAGAATGTCCATAAGAACATTTTCTGTTTTACCTTTATATGGTATGCTTACACACCTACCTTCACTAGTTCGGTAGTCAGCAACTCCACCAGTATGTTTATTCATTGCTTCTTTACTACTCATACCATAAAATTTTAGAGATACTTTTCTTTTTTCTGTAGGATATTTAGGATCAAAAGGTTGCCACCATTCTTTATTACTTCTATCGTCTTCCCCTAAAGTCTTACATCTCCATTCATACTGCCATTCTCCCGAACAACAATCTGTTCCTGCCAGCATTCCACCTAACATTACAAAATCAGAATTACCACAAAATGCCTTGCATACATCTGCTGGCGTAGTACATCCACCATCGCTGCATACGTGACCTCCTACACTATGAGCAGCGTCAGCACATTCTATCACAGCAGATAGTTGAGGATAACCAATACCTGTTTTAAGTCTTGTAGTACACACACTACCTGATCCTATACCTATCTTGACTATATCAACACCTCCATGAAATATTAGTTCTTCTGTCATTTCTGGAGTCACTACATTTCCCGCCATAATAATAATATCAGGATACCATTCTCTAATTTTTTTAATTGTAGATACAAATTTTTCGTTATATCCGTTAGCTACATCAATACATAAATTAGGTTTATTTTGTAAGTTATCGTACACAGTACTTAGTTTTTCTATATCTGGTTCAGATATTCCCGTAGAATAAAAAGCATACTGCTTATTGGAGGAAAAATATTTGATTAATTCTTGACTCTTATAATGCTTGTGTAAACAAGTTATGCAATCAAAACTAGAAAGTGTATCCTCCATTTCCATAGAGCCTGTAGTATCCATATTTGCAGCTATAATAGGTACACAATTTAGTTCTCTCGTAGAGTGAGGAAATTTAAAAACTCTATTTAAATCTACCTGCGACCTACTAGATATATTAGATCTTTTAGGTTTAATCAAAACATCACTAAAATCTAACTTAGTATCTTGAGTAATTTTCATTGCACCATCATGATCTGCGAGGGGTTGTAGAATAATTTAAAGTTTTGGAACTTATTGGTTAAATTTTTATGAAGCATGACATGCTCGCAATCTTCTCCGGAATACAATGGCTTATAAAATTCTTTTCTATATATGCAACAACCACCGAAACCGCTGAAAACTTCAAAAGGTTTAGATCCTATAGGTAAATAAAACTCAGGAAACCAAGGAATATTTTGTTCATTCCAGTGATTCAGTCTGAAAGCAAAAGAATCATAGTTTGTATATTGATTATTACTTTGGTTTTTAATATAACTATTGCCACACATAGCACTAATTTCTGGATTATCTTTCATCCATCCTAGTGAATTAAAAAGCCCATTTGTGCTAAAATTTAAAAAATCAATATCTAGTACTACAAAAAAATCATATGAATTTAAGAGTTGTTTATCAATAGAATTGTAGCATGCTATTCTGGCTCTAGCCATATTAAAAGTTCTAACAGTATTTCTAGATAAAGGCAAGTATTTTGTGTCTAGCTTTTCAGAAACAATGGAGAAATTACTATATTCTGGCTTATTAAATAATTCTTGGATTAATGCAGGAGTATCGTCATTAGAGTCGTTTTCGTAAACATAAACATTTGATTCTTTATGGAAATTTTCTAAAAGTAATCTAATTTGCCTCATAGGAAATTTAAATTGATTAGCTATATTTCTAGCTAAACATAGGATAGCTATTTTTTTATTTTCAGCATACTTTAAACCAGTTTGTAATTTATCTTGATACTCTGTGACACAATCTGTATGTACAGGAAAGAGAGTGTCTATATCATATATAATTTTATTCATAAGTTAAAAAAATACCATCTATTATAGTTATTAATATTTTCAGAATTGTTGATATGTTCTAGATATCCATATATATCGTTCCAATCAGAAAAAATCATTTGATGTGGGATAACACCAAAAAGCCAATCTGGAGTATTATGCTTACCTTGACACATATGCATTAGTATAGGTTTTTTTTGTCTATTTGCCCAGAAAATTTCTTCGTAAGTTCCACAAGGGTGTATATTTAGATCTAAGTTGACTATAAGAAAATCACTAATATCCACCAATCTTAAATCAACAGATCTAATTACTTTCATTACGGAAGAAAGTTCGTCATATCTTTTTTGTTTCTTTAATTTTAATTTATGTGCATGTGTATGACTATCTTCAAGACCTATATCTGTTGGTTTTAATATGGGATTAAACACTATAGCTTCTAGGTTTTCTAAAAATGGAGTAATCTCTTCTCTCCAACCCTTACCTCGATCTATTACTCGATCCATAGCTCCAGCTAGATATACTCTTTGATTTCTTAGTCTATTCATTTTCTTGTTCGTATGCTGTTTTTCTAGCTCTTAAATTACCTTGAACAATACCTATATATAAGCAGAACGCAAACGCTATAGCATTAAGCCAAATCATACTAACTCCAATTCTATATTATTGCTATTTAATTTAAAAGCAACTGAATCTAAATCTAAATTTACTAAATTTTGAACAATAGATTTAGAACTGTAAGAAGACCATTCATCGCTAAACAAGATATATTTACAGTTCAATAAATCATTTTGATCAATAAAAGTTTTTAAGCTATCTGTATTAGATTGATGGTATTTATTGAAAAAATTTAAAATCCACTGAGAATTTTTAGCAATAAACGGGATTAAATTCAAAGGCATTTCTGTAATTGTAGGTAAAATTAAATGATAGTTATTCATTAGATTTTTGATATAGCCTTTGAGATCTAAAGTTTTTAATATACAATAATTGTTAATCCCTACCATAACATCATTATCGACTATGTTTTCAAGAAAGTTTACTTTATATTTTTTGTAGACCATGTCATTTTTAACTGCTATATATTTATGATAAGGTAAAGCTTCTTTTTCCAAGATCTGAATATTTGAAGTATTTTGTAAAATCATATTTATAGATAATTATCATATACTTGAGTAAAAATAGGCTTTTTAAAAGTATCTAAAATTAGTTCTTTAATAAAAGGCCAATCAGCACCTAAAACACCCATATGAAATTTTGGTGAATATACTTGTAGTTTTGTATCGTATTCAGAATTATATCTTTTAATATATTCTTGAGTTCTATATAAGCAGTTGCCTAAATAATAATAATTTAATGGTCGAGGATTTGTTTCTGAAATAATTCCTGTTTGACATATCATGTTAGCAATAATAATACTATTTTTATATTTTTTATTTGTTCTGGCTTTTACGAATTGGGTATAGCCTAATGATACTTTTATTTTTGATGCACCTAGAAGGTGGTAGTTTTCTTTAACTGCTGGGAATGCTTTAGCAATAGTTTTATTGAAGCCTGCACCAAATGTATTCATATTGTTACATATATTTAATATGATAACAGAGTTATTTGTATTATCTATTAGATTATTAGCATCATCGATAAGACTATATTTTTTATTTAATATTTTAATATTTTTATGATGTTCTTTGGTAAGCATAAATCACCTCGCCTGTAGGGTTTATGTTATTATAGCTTTTAGCTTTCTGCGAGTCAATACTGACTTTTGTTCTTTTAAACTTATTGTTTTATAATTTTATATCTATCAAATTTCTTATATCTAACAATAGGCTGATTATCAAAATGATACCATTTTATATCTATATATTTTTCATCTTGATAGTGAATATAACCGAAAACGTGCAAGTCTTCTGTTAAATAACATAGCTTATTGTATGTAATTCTTAAGTGTAGTTTTCTGTATTGACTGTTAAAAACAGTATAATTTTGTGTAATACAGGGTGAGAACTTTAAGCCTTCTGATGTGATAATATATCCAAATATTCTTTCTAAGGCATGACTATATGTTCCTGTGGAGGTGTTACCATCATAAACCTTACCGGTTTCCGTAGATAGCAAGGTGTCTAAATAAGAAAAATGCTTCGATAAATATTTTTGAAAAATTTTAGTTTTAGATAAAAACATTGATCCTGCCGCAAATTTTGTATCACTAACAGTACTGTAATCAATTCCTATTAAATTGCACAAAGTATCAATTTTTTGAACATTACGACCTTGGTTATTTTTTAAGGTTAAGAAACCATGTGATACAGTGCCTATGTGTTTCGAATTGATTGAAGATATGTTGGATTGGTAATTAAATAAATCACCTATTAGACTATCTATAAGTATAGTTCCCCAATCAATATCTCCGTTCTTACCAAATAAAGATTGTTTAGAGTGTATCTTGATGAAATAAGGAAATTCTTTATGGCTTATTCTGGATAGTTGATGTAAAAAGGGTGCTATATCAACACCATAATTTTCATGATAGCTTATATCAACTATTCTATCTTTAAATTTATTAATAAAACTATCTAGGAGAATATGTTTTTTATTTTTGATATTAGCAGATATAGCTATTGCAGGTTGTTTTAGTACGTTCAGTAGTGATGATAATTCTTGTAGTCTTTCTAGAGAGTATAGCTGTAATAATAAAATTGTATTACTCATTACCAATAAATACTTTATTTTTTATAGGTGGTGTTTCGTGCTGATTAGATTTAAATAAACATTTAGAATTTTTATAAATTTCATAGTAATTCTCATAATGTTGATTATTATTTTTAACATATATTATATAGATATATTTCTCTAAAGTTTCTATTTGTAAATCAAACGATAATGGGCCGTATCCATCTTTAAGAGCAATTTTATCTGCTATAATATTGTTGGATGAATCTGTCACACGAATGTAATTATCTTGCCATCCGTCACCATATACATCATATAATAAAATAGATATAGTATGGGTATCGCATTTTTTACAAAGCCTACCACTAATATAGGAACTATGATAATTATTTGACACATAAAACTTTACCCCAGCCTTAGCGTTGGATGGATGTCTATTTTGTGCTCCACCAGCAATTAAATATTTGTTTTTTTTATTATTATCTCTTAGAATATTGAAAAACTTAAAACCAGCATTTATTAAGCCGTATGAAGAAATGTGATTTTCGTTGACATTAATCTTATCTACATCATCTTTATTATTTGGAAATATAGAATATTTTTGTTTGTATGGGTTATAATAAACTGATTTATAGAATTCATTATAATTTGGGATCCAGTATTTATTTGATACTGAACTTTCTATTGTATCATCATTGTTTATTTCTTTATTGTTTTTCCAGTTGCAGTATTGTTGTAATTTTTCTAAATTGATGTAGGTTGCAGGTAAGTTAATGTCAATTTCATCCTTGGTATTAAAAACATTATTACTATAGTAAATTACTTGCTGTAAGTGTTCATCATATATATTTAATTTTATAGCTTCATTTCCTATATCATTTAGAAACATAGTAAAATCTTTGTAAGTAATAAAATTTCTTTGAATGAAAAAAGAATAATCTACAGAACCATATCCGTTGATATCTGATTTATTACATTTATTTTTTATTAAACAAAAATCATTCATATTGAGTTTGTATTGATAAAGAATTTATAGTTTCATTAACTGGATTATTTAGTATTGTATAATTACTAAAATCAAATTTAATTTTTTCGCAAGGTATTCTATTGAATTCATCATGTGAAATATTATTATAGTTATATACAGAAATTATATCAAGATCATTATTTATATTAACATTGTCTACATTCTTGCGGATAGAAGTTAGAAAAATAGATTTGTTATGAAATATATATATGTATGCATAAGCAATATAGTCTTTGTATTTATTAATACATGTCCATACTTGGTTATAACCTATCCACTTTGTAAAAATAAATTTACTTCCATTATCAACAGACAACAGTATGTTAGGTAAGTTTTTAACGAAAGTATTATCCTGGCATATGCAATTCATTTCATTTAAGTCATAATTTAATTTAATTAATTCAATAGCATCGCTTGAAGGTATTAGTATGTTTTTAATATTTGTATCTAAATTTTTTACGCCCCAATTTGTATTTATATTTAATGGTAGAGTACCCTCATCTGCAATCTTGATTGTATCTATATGCTTTTTGTTATTTAGTGCAATTATAATTTTATTATAAGGTGTGTTGCGTAAGCTATATAAATAATTATTCCTAATAGGTGTAGAAGAATTAGAATTATTTAATAAATAGATATTATCTGAATGAAAATTGATACTTAAATGCATTGCTTATTTTTAATCAATTTTAAATATTGATGCAAAATCCTTTATGTCTGATATATTAGGTTCATTTAGAGGATCTATTACTTCTACGTTTAGATCTGATGTTATTATAATAACTTGATATGAAGATAGGCTCAAGTTATTAATTTTTGATGTCAACTTATCGTTATTAATATAATTAAATATATTTAAATTATTAACATTCATTTTCTGTATTTAACCAATTAAGCGATTTCTGCTCGTTGTGTTCAATAATAACATCCTGTTTAAATGGGTGTGGAGGACATTCTTGATCTTGTTCTATCATAAGCATTTGTTTGGGGCTAGCAATATTATCGGAACAGTATTTATCGTATAGACACCACTTATATGGACTAGATGAAATCTTATCTTCTTTACATGGTTTTTCTGAACATGTATTTTGACAGCAATATCCTGTTTTTTGGACTATTTTAACAGAACAGTTATCTGAGCATTTATCTTTGTATTGAGATTTACATCTATCAAGCCATCTATCTGTATTAATTAATGTTATATCTAATTTTGTATATGGTCCATTGAGAATTGTGGTATCTTGACAACCATCTGTATATTCTATGTAATAATAAATACAAATATCGTCATCTAAGCAATATTGAGTTTGCTGTACTGCTGCTGTAGTAGTTACTTGTGTAGTTGGTGGTACTGTTGGAGTTACTGTTGGAGGAGGACTGCATACTCCATCTACACAAACCTCACCAATAGCACAACACACCCCATTACAGCAAGAAAGGCTGTATTGACAGCATATAAGTCCACAGCATCGACCCACTGCTGGGTTACAACATTGTCCTACCCCACTTTGGCAAGCTGAAACACCCCCGCAGAAAGTAGTACCGGGTATTGTTGGACAACAAACAGGTGTACCAGCAGGATTATAACAAATAAGTTGAAAACCAATGGGGCATGGGTTTCCTGGCGGCGGTGGTGGAGGTGGTGTTGGGGGCGGAGGTGGCGGCGGTGTTGGTGGAGGAGGAGGTGGAGGAGGAACTGTTGTTGGGGGTGGTGGAGGAGGAGGTGTTGGAGGAACAGTTGGTGTTGCTGTTGGAGGAACAGTTGGCGTTGCTGTTGGTGGTACTGTTGGAGGAACAGTTGGTGGTACTGTTGGAGGAACAGTTGGTGGTACTGTTGGAGGAACAGTTGGAGGAACAGTTGGCGTTGCTGTTG
>MDTC01247553.1_pt1 | contig 21883 bp, 6 predicted proteins | sample 811181 | NCBI WGS metagenome assembly MDTC01 (sample SAMN05326644, study PRJNA326480) | marine metagenome | isolation source: seawater | place: Pacific Ocean: North | collected 2011 | reverse complement strand
GATTACTCAACCCCATCCCTAACCATCGGGCAAAGTTGGATTAATTTTGCCGGTGTCAAACAACTTGGCAGCGAGTCATTATCAAGTGGTGGTAGGGTGCTGTCATGCAGTGCACTGGCAGAGTCATTAACCATTGCTTCTCAACTTGCTTATGAATTGATTGAATCAATTGAACTTGAGGGAAGTTTTTATCGCCGAGATATCGGTGGTAGAGCATTATGATTTCTCGTGTCAAAAATAATGTCTAAAAAGCATACTGCGAGAATATACCTTAGTGCGTGGTGCGTCACTATTAAAAGAGGTCCTTGAGTGGCCAACCTGCTCCAGCCTTTAGGCTGTCGCGAAATAACCCTGAGGGAAACAAAATGGAAGAGAAAACAATGACATTGCGAAACTCTCCAGCACCTATGTTAGGTTGGCTAATTGCCCCCCTAGCAGTCATGCTGGCTATCGCTGCAATTATGGTCGCAGGTATTGACTTCGACCTAGAACTGAACAACATGACACCACTGCTGATTGTTGGCGCTGGTGCAATCTTGGGTATAACCCCAAGAGTTCTCAAGGAATATGGTGCAGTAAAACTCTCTTCCTCTGCATTTTCCCTTGCGACACTGGGCGCAGTTATGATCGGCCACCAAGCTATTGTCCACCTGACAGACCAAGGCGCATTTATCGCCCTACAATTTTTGGTGGTTGCGTTCGGAGTCTTTTTCTTTGACTCAAGAGGTAGACATGAGATAGCCACAATTCTAACGTTCGGGATGGTTGGGATTAATGTAGGAATGATTGCGGTCGGACACTACAACAATATCCTTGACCCAAGCTATACAATTGGCGGCGCTCTAGTACCACAAGCGTTAGATTTTCAACGTCAGGCACTGGGCTATGTATTCTTTAGCTACCTAACCATATTTATTGCACTTGGTCTACTATCGGCGATACTGCTTAGAGGGGTAGTTAACCCTGAGTCTACAGATGGCTGGTTTGGTAAGATTGCCCCCACTAACGGAGGATATAACTCAGCAACAATACCACTACAAATAGCCACATTAGTGTGGATTATTGCCCATTTGGGTAGTCTATATCACTTTGAATCAGTATCAATGGCAGACAAACTTGGCATCATCTATGTTGACGATTATCACGGCCACTTTGGCTATTGGGGAGCATTCTTCACCGGTGTCGTAGCTATGATGGTTGCAGGTATGGCTGCAGAAAGGTGGTACACACGTTCGATGTTTATTGGTTCTATGTGGTTACTATACTTGGTTTCCTCATGGTATGAAGCCGGTATGTGGGAAGCAGAACAACTTGAGGGTACCTGGGGAGCATTGATATGGCTCGGTTTTACCTTTTTCTTGTGTGTAGGAATCTACATGATTTCAACCCACGAGAAGTACGGTGGTTGGTCTAATTTGGATGACCATGAAATAAGCGGAGCAAGAAAATTCTGGGACGCGCACTGGGCCAGTCTCATGGTTGGTGCAGCATTCTTCTTCGGATTGGTCATTAGGATTCAATGGTATATTGTACCATCCATGAATGCCTTCGGTACAGGAACATGGGACATGACCGGAGGATCTGACCCTTGGTACATGAAGCGTGTTGTCGATTACATACTGGCAAACAACGCCCACCTAATTTTTGATGCCGATAGATCCTACCCACTCGGCGGTGTTAACCCAAGGCCTCCGCTCTTCACCTGGTCAATCGCATTAACCTCAATGGCGCTTGAGCCAATGCTTGGTGAAGATGCAGTGTGGTTTGCTATACTTGGTCTTCCGGCAATATATGGTGCTCTAACAGTTTTCCCAATCGCCTCAATTGCGCGTGACAATTTTGGTAAATCAACCGGTGTAGTTGCTGCTTGGCTAATCGCATTCATGCCTGCACACGTCTCTCACTCAACTTGGGCGCTAGCCGACCACGATGCTTTTGTTATGTTATTCATATCAATGGGCTTCATGTTTTGGTTCAAAGCAATCAAGCACTCTGGTAACGAGCGATTGACCAGAACAACATCTCCAAGAATATCCTCTATTCTTAGGTCGTTCTCGGTTGTTGCCAAAGAAAAGCGCGCAGCCATGTCATTTGCGGTATTAGCTGGAGTGTCTTTTGGCGTCACGTCACTGGCTTGGAAAGGTTTCATTGTCGGGCCGAGCATCTTATTCTTGGCCTACTTTGCCCAAGTTGCACTAAACATGTTTAGAAGAAAGGATTCAACCACAATCAACGCGTTATTCTTAGCAATGTTGCTGACTAACCTAATAATGGCAATACCGTTCTACGGGCACCCTCAGTTAGCATTGGTTCTAGATGGTACTGGTTTGCAGCCGTTCATGTTTGTACTCGGCTTCACCTTAGCTATATCCTATGTTACAACCGGATTCCGAGACAAACCTTGGTTATTGGTTTTGGGAACATTATTCGCCTCAGCAGTAGTGTTCTTCACCATCCTCTTCGTACTGAAGCAACTTGAAATTAGCAATGCATGGGACGTTTTGTTTACTGGTAGCGGTTACTTTACCAAGACTAAGATTTTCGGCACAGTCGCTGAAGCAAATGCGCCAGATAGAGGGCAACTATTCGCTCAACTCGGGCCGATAGTATTGGTATTGGCGCTAACTATGGGCTTTTATTCACTCTACTCAACCTTCCGCAACAAGAACCAATCACACCTGTTCTTTGGTGTTTGGATCTTTACTGCTAGCTACATGTCATGGACCGCTGCAAGATTCATGTTTAATGCAACACCTGCAGTTGCGGTTCTCGGAGCCTGGGGAATTGTTGCGCTATGGGATAAAGCAAACTGGCGGGGTCTTGTTCGTACATGGAAGAAGTTTGGCATAAGAACTCCTGCTGATCGAATCGCAGGGGCCCGGAGAGCAGTTTGGAAAACCCCTTCATTCTCCGCAATATTGCTGATTATCCTGCTCCTCGGAGGTCAGCAATTTACCTACGGGTTGGATTCTGCGATACCCGGTTCAGACCCATCTGAAAATGATCTCGATGAAGATATCTACAATCTTATCCCCGATGCGCTAAGGTGGGAGTTGGCTGGTTTCTCTGTCTTGGACAGTAGCGCCTACACAGGAAACTGGTATCTCGGCTCATTTGGTTCCGGATTCAATGATGAGGGCTGGAATAAGGCATACGACTGGTTAGCTCAACAAGATGCAGAAATGCCATACTCAGAGCGGCCTGCATTTGTGTCATGGTGGGACTACGGTTTCCAAGCGCTTGACACAGGTGCACACCCATCAGTCTCGGACAACTTCCAGTCTGGAATCCCCGCTACTGGTAATATGTTATTGGCACGCTCCCAAACTGATTTAGTCTCGATGTTTATTTGGCAACTTGCAACAGGTGACTTGAGGTACAACCAGATTAATACCGGAGATTATCATTTAACTAATGGTTTCAATAACATAGTAAGCAACTCACCGATGTCCGATGAACAATACGAATTATTCGTCACCATACAAGAAGAGCAAGATTTTGATGCTATGAAACAGTTAATCGATGATTATTCGTTTACTGTCATTCAAACCAATGAAGCGTCACAGGTTCAGCAAAATAGCAGAAACGTGATGGCAACTGGCCATCACCGGGTCAATGGTATTGCTGATACCAGCATGCTGTATTACAGACTTTACCAAGATAACGAAAGAGTATTGTGCGATCCTGAGGTTTCATCTTCTTGTGTTGATGGCGACTGGGGAGATTATGAGGATGCAAACCTTACTTTCAACAGCAATGTCCGTTCAGGGCAAGAAACTCAATACGATACCACGCACTACATCTTTGGAGACTACTTCTACACCAATGACTTAAGAGATGAATTTGCCTCAGTTTCAACACACATACACCGTCACAACACACGATTAGCAATGACTGTACAGCTACTCAATGACATCATGTCTAGTTCACAAATAGTCGACTTATATGACGACTTGATTGGTATGGAAGGATATTATCACGTGCAGGATTATGACGGACTTCCAGGCGACATGATTTCAAGAGATCACGAAATACGTTACTTCGCAATCGACAACAGACTCTATCCAAAAGCAGGGCGATATACTGCTGATTATGACTATAACTTTGGCCAACCAATGGGTATCTTTGGTGCACCTACAATTTTGAGTGGACAAGATATTGCGACCTTCATGAGCGAAGTGTATGAGACCTCGAGAGGGGACAGAAATTTCGAAATGACTAGAGAAGAAGTTGATGAGTCAATGACCAATGATTTCCTAGACCAACAAGCGGGGCTCGACATTGAACCACTTCAGGTGCAAGATGTTAGGGTCGACCATCAGTCAGAATTCTTTGAAACCATGCTTGCTAGGACTTATGTGGGCTATGGTGCCTCATCGCTAGGAATTGACACTGCGTTTTCTAACCCACAGCCGGGTCAAAGGTTTGGTCAAGGCGGCAGTCCTAACTCTGTGCTGCAACAAGCACCACCACTCCCCGGCGCAATGATGAACCATTTCGTCATCGCAAACTGGTATGATGAAGACAGCAACACAACATTCGACCCTAATGGGAGAGTAAAGATTCTCAAGTATTATTCTGGTGCTGAGATAAGCGGCTCTGTATCAATGAGTGATAATGGCGCAGCTCTTCCAGGCGTGAGATTGCTGATTGAACGTGACGCATTTTCCGGAGAGGGGGCGGTCGACACTGACAACTCAACATATTGGGTTCCTATTGGATTCACCGACGCCGATGAAAATGGCGAGTGGTCTTTCCTTGCACCTGCAGGAAAGATAAGGGTGTCAGCATTTGTTGGTACCTTCGACCCAGAGCCTGCAAGAGCAACTTTTAGTGATGGTAGTTACATGCAGTTGGTGAGTAATGATTTGCTCTCTGAGACAAATGATGCCAGACAAATAAACGCAATAACTGCCATACTTGGCAATGTTGCAAACATGACTTGGTTAGGTGAAACCCATTACAATGTAACAGGCGAACAGGCGAACCGAACTGCTGATTTCTCTGATAGTATGAACATCGAGGTGGATAGCAGCGGAATTTCTGGCCAGCTGACCTGGTTTGGCGACGATTCATTTAACGGAGAACCAATTGTTGACACGACCCTGGTTCTGAGGAACGTCGACGGCACGTCAGATGATGTTGTGGTAGTTACAACTAACGGCTCTTTCAGTACCGATGAAAGAAGAACTATTCAAGGAACAGGTCAAGCAACATTCACTGAGAACGGAACATTTAGCAGTGAGGGACTTGCGTCGGTATTAGACTTCCACGGAACATTCACCAGAACCATCAGTGATGGTAGAACGTACGTCGCAAATGGAACCTGGAATGGAACTGGAGAAATTAAAGCATCGTGGATTGACTTAGCAGATGATTTCGACACCGACTGTGTGGTTGATCAAGATGATGCAACTAATGTAACAATGCCAGTGAATGAGACTGTCTGTCTCAAGGATAATTCTGGTGAATTACCAGTATACATGATTGAAGGCGAAGTTTCAGCAAATGGAAGGTTTACCTCGGTCGGAGACACAGTGTTGGTTCAGCAACATGACGGTGCATCGTTTGAGGGCATCGGCGAGTTCGAGGGAACTGGAACGTTCAATGGAACCGGCCGATTTGTCGGCTCGGGTACATTCTCCGGAGAAATGGTAAGTCCTGGTTCATTCTACCAAACAGGTATTGTTCCAGGGGAATATGAGGCATTTGCCAACTTGGAAAACGGTCGAGAGGTCCTACTTCCCCAAACAGTACAAGTAGGAATAACTGCTGAATTTGGTCTAACTTTGAGCATGCCAGGATCCTTAATCACGGGTAATTTGACAAATTCCACTGGTGGTGTGCTTGCCAATACTTCGTTTGAGATAATTGATACCTTGACCGAGGACGCCAATCCAGTAACCGTTACTACCAACGAAACTGGTGGCTACAAGTACGGGCCAGTGTCCCCGGGCGAATATGAGTACAGAATAGACCTAGACGCAGATGGTTTCTATGAAGCATCGGGTCAATTATTGGTTGGTGACGAGACAGAGTTGCTCGAACCGCTCTCGATTATTCCCGAAACATTTGATGTGACCATTAACCTAGTTTCACCAACCGACGCGGAGGGGCTTGCTCTTATCGATACAGCAAACCAAAACTTTTCGGTAACCAATATACTTGGTATCTCCGAAGACTACGTATCTGACGAAGACGGTACGATTGATTTGGAACTGATAGTCGGAGAATATACAATAGAACAAAGCGAATATTCAGAATATTACTTATATTCCAAATTCTCAATAGTTGATGAAAACCTAATTTTTGATCTTGAGTATTCTCCAGCGACAACAATCAGTGGGACAATTCTCGCATACACTGTAGACTATGACGAAACATGGACTGACAGCGATATAGCAGCAAATACCACTGCTGCTACATTGTTGGACGTATCACTTTCCTCAGGAGATGTCGAATTTGCTACAGAGACAGACGCTGACGGAAACTTCTCGATTATTGTACCTGGAGACCTTGTTTATGTCCTCAAAGCTGCGACAACAGGCAATACTTACGGAGTAGGCCAATATGTGCAACCTAACGAACAACCGATGCTAGATATTGGTGAGATTTACTTGAATAAGTTGACATCGGTTTCGGGTATTATAACCGTTGCTGATACCAATGCAACTTGGAATGCGCAAAACTATGACGGATTAGTTCCAACCATAGTCGCAACTGATAACAACGGCATAGAATGGCAAGCTCTAGTGACAAACTCAGGAAGTTTCACCGTAAGCCTTGCCAACGGATTGTATGATTTCGGCAGCTCAGAAGATGAATACAACATAACTGTGATTGAGGATTACGAAGTTGATAATTTTGTTGAATCAAGTTTTATTTCGTTAACCTCTGACCAGGAACCAGTAACCCTACAATTTTCAGTTTGCCTAGTATTGGAAAAGACAGGTTCCTGTACGGATAGCATTCCAAAATACGCAGACATCCAAATAATTTCAGAGTTTGACGATAACACGTATAATCTCAACCAATCAAGTTTCGATGACCAAGGCTCTAGCAGCATTGATCTGCTACCTGGATTATATACAATACAAACAAATTATACTGATGCAGACAATGAGAATGCTACAGATTTCAACACTTTCTCAACTAACCAACAAATATTTGCGAGTATGTTTATCGAAGACAATGAAGTGATTTTCATTGAATTTGTCGACGAGCGTTTGTTTAGCGGCAAGATGACAGTTGGCACAGGCAATTTCTCGAACGTTCAATTCTTGTTGTATAACGAGTCCAAAAACCAATTTTTGTCGGCAACTACCGACGAAAGTGGTAACTTTAGTGAGTATATTCCAGCCGGGGATTGGCTGGTAATCGTCTCTCCACAAGAATCTGACAATACAACCTACACACTAAGATATCCAATATCAATTGATGATGATAGTGAAGCTAGAACCGGAATTGAGCTGGCGCTAGCAGAGGCGGTAACGGTCAACATGACACTTGTCGAGTCATTAACCGATAATTATGTGGCGGATGCGAGAGTAATAGCCGTAAGTAATGACGGGTTGGGTAATGTTACTTTAACGCCTAGTGATGATAGCGGAAATATATCTGACAGCATCATGCCGGGTAGTTGGACGCTAAGTCTAGAAAAGGAAACCAATAACCAACGTTGGATAATCGAAGAAGACTCTTACACATTTGCTGCAACTGAGCAAATTAGTGTAGAACTGGGAACAGTTTCCGTGGACTTGGAAGTTTTGATAGGTGGAAAAATATACTGGGATTTCAACGAGAATGAAATAGCTGATTTGACAGAAATTGTCACCGAAGCCAATGTGTCAATAAGTTCATCTGACGGCACTATAATGTACGAAATTACCACAGATGAATTCGGCGTTTGGTCGCAAATGGTACCAATTATGGACACCTACAATGTTTCGATCGAAAAATCCGGCTACTCTACCGGATATTACATGACAAATGACAGCCAAGGTATCACAGTGGAAAACAACCCAATTGTACGCGATTTGTCTATAATTGCTGACAATGTTGCAGTAAGCGGTATAGTAACTTCAGTAATGCAGGATGAGGTGGCAAGTTTAACCGATGCAGTGATTACTCTATATCCTGAAACAGGTCGAGATATCGATGCGATCGTATTGTCTGGTGTATATGAAAACGGTGAACTTTCGTGGTCTACAACCGTCGAACCAGGCAACTGGATTGTAGTTGTTGAGAGCGCCGTTAAAGATGACAACACTGGAGGCATCTCAATCGGTTACCTTGATGCAGGTATTGATGATGGAGGCGATTTGGAGATGGTAATGACGTCTGGTGGTTATCTCAGCCTTGAATCAAACTGGCAAGATATTCAACTGGCAGAGCACCATGCTGGTGCTGAGAGTACCGGCAGCAATTATCTAACCGCACCAGTTCAAGTAACAATTGACACTGGCTTAGACGCAACATGGAACTACACTCTAGATGCTAGTGGAGGATTAGATCTGTTGTTACCTGTAGGTGATTTCCAACTTTCGTCTGAATTCACTACGATACAACATGAGCGATTACTAGAAATGGAATACTCCGGGACATCTTTCGGAACTGTTGAACAGGGAATAATCGATGTTCGTTTGTCATACACAAGAGCACTTAACTCAAACACAAACGCAACAATTAACCAATCTTCCATCGTTAATGCAACCTTCATTGAAACAAGTGCGCTTACCTCTATTGCTAACGGAGAATCTTACGAAGATATCGAGTTCGACCTTGAAATAAACTACGAGGGAACAGAGACAAGCGACATCCTAACTGTTGGTGGACGTGTAAGCAACACAGCAGATTCTGCAAATTGGAGGGTAGAAGTATACAACGGTTCTGAGTGGACTGACCAAACTGAAGTGACCTTGGGCATTGGGGAAAACCTCAGCGATGACACGGTCGCTATTTCAACAACGGTCAAAATGAGAATACTATTGCCAAATGTTACAGAATCACTTAGCTTGGATGATGGCCACCTAATCAAACTAGAAGTATCTAGTGAATCGGGTGTTTCTAGCGTGACTGATGTTAGAGTGAATGTTCCTCAATACTACGGTATGGATATCACCAATGCGATAACAGAAACAGGTGTCTCACCTGGTGGTAGTGGTACATTCTCGTTCACTGTTACCAACACAGGTAATGGTGATGACACATACAATATCGAACTAGCTGACAACCTATTGGAAGGCTGGCAAATAACCCCAACTACCAGCACACTAACGATTTCAAAGGACGACCAAAGAACACAACAGTTCTCGGTATTCGCACCTGAATCGTTCACTGAAGGAGAAATAGAAGCAACAGTTACTATTACTAGCGAAGATGGAGAGACCTCCGAAACAATAACTGTCGCAATACAATCTGCCAAGATTGCACTTTCTGTTGACGAGACTCTTTCACAGGAACTGACCAAAGTGTATGAAAGCCAACCGGGCCAACTTGTTGTACCAATAACAAATAGTGGGTACCGAACTGCAAGTACGGTATTAGTCTCGGTTAACCTAACCAATGATGCTGGCAATGAAGTCGTTCAGATAATCGGTAACCAGACTGTTAGTATTGCCGCAGGTCAGACATTTAATGCAACATTCACCCTAGATGAATCAACCAAGAAGTTCAACAGATTTGCAATTTCTGTAGATGTCATAGGCGAGGATGCCTCATCTGTCGACAAGTCTGTCCAGCCATTTGATTACCAAGAAGAAACCATTCTTGATACCTCTGAGCCAACCTCAGGCTGGTTCATGGTGGTAATTATCGGATTGACAATACTGGTCGGATACGGTGGATTGAAAGTTGCTCGTAACCGTGGCAGTACGCGATTCTAGACAATAGATTAAATGTCAAGCAGGTGAAGTTCCTGTTGGTGCGGTCATGGGAAGTCTAGACTCTGTTGAGTTACTACCAGAGCCAGATGATGATAGAATACTATCAGCAATCGATCCCTCCGCAGTGGGTTTTCAAGACGACTGGCGGGCAGAGGTTACCGGCTGGGCACCAGCGGTACCAACGCCAATTAATCGAGTAAGAGGCAACAAATTCATTGTCACCAATGGTATATTGTTTGCAATCTTGGCGGTATTATTGCTGTGGGTTTGGCAATCTGGATATTTATTGGTTGATTTACCACCACCCAAATCTGAATGGGCGGCTGAGCAAGCGGGATTTTCGGATGCGTCGCTTGACGGTCTTACTGGAGAAGGTGTTAGAGTCTGCATTGTTGATACTGGTATAGATTTGTCAAACCCTGCATTCAACGGCGTTGAGATTGTGTTTAAGGACATGATTGGCGATTCACTAACGCCAGTTGATTATGGATTCTTAGCACACGGGACTCTCATGGCAGGGCTCTTGGTTGCGCAGTCGCACCAAGTTGGTATGGCGCCTAATATCGATTTAGCAGTGGTCGCAGCACTTGGCGATGATGGTAATGGTAAGAACACTGCTGATGAAGCTGAGGTGGCACAAGCAATTGATTGGTGTATTGACGAATTTTCTGCTGACATAATCTCGCTTTCTCTTGGCGGGACGCAAACTGATGGAATGATGCGAGAGGGCCCGTCGGTTTCGGTCACGAGAAAAGCAGTTGATATGGGGATATATGTTGTTGCTGCAGCTGGCAACGACGGCGGTTTGGCTGATGACGGCAAAGTATCAGTCCCAAGTAACGTGGATCGTGCAATATCAGTCGGTGCCTCAACAAAAGGCGGCCAAGTATGGTCGAATAGTTCAATGGGTTCACAAACTCTAGCTAGTGGTGAACAAAGAACCAACCCAAATCTCAAGCCAGAAATAATCGCACCTGGGGAGTTCATTATTAGTACTGGCCGGGGTGATACATGGTATTCGAGCAGCGGCACATCGGATGCTACTGTGTTCGTTACTGCTGCACTTGCCCTTATTCTTGAGGACCAGCCCAATATGAAACCAAAATTAAATTCCGATGGATCCTGTATAGATATGGTAAAGGAAGCACTACGACTCAGTACTGAAGGCGGGGGGGCAGTTCACGATAATACAGCAGGTTATGGTGAACTACATGCAGGTAATTGGTTGGATGAAATTAGGAACTTACCTGATTGTCAGTAATCACTAGAATGGCTCAATTTTTCATTATGTGGAATTGATACTATTTCGATAATTTGATATTATTAAAAAAATCAATGTATCCGCAGTATTATATTCTTTCATTAGGTAGGGCTTGGTAGAGGGGTAAGTATGTCTTCCAATCTTAAGAAGAAAAGCGTATCAATGATAGTTTTGATGTTTATGTCGGTAATGCTGTCCATGATTACTGTGCCAGTTGTCTCAGCAGCTGGAATCAATCAAACCACCGAGGGATTACTCAACGGTCAAGAAACCTGGACTGGAACTCACACGCTAACAGATAATGTTACGGTTGCACCCGGTGCTACTCTTGTGGTGAATGCTGGTTCCACAATTAACATTCCATACGGCAAACACATTGATGTTAGAGGCGCAATATGTGTCGCCTCGCGATCCTGTGGCGCTCCATCTGATGGCTCCCCAGCAGATGCTGTAAGTTTTACTTGGAGTCTACCGTCTGAGTCAGAGTATCTCGTAAGGGGCCCGTGCTATGGAAGCATAGATGCTGCATGTGGCTCTGGAATGATAATTAGAAACACCATCGATGAATCAAAAACCGGATTAAATTTCGTAAATTTTGAAAACGCCTTCGGCTATGAATACATTTACTTCGTCGGGGGAAATCCAAACGCAAAATATGCCGCATTAATCTTTGATGGGCCAAGGACTACGGCAAATGGACTGAACTTCATCAACACCAATACTTCTAACATTTTCCTAACTAATTTAGCCAATCCAACAATTTCTGACTCAACATTCACTCTGGGCGTTGACGCATACTCACTCGGCAAGCGTAGTGCAATTGATGCGTTAGGAGCAGGAGCCGGGATTTCAGATCCAATGACTATATCCGGTTCATCATTCACCGGCGATGCTGAAGGCTCGTGTGGCAACAGTGGCTCAGGCATACAAATGATTTATGCTGATAATTCATACATTGCTATTAACGATATATCGATTACAGAGAACGGTTATGGGGCATTTTTCAAACAGTCTTCTGGCTCTATTACAAATTCTGTTATTGATATAAACTGTGCAGCGGTAAACACCAACGGTTTCAAACAAACTGGCAGTATTAAGCACACCCTCGTTATTGATGATAACACATTAACAACAGCGGAAGGTGCTGGGATTACTGCGTATGATCAAGCAATAATATCTGCCTCTCGAAACACAGTCTCTGGAGCTGAGCAGGGCTCGGGAATTGCAATCCGGTCATCAACAGCTGAGCTGTATGATAACACAATAGGTCCGATTGGCGGCTTCAACGGATTGTGGATTTATGGCACATCTGAGGTAACTGCCATTGGTAATAACATCTCAAATACCGGAAAAGAAGCAGTTGTTCATGGTGAGTATCACTACAGAGACAGCGGCTGGCCGTCAATTCAACCATCAGAATCTAGACTATACATGGAAAATAACGTTATTGACACTAACACAGGTACGTGCAATTCTGAAAAAATGTATGGCGGAGATTTCCAGTGTCCAGCAATACATATTTTCCGTGCCTCGGCAACTTTGTACAATAATGTTGTAAAGAATAACGTCGGTGACGCTTTGCGGATAAAAGGTGGAATTGTCAATGTGCAAAACAACGACATGCAAACAGAAAGTTTCGCAGTAAATATTTCACATCATGATGATAATTATGGTAATAAGTATGGCTCAATAGGTTATTTTTCCGGAAATACCTTTGTTGGCGCACTTCAAGTCTACAATATAACTGAATCAATGGTAACAATCCAATCAGAAAACATCCCTGCGCCGGGTGGAAACGAGCTCTACCCAATTAATCTTCAGTGGTTGGGTGCGGAATGCCCCGATGTGCAAAATGAGTGCCTAAAACTGCCCAATACTGCTAATATGCCGCCAGCTGGTATGCCAATGGCGCTAGAGTTAGTGAATAATTCAACAGTGTTATCTTATGCAGGTCTGCAAAATTTTGACACTTCGAAAATACACGTTAACAACCAGCAGTCTGCATGGGGCAATCAGGTCAGGGAGGGTGAGTTAGTTAAGTTCAGAGTGAAATCCTCCAACGTCGATGTCGATGGTGCCACAGTTATCATAAAAGACGCAATTGGTACACCCTTGTACACCCTTACAACGAATTCTCAAGGATACACCGAAGAAGTCACACTGGCAAGTAACTTTTATCTCGACAGAAACCTAAATCACGTGGTTGGGGAGAGTAATGTACAGGTTCAATTGGCTAATGCATCTGGCGGTCCTCCAATAGTTAGAACACTTGACGAGAATACCTGTTCTGACGGTTATGACAATGACGGTGACACCCTTACTGACGATGCCGATGATGATTGTATTAATAGCCGCGAGATACCACAATACAAGGTAGAAGCGTTCAAGTTTGGCAAAGGTGTTATGGAATATGATTTTGTATTAACTGGGCCAGTTGACGACATAATTGCTTTGCAAAACATGGCGCCAAGCGTTACTGTTGAACAGCCAGAGTTAACCTCATTTGCCCGCATCATTGCGTTGTCGGGAACAGCATGGGATGGTGAAGCACCACCATATGCTAGTGATGTCATCGCACAGCAGAAGCAATTTGGTTATGTCGAAGACGTTCAGATTCAACCTCCAGGCTCGGATGTTTGGCTTTCTGCTGTTGATACATCTAATTCTGGTGGTGAAATAACTCAGAGCAGTTACCCATTTAGCACCTGGGCATTCCAGTATGATATGTCTAACCACCCAGAAGGAGAGGGGGATGTAACCTTCCGAGTTAGGTCATTTGATGGTTTAGAATACTCACCAATAACGGTCAAGAAGTACAAACTGAATCTAGAGGCACCATCTATCGTTGTCAACACGCCTGCACAAAATTCGCAGCATGACCCGAATTCGCCCAAGGGCTCGGTAGTATCATTCAGCGGTACGGCTAGTGATCCTTACTTTGGGGTAAATGGCAATGATATCAAGGAGATATGGTTTGAGATTACAGAGGATTCCAATCCTCAGTTTACCTCAAAGTTCGCAATAACACCATCCCCTGGAGAGACACTATCTGCGTGGCAATATGACTGGGATTACCGGACATATGCATCCGGAGATTATACCTTCAAGATTTGGGCAGCGGACAGCGACTTTTGCAAAGATGATACTAGCGATGAAACCTGTGTGGTTGTTACACTCAACCTGAAAATCTCCAACGAGAATGCGCGCCCCAATATTGCTCTTGACAACCCACTGAACAATGATGTGATTAGAGGCAGTGAATCGACAGCGATATCAGGTTATGTTTGGGACAATGATGGAATAATAACCAGAGTTGATATTGATATCTACAAAAATGGCCGAGACAGTGGTTCAGCTGCTAACACTATATCAATAACCCAAAACTTGATTCAAGCTGGAGAATTTAACACATCTTGGAACCAAAATACAATTTGGAAAACCAATAACCTTCCGCATAACTCAGCATACGAGATAGTGGTAAGATCTTTTGACGGCGAGTCATATTCAGAGGAGGAGACGCGTTTCATCACGATTGATAATTCGGTGGACAACTCTCCCCCAACATTCAACCCTGACGGTTGGGCAAACACTGTAGTGGTCTATTGTGATGCAAACTCGAAGAGCTTAGACCGATGTGGTGTAGGAGCCACCTTTGACCTGACCGAGTACTTCACTGACCCTGAGTCTGGTTTGCTACGTTACGATGTTTACAATGATCCAAGTATATCAACAGATGATCTTTACTATGACTATGTTTCAATATCAGCAGAGGGTATTGCCACCTATAACCCACCAACAACTCGTTCGGATGATATCTCACAATGGTCATTGGCTCAATTGAAGTTTGTTGCAACCGATAATGCTGATCTTTGGGAAGTGTCACGCAATGTCAATGTGATAGTAAAATCTGTGACCTTTGAAGTCTTGAGGGAAGGAAGTGGCGTGATAAGTGACGCTGAACCAGCGATATTTTCTGGTCAAGGGCTTCCCAACAGTTTGGTCAAGGCTAGATTTGACTCTTCATCTGGACAAATGATAAACTCAACTCGAGTACTACCCGATGGAACTTGGTCTATGCAAATAAGCGCTAGTCAATTGGGAAGTAAGGACACTAGAGAGGTTGTCTTTGAAATGGATGGTCAAATATTCTCTGATAGTGCTGGTGATGATACGCTGTTTAGGTTATCATCAGCGGCAGAATCTGAGGGAGGAGGCATCCTGCTGTACGTGATCATTGCTGTAGTGGTTGTTGCGGTACTAATTGCTGTAGGTGCGTTTTTCTTTACCTTTGAAGAGTACGACGATGAGGATGAATATCCAGGGGCTCAACAAGTTCAGGAAGATCCCTACGCTTGGGCTAAGGCGAAACAGGCTTCAAGTGCTGAGCAACAGGCGATTCAACAACAGATAGCCGCCCAACAAGTTGCGGCAAACCAACCAGTGGTCCAACAAACTTCACAGCACCCGGGTTGGCTATGGGATGCTCAATCAAATCAATGGGTACCGGATCCAAACTATGTAAACGAGCAACAATGATTTGGTGATTCAATGGCAAATGCAAAACCAGGTGTGCAGGAAAGAATCTTGTTGCACTTACTTGATTATTCAGATTACAAGAACAGTGTTGAGGTCCCATTTTCCCTCTCACAAATGGGTATTGCAAACGCAGTCGCCATAGCGCGGTCAAATGTTCCAAGAGCCATCGCTGGACTAAAGGACCAAGGCCTATTAATTGAAAGACAGGCTCACGTCAAAGGAGTATCAAGAAAAAGGAAAGCCTATTTTTTGACAGACTCGGGGAAGAATTTAGCCGAGGATACCTGGAATAACCTCCGGAATTTCCCGGTGAGGTGTATCCTAAGTGACGGGAAGATAGAATCATCCACCTTGGGTGAAATTAACACAATATTGCCCTTTACCATGCGTTCAGTTGACATAATCAGATACATGGATGATAATTGTATACTAGACTCAAGGACTCTTTCTGCGGATCTCATAGAGCGGGATTTATCAAAGCATGTAGAGAAACAACTAGTCACAGCCCTCGGAGATTTGCCGCGATTGCGTCACTTTTACGGCAGGGAAAAAGAACTGGATAATATGTTTAATTTGTTAGAGGCTAGAGCTACCACGCTACTGGTTCCCGGTATTGCTGGAATTGGCAAAACTACCATGGCAAGTAAACTGATTGAACGATTTATGCACCGACGTAATCTTATGTATCACCGCTGCCAAGATTGGGAAGGCTCTCGCGCCTTTTTTGAGTCAGTCGGAGAATGGTTGGCAAACATTGGTGACTCAACATTTGCCGACTACATTGCCACAACTCCGGTCCCAAAGCCTGCGGAAGCCGCAAATTTGCTAATTAATGCGTTAGAAGGCACGCCTTCGCTTATTGTCATCGATGACTTTCACAAAGTCGCAGACTCGACGTTGCACCAGACCTTCCAAGCAATGGCTCTTGGATTGCTTGGCAGTGAGGAAAAAATAGGCTTAGTGCTGTTTTCCAGGTCGTTCAAGCCGGTAGTTCCCTCAAAAGATGCGGAAGGCAGAATTGCGAGTTTAGTCCTTCCATTGGACGGTCTTGACTCTGATTCCGGCAGAAATTTATTGACCAGTTTCGAAAATCTAGAAGATGAGCAATGGTTGTACATTCACGGGATATCAAGAGGTCACCCATTGGTACTGGAACTTATCAACCGTGGAGCGTCTGCAACGGCGTTTCATGAAACTCTGGAAAACTATGTCACGGTTGAAATATTTTCTAAATTAAGTGCGGATCAAAAACGAGTTTTGTCAGTATTGTCTATTTTTAGAGAGCCAGTCTCAATTGATGCATTATCTGACCAAAAGCTCGATATCGACACATTAGATTCCCTGGTTGAACAAGGCTTAGCCAGACAAGTAGACAGTGAAGTTTACGATGTTCACGACTTGATAAGAGAGTTCCTGCTTCGGAGTTTAGATGATAAATTGAAAACTGAGTTACACAACAAGTGCAGTTCATGGTATCAAAAATCTGGTGACGGTCCAATCTTTACCATCGAATTAATTTTCCATCTGGTAAGTTCTGATAATATGGCTGAGGCTGCTGAAATAATTGTGAACAACGGCCGGAGTTTGATTTCACAGGGGCATATGGAACTATTGGGGCTTATTGAGTCACTAGAGGTTTCTAAATTATCAGAACAAGTCTCAACGAAAATCAATCATTACAAAGGTGAAATACTAGCCCTATTAGGTAGGTTTGAGGATGCTAAAGAAGCGTTCCAACATGCGCAACAGACCGCAAACAGCATCAAAGATGTCAGCACCAAGGCAGAGTTGTTGTCAGCATTGGCAGATATTTCTCTCAAACAAGGTAATCTAGATGAATCACTCACAATGCACCGAGATGCGCTCGAGATATTCATCAGTTTGAAAGACGCCATAGGTGCCGCTCGATCTTACAACAATATGGGTTACATCTTACGGCGGAAGAATGACAAATCTAAGGCTTTGGAGTCATACAGTGAGGTCGAAGCCATACTAAAGGAAAATGATGATAGTGAGTTGATTGGTTCACAACTAATCCTGGCTAGGTCACTGATGGATTTAGGAGAAATAGAGCGGGCGAGAGATCATGCTTTAGCAGCGTTCGACAAAACCGATAAGCTAAACGATAAACAGCTGCATGCTCGCTCACAAGCAGTGCTAGGCCGATATTATGCTAAGGTCGGTGATGCTGATGTTGCATCACATCACTATTCTCAAGCCCTTGAAGCAATGAATGAAGAAGGTGACATTCTAGCAATGGTCGACATCACCATTTTACTAGGTGAGGTCCTGCAGGATTCGGGTAAAAATGACGAAGCAATGGAGCACTTTAGGGAGGCACTTGTCATAGCTGAGGCCAACGATTTACGGATGCAAATAGGTGAATTATTGATTCGCCTCGGTAGTGTTGCGCCGGAGAAATCCAGACGCATGGAATATTTACAGAGAGCACTGTCAGTTTTTAGAGAATTAGGGGCAAAATCTCGAATGCGAGAGGTCCAAACACGCGTTCACAATGCGGTTATGGGCAGATAATCTTCACTGAGGTCGATTGATATCGATTGAAGTAGTGCCGTTTGTGTGTATTACCCAAATCATTTGGGCACCGGATAAATCAATTGACCCTGTATGATTACCAGACCCAGTACCGGAGATAAAAACCTCAGTATCTAAGGAGCCACCCTCGTCAATCAATATCAGTGCATTATTAGTAAGTTCGATGGAAAATAGGTTCTCATCAGCCTCAGTTGCTCGCCACCATACGCATTCAACGTACTCTATATCGCCCAAACGGCTAGCTTCATCTGCACGTTCGATTGCGGCTGCTAAGTCATCCAAGTTCATCTCAACTGCTTCTTCATTCCATCTTTCTCGTGTTGCCGTTTCGATATCCCATGTCCAAATACTGAATACGGATAGTAGCAAAACACCCAGCAAAAACGTGAAGATGTATCCTAATTCTGTTGAGGCACCTGAGGTGTCACTAACCCTCCTTGAATTTCGATTCATTCAACTGCCTCCACCATGGTAACGTCAAGTGACGCTAACTGCAAACTGAACTGTATTGGTGCGCCATTGGTATGCCATACGGCTTCTGATGTACCAATACTAGGGTCCGGCACCCAGCCTACATAGTCAGTGAGAAGGTCAAGATTACCTGGGTATATGGTCCAGTCCAAACTTTGATCTAATCCACTAGCGGCTAAGTTGGCAATCGCTGAGCCATATGGGCTGTACCAACCCCTTCGCACTTCATAAGATATTTCTGAAGCAAGTGATTCTCGATATGCTAATTCAATATCTAAATCCATCACGCCAGAGCCAACAGTGCTGTCTGAGGTTGGATTTAAGGCAGGAATTGTCGAAGCGAACCTCGGCCCAGGGCCCGATCGGTCATTTGGCTGTTTCAATACGGTTGGAAGGAATTCAGGGTGATTAGTGAGCACCGCACCGTTTGAATATGCTACCTCCATGCCAGTTACTGAAGAGGTAAATTCGTAGGTTAATCGAGATATATGAAAAATCCATGCAGAAGCCACGGTGGAATAATCTGAAATGTCGTTACTAGCAATCAAGTCAACAGAATAACTTGATGGATGATTACCCTGCTTCCAAGCATCTAAAATCTGTAGTTCACTACGGCCGGCTACCGTATCCCACGGCAACTCAGTGGATATCCATCCGCTTGCCGTGGTACCAATTCCTACACACCGCTCTTTACCGTCGTGATAAATTTCTATCAATCCGGAGTCGCCACTTACTCGATAAACTCTCAATGGGTGCCCATCAGTGACTGAAATGTCATGCATTCCATCACCTATACTGAAAGAATGAAACTGATTATCATAACTAGATGTATAATTGAATGAGTTATCCCCGCTGTAATTCCAGTTTGCCTCGTAACCCGCAATTTGGGTTGAAATGGTATCTATTTGCGCAGAATTATGGGTGGCAAACAAGTGCCTCAGGCCGGACGAAAAACCAGTATCATATGCAGGTATGATACTCGTCCCTAAGCTAATTGCATTAGAACGGTTATTATGCCAGCTTACCATTATGTCCTGATCGACGTCAATAATTGGCGATCCGGATAAACCGGTGGGTGGCCAGGCTATGACCTCTGTGGTAAGGCTTGGAATGGAGACTCCTCCACTCTGCCATGTTGCAGTTGCAGTTGAATCAGATGGATTGGTCAATTCCAGATAGCCGTCCATTTGTGGCGTCAAGAACTCAGTACCTAGATAGGAACCGGTATTTGAACTAAGACCAACAACTCCGCTACTGCCCGTAACCTCTGTTACCAGAATCAATCTTGATGGGGCACTAGTAGCAACAGAAATTACTGTTGGTTCACCTAATGACAAGGCGGTATTCCAGTATGATCCCGTCCTCGAGTTCTCATCATCTAGCGCAATAATCGTTTCTTCCATACCTTGAATGACTGTGGTTATCATGTTACTCTCTTTACTGATGATTTCTATGACAGAGTCACCAGCGGGGAGCGGTATATTCCATGAGCGCCCACTTTGGTCAATCTGACTGGGGTTATCTGGCGTTACCATTGTGGCGCCTCCTTGGCCAGAACTACCAAAAACGACCAATTCATGTGTTGACTCCAACCTCAATTGATTATATTGGGTCACATCAATTATTGCTGATTCATCGACATTCATCGACACAAGCGAATTCAATGTTTCGCCGCTTAATAATTTAATTTTGATTGGTCCGAGTGGAGCAGCTAAGCCTTGTTGAGCAGATACAGTGACGATGTCAACCCAATTTGGAACCGAGTAGTAAAATGGTCGCGTCAGTCCCAAACGTAGATCGTCATAGCAAATAGCAGTCGTCTTGCTTTCAGGGTGCTTAACCTCTACATTGTCATCAAAATCTAAAATCCCTTTCATCCGAAAAGTTGTATCATCCTGCCAAGTTGCCGAATACCACATCCCACCTCGGGTACTATCCCACGATAGACTGCCATCTAACGGTATTAACTGGGCCTCAGTAGAATCTCCAGGCATACCGTGCTCACTCAGCACTTCGGTGTTTTGGGCTAAAATCATCATTTGCGATGACATGTCATCACGTTCTATCGAGCCTTCTAATTCTTCGATAATCGGCAACATGGATACTAGCATTAAACCGATTATTGACACAACTCCGCCAAATAACAAAACCGTCGCTACGGCAGCGGAAACAGCATTTTCATCACGAGTGAGATTTTGCTTCATTGCTCTACCACAACCTCGTTGATTGAGACATCAAAATAGATAGGTTGTCCCGGTGAACTTACCGTTATACCATCATATCCGCTTGCCCGTTCAAATGGCGCAAGTCCAGTAAACTCATCTAACGTTCCTGAGGCTCGATTCAAAGTGTACTCTGCCAACCACTGATCATCATACTGTGGAGAAATTACTGGAGCCACTGAATTGGTCAACGAATATCTGATGTTGTAACATTGGCCCGAGAATGGATTTATTGATCCTTGAGATATTATGTCAATGCCCAACTGATTGGCACTACCGAGGCTACCATTAACTTCGATATTTGTTAGAATAATCGATAATCTCACTCCTCCGGTAGCAAGGTTATCAAATTCTACCCTTGGAAACTTGCTGATTTCCCACGCAGAGTCAGCAAAGTGTTCAATTCTCGCATTGTTGATCAAATATATTTCGTGCTCACCATTGCCAAGACTGGTTATGATTCTCAATCCGGAAATGGTGTACTTCACTGAGCGGTGAATTGGCTCGTCATTGTCGTTTAGCACCGTGATGACGTACCAATCGGTTAACTGCGAATTATGAGATACCAGTCCACTGACCTGGTCTATGGCATATTCTGTGATGCCGTTTTGGTTGTGAATCACAACTTTAGTAGCCGTTGAATTGACGCTTTCAACAGCAAAACTCGAGGCGTTGTAATCAGATATCTTCACTATATCAGTTGACTGCAGATCAGCGCTTATCGACCATATTTCCAGGTTACTTACCCCCTGTAACATTGACGTTCGCATGCCTAATTTATGGCGAATTCCGGTTCCATCAGGAGAGTCTGCCGCTACATCAATCCGGTCTTCCAATCTATCGGCAATACCATTCGCAGCATTCCAATTTGTGTTATCTTCAAAGTCGGAGATGTACGGATTAAGCAATAACCAAACTCCGCCCATAATTGAAACGACCATTGCGAGCATCAT
>MDTC01166093.1_pt1 | contig 21888 bp, 8 predicted proteins | sample 811181 | NCBI WGS metagenome assembly MDTC01 (sample SAMN05326644, study PRJNA326480) | marine metagenome | isolation source: seawater | place: Pacific Ocean: North | collected 2011 | reverse complement strand
GGCAGGCGGTAGCGCGCGGCGAGCTCTCGGGCGAAGGCCCACACGTCCACCGGGGCGTCGTCGGTGACGAAACAGGCGCGGCCGTGGACCCGCTCCGCCTGGACGGCCAGCACGCACGCCCACGCGGCGCTGGTGACGAAGCACATGTCCGCCAGGACGCGCCTTCCTCCGGACAGATCCGGGAGTCTGCCTCGCGCCATGCGGTCGAGGAGCCGGGGGATGGGGCCGCTCCAGTCGCCCGGTCCCCAGATGCCGCGGGGGCGCAGGGAGATGGTCTGCATCGCGTCGCCGTGGGCGGCGTGCACGGCCTGCTCGGCCAGGGCCTTGGTCTTGGCGTAGGGGTGCAGGTAGCGGCTCGGGTAGGGGGTCGACTCGTCGATGCGGACCTGGTCGCGGCCGTCCATGACCACGCTGGGGGAGCTGACGAACACGAAGCGCCGGACCCCGCTGGCCCGCGCCGCCCGCAGCAGGGCCTCGGTGCCGGCGAGGTTGGTGCGGGCGAAGGCCTCGTAGCTGCCGGCGTCATCGACCTTGGCGGCGCAGTGTACGACCGCGTCCATGCCCGCGGTCGCGGCGGTCAGGCCGGTCTGGGCGTCGAGGTCGCCCTGGGCCAGCGCGATCCCCGCAAGGTCGCGCACGTCGCTGGTGGGTCGCACGAGGGCACGGACGGTGTGCCCCGCCTCGACGAGGCTGTGCACGACGTGGCCGCCCAGGAAGCCCGACGCCCCGGTGACCAGGACCTTCACGGGGCCTTGTGCGCGTCCCCGCGCAGCATCGGGAAGACCGTCCACCTCTCGCCCCCCCAGGGGCGCAGGTCGCGGATCTCGAGGCCCGCCTCCTCCAGCAGGGCGACCGGCTCGCGGACCAGCTGGCAGCCGCCCGCCATCTGCTTCCACGCCGGATTGATCGCGTGCTGGACCGCCCGTGCCGGAGCGTGGTCGCTGTGCACGTGCTCGACGAAGAGCAGCACCCCGCCCGGCTTCAGCACCCGCGCCACCTCGGCGGCGGCGCCGGCGGCGTCTGGGATCGTGCAGAAGACCCAGGTCGCGACGACGGTGTCGAAGCTGTCGTCCTCGAAGGGCAGCGCCTCGGCGCCGGTCTGCACCAGCTCCACCGCGCGGCCCAGCCGCTCTGCCCGCGCCCGGGCCCGCCGGAGCATGTGCGGGTCGGGCTCGATGGCGACCAGCTCGACATCATCGGCGTAGTACGCGAAGTTCAGCCCGGTGCCCGCCCCGATCTCCAGGGTCCGGCCCCGGGCGTGCTGCACGACCCTGGGGCGCAGTCGGTCCATCGGCGCCATGACCAGGTCGATGGCGGCGGCGATGAGCGGGTGCCCCTGGGGCCGGAGCACGTCAGCCCTCGTCCGGCCGGGTGCGCCACGCCATGATCGCGAAGTCGCGCTCGCCGTCGCCGGTCTGGATGGCCTGGTCCATGGCCGAGGCGACCGCGGGCAGCACGGTGAGGCTGTCCGGTCCGCCGGCGGCGTCGACCATGAGGCCGACGTCCTTGCGCGCCATCGTCAGGGCGAAGCTGGTGTCCATGCTCGCCGCGTTGCGGACCCGGCCGCCCGTGCGCGGAAAGATGCTTCCGAGGCGGAAGTTCTCGAACAGCGTGTCCACCTGATCCGGCGTCAGGTCGTTCTGCTGGCCGATGGTGTAGAGGTCGCCCATCAGCCCGGCGACCGAGACCAGCACGCCGTTGCCCATGATCTTGTAGACCGCGGCCAGGTCCGGTCGCTCGCCCACGTGCCAGACCTGCCCGGTCATGGTGGAGAGGATCGGCACCAGGGTGGCGGCGTCGGCGTCGGACGCGGCCAGCAGCATCAGGCCGGTGCCCTCGTGGCTGTTGGCCGGCGACATGAAGACCGGCGCGGGCACGTAGCGCACGCCCTGGCCGCGCAGGATGCGGTGGCGCTCGGCGACCCGGGCGGGGGCGTTGGTCGAGTGGTCGATGACCCAGGTCTCGCCCGCCAGGCCGGCGCGTGCAGCCTCGATGACGCTGTCGACGGCGTCGTCGGCGGTGAGCACCAGGTGCACGCGGTCCGCACCCTTCACCGCGGCCGCCGGGTTCTCCGCGGCGGTCGCCCCGGCCTCCACCAGGGCTGCGGTCTTCTCGATGGTGCGGTTCCAGACGACCACGTCGTGGCCCTGGCGCAGCAGGTTGTGGGCGAAGCCTGCGCCGAGGAGGCCGGTACCGAGGACAGCGATGCGGGACATGGGGACCCTCCGGGTCTGCGTGGCGGATCGCGTATCGGGTCTGCCGCCGGCGGACCCCACCAACCCGCAGTCTCAGCAGCCGGGGTCACCTGCGCCCTTTCACCTTCCGCCACGCGTCCATCGCGTCGAGGATCAGGCGCCAGACAATGCCGGCGTCGGTGTCGGGCTCGTTCCAGGAGCCCGGGTGGCGACCGCAGAAGCTGGACTTGAGGATCTCGGCGAACATGTCGTCGTCCGCGGACTCCAGCAGCGGATGTGCCAGGTAGATGCAGGCCTCTTCGGTGGCGCGCACCGAGAGTCCGCTGACCACCTCGGGGTTGTCGCGCACGACATTGGCGATCTGCACGACCAGCTCGACCCGGCTGCGGGTGACCTCGGGGTGGCGCCTGCGCAGCAGCTTCACCTCCTCCTCGGCGGGCAGGTAGGTGACCTGCAGGGGGGCGAAGCGGTCGAGCTGGGCGGCGTCGATGCCAAAGGTCGCGGAGAAGGCCCGCCCCCGGTTGACCGCGGCAACGAACTGCACGTTGTCCGGGATGGAGAGGAAGCTGTTGGTGACCGGGTCGAAGACCTTGCGCACGCTGTCGAGTGCCGGCATGAGCGCGTTGCGGGCGGGCTCGGGGCAGCGGTTCAGCTCGTCGAGGAACACGAGGTAGCGCTTCTTGCGGCTCTCTCCGGCCTCCAGCAGCGCCTTGCGCAGATCGGTGCTGACGAAGTCGGTGATCGGCGAGCCCGAGTCGCTCGCCCGGACCTGGATGGTCGCCAGGAAGTCGGTCGCCTCGAGCACCGCGGCGCAGTTGAAGAAGACGAACTCCATGCCCAGCGTCTCGGCGAGCGCCTTGGCGAGCACCGTCTTGCCCGAGCCCTGGGGCCCGTCGAGCAGGATGTTGAGCCCGCTCTCCAGCAGCACCTGCAGCTTCTTCGACACGATGGGATCGAGGTAGATCCCCTCGATCTCGAGCTCCAGCACGTCGAGCACCTCCACCTGCAGCCAGCCGCGGTCGGCGCGCTCGGGCTTGTGCACCTTCTCGAGGCGGACGCGGGTGCGGCTGCCGGGTCGGATCCGCTCGTCGTCGGAGAGGATCACCTTGGGCGCCCGCCGTCCGTCGAGGTGGGTCGCGCGGTAGCGGTAGGGCGATCCGTCGACCGGGTTCACGTAGAACGTCGTGTCGTAGACGTTGCCGACGACGAGCTCGGCGGTGGTCCACTTGCCAGCCATGGGGTGCTCCGTGGGTCAGGCCCGGAGGGTCCGGGCGACGAGACCGGCGACCAGCGAGGCGAAGCGCCGGACGGCGGCTCCGGTGTCGTGGTCGAGGACCTCGAGGTAGGTGGGGAAGCAGCGCTCGGACAGCCGCTCGACGGCGATCTGGGCGCAGGGAAGGCGGTGACGGCGCTCCAGCCGGTGGACCAGGGCGCGCAGGGCGGCGGTGGTGCACTCGGTGGGCAGGCCGTCGCTGATCATGACCACGAGCCTGGCCTTTCTGGGGCTCGCAAGGGCGTTCTGGGCCGCATGCCACAGGCCGGCCGCGTCGTTGTTCCCGCCCCCCGCCTCGAGCGCGTGGGCGGCGCAGCGGTGCTCGTCGCCGGCGTCGTAGATCGTCGAGTCGGTGAAGCCGAACAGGCGCAGGTCGACCCCGTCGAGATTGCGGGCGGCTTCTGCGAGCACGGCGGCCATGCGCTGGGCGCGCTCCATGCGTCCGCCGGACATCGAGCCGCTGCAGTCGACCACGACTGACAGGTGCAGATCGGCGGCGAACACCCGCTGGCGGGCCTGGAGCACCCGCGGATCTCCGCGCAGGGCGGCGCCCAGCAGGCGGCTGCGGTCGACGCGGATCCCCTGCACGCGGGGGCCGACCATGCGGTAGCGCAGGCCCAGACGCTCCAGGGCCTGGGCCAGGTGGCGGGCCTCGCGGGACACGTCCCGGCCCAGCTCGCGGGCGGCGGCGGCGTCGTACGGCAGGACCTCCACGTGGGTGATCGGGTGGAAGCCCTCGTCCGAGCCCACGTTCATGGCGTCGACCGACGGCGGCGTGCGGGAGGTCTTACCGTCGCTGGCGTTGCGGTCGCGGATGCCGTCCCGGTCGCCCTCGATGCGCTTCACCTCCCGCTGCACGTCGGTGTTGGTGACCCCCTTGCCGTGGAGCGGATCGTCCCCCCCCTCCCCGGCGGCAACCTCGTGTACGTCGACCAGATCGAGCAGGTCGGTCTCGTCGCCGAAGATCCGCGCCAGCTCCTTCGTGATCCGCCACAGCTCGCGGTTGTCGGCCTTGCGGAAGGACTTGTCGAAGAGCGCGAGCCCCTCGGCCACCTTGGGGTCGCCCCAGCGATCGCCCAGCCCCATGCGCAGGGCGCGGAAGAAGCGGGCGAAGCTGCTGCGATCGGCTTCCAAGGCGCGGAACAGTCGACCGAGCGGCACCTGGAGCTGGCCGCGCTCCCTTGCGGGGGCGATGGGGGTGGAGGCCAGGACCTCGGCCAGGTGGGGGCCGAGGCGGGCCAGGAGCTCGCCGACCTGCAGGGTGTGGCGGGCGTGCAGGAAGGCCCATGCGCCGAGCTGCTTGAGGTCGTCGCCGTAGGCGGGATCGATCGCCCGCAGGTTGCGCTCGAGGTGCTCGTCCATGACCACGTTGAGCAGGCGCCCCAGGCCGGCCTCGTGGGCCTCCTTCCACACAGCGAGCCCGTCCTCGTCGGCGTTGTAGAGGTGGTGCCCCAGCTCGTGCACGATGAGGCCGCGCACGATCGACGCGCCGTTCTCCTCTCCGCGGAGGAAGGGCATCGGGTTGACGTAGATGGTCGGGTGCTCGAGGCGGGTGAGGCCGAGGTCCTCGCCGACCAGGTACTGGATCGTGTAGCGACGGCCGAGCAGCTTGCGCGCCTGGTCCTTGCCCCACAGGAACATCTCCGCGAGGTTGCGGGCGCGGTTGGAGCGGGCCGTGCGGGTGGGCAGGCCATCGAGGGCGCGGCGCTGCAGGGCGGGACGGCTGGCCTCGGCGAGGATGTCGAGCAGAGCGGGCTCGAGGGCGGACACCGCGACGTTTCCGATCAAGAGCCCGTCCACCAGGGGCTTGCCCGGCACGAGCCCTTCGCCGGCCAGGAGCCCCGCGCGGGTGACCGCCACCACGTCGTCCGCGGGCCAGCGCTGGGCCCAGGTCACGGCGCGATCCTTGCGGGTGCGGCTCTTCGCAGCCCGGAAGCAGTCGTCGACGATCAGCCACACGCCGGTCGCATCGCCCAGGTCACGCAGGGCGCGGGCGGCGTCGAGGCGCACCTCGCGGGAGCGCTCGGGCAGCTCCAGGAAGGCGGCCAGGTCCGGGTGCCAGGCGGTGCGATCGTCGTGGTCGACCGCGTGCTCGACCGCCCAACGATAGGCGGTGAACGTCGGGTTTGCGATGAGGACCCGGGCCAGCGCGTCCGCGTCCGTGACCGCGCGGAGCCGGGCCAGGGTGTTGGCGTCGACCCGACCCTCGGCCAGCGCGGTCGGCAGGTGGGCGGACACGTCGCGCCCGGCCTCCAGCAGCCCCAGGGTCACGTGCACGGCCACATCAGGAGGCAGGCCAGACGCCAGCGCGTCCAGCAGGCGATCGTGCAGGGCGGGCGGCCAGTCCGGCACGCTCTCGGTGATCACCCCGCGGTGGGCGACGTCGTCGTGGAGCAGTGCGTCCGCGAGGGGCTCGCACGCGCCCAGGTCGAGGAGCGTCAGGACCGCGGTCTCCACCGTGCCCCGCCGGGCCGAGCAGCACAGCTCGCCCAGGAGCACGACATCTTCGTCCGCGACCGCCTGATCGAGCAGGGAGTCCTCGACCGGCGACGGGGCCGTGCGCACCGGGGTCGCCGGCACCACCTCCCGGTGCTGCAGCCACGGGCGCAGGGTGGCCTGGGCGGTGGGGCACAGCTCGCCGCGGAGGCCCTCGACCCGGGGGCGCCAGTCGCGGAGCGATCGGACCCGGATCAGGCGGACCAGGATCGCGGCCGCCTCGGTGGTGATCGCGTCCTGCTCGTCGGAATCGGTGGGGTAGCCACACGGGCCGCGACCGGAGGCGCCGGCGTCATGGAACAGCTCGACCAGGGCCTCGACCGCGTCGTCGTCGAACAGGGCGGCGGTCTCCTCGCGCGCGTGCCAGCGACCCGTGCCGGCGAGGTGGCGCAGGGCGCGGAACAGGTCGGCGCGCAGGCGGATCGAGGGCCAGCCCAGGGAGGCGCGGAGCACGTCGCCGACCATGCCCGGTGAGAGCCAGTCCCGAAAGCTCTGAAACCCGCGATCCCAGCGCCACAGCACCATGCCCGCCAGGGGCCCCACGTCGCTGCGCTCCGACGCGTGGTGGATGAGCAGGCGCTCGGCGGCGGCGAACGTGTCCGGGTCGTCCGCGCCCCAGGTGGCGGCGCAGCGGAGGACGTGATCGACCCGATCGTGGGAGAGCAGCAGGGCGGCGAGGGCGGCCCCGTGGGGGACGGGCTCGGTCCGGCGGGCGTCCAGCGCCTCGACCATGCGCGAGACCGGCGTGTGCAGGGCGACCTGGAGGTGCTCCTCGAGCATGACCGGGGTGCAGGTGGCGATCAGCGCGTGCTCGGCGCGGGAGAGCGGGCGGCGGTGGCCGGGCTCGAAGCGGGGGGTCGCGCTGGGCTGGGGAGCGGCCCGGGCGGCCCACTCGCGGAACGGTGGGTGCGGGTGAAGTTCCAGGATCTTCGCCAGGTTCTGCTGGGCGGCGAAGGGCATGACCGGCATCGCCGCGTCGAGATCGAGCAGGCGCTGGACCCGCTGCACACCCAGGTCGACCACCTGCCGGGGGGCGACGATGCCGAGCGCCTCCAGGAGCACCGCCCGCGCGACCTGGCCCGCGTCGACCTCGGCGTCGAGGATGGCCTCGATGAGGCGCAGGCGACCGGCGGAGGCCTGCAGTGTCCTGGCGACCGCACCGACGCCGTTGGGGCGGAGGCTGTGGTCCTGTGCGGCGGCGTCCAGGCGGGCGACCAGGCGACCCAGGGTGGGCACGGGCAGGTCGTTCAGGCCCGGAGGCCACTGGCTCGGGCGGCGCAGCAGCTGCAGGAACAGGACCTCTTCGGCCAGATCGGGGCTGTGAGCAGCGATCGCCTCGGTCAGCTCACTGCGCAGGGCCCACTGGGGGGACGCTCGCCGGATCGGCCCCAGCAGCCAGGCGGCGCACTCGGGATCCGCGCAGAGTGCCTCGACGAGCACCTCCCGGGGCAGGGCCGCGTGGGTCAGGGACAGGAGCCAGTCCTCCTCGGTCGCGAACGTGAGCAGGCCGGTGAGGGCGCGCAGGTCCAGCGAGGGCGTCAGGCACGCCTCGCGCGGCCGTGCGAGGTGGTGCCCGTCGAGCCTGGGCAGGTGGTCGGGCGGCCGGAACGGGGCCAGGTGGCGGAGGAACGACGTCCAGACCGCCTCGAAGTTGAGGTTGATCGCCAGGGCTGGCTGGATGGCACCCGCGACGGCCAGCAGGCGCGGGGGCACCGGTCGACCGTGTCCGAAGTGCCGGGCGATCAGGGCGTTCGACAGGGAGATGTGGGGCTCGACGGGCAGGGCACCGCGCAGGGCCCGATCCAGGAGCGCGCCCACGGCCTCGGTCACCCCGGGATGGCCCGCGTGCTCGCCGGTGCAGAGCAGCTCCACCACCAGCGGCACCGGCTCGTCCGGCCCCGCGTGCGCCGTGACCCGCAGGCCGGACGCGGACGGCTCCACCCGGGTGGGCACGGGCAGGTCCTTGAGCACGGCCCCCAGCTCCGAGGGCCAGCCCAGGGCGGCTACCAGGTGGTAGACGTCGTCGAGCGCCAGGTGGCCCGCCTGGTGGTGCTGCCAGGCCAGGGCGATGAGGGCCGGCGCGCGGCGGGCGGACAGCAGCCAGGTGCGGACCCTCGGGCGCAGGTCCTCGTCGCCGAGCAGGCGGATGCGCAGCACGTCGGTGTCGCGCTCGGGGAGCATGTCGAACGCCTGCAGGCGCACCCCGCGGCGGGGGTGGCACAGGGCGATCAGCCAGCGGCTGGGGTCGTCGCGGCAGGCCTGGGCGAAGGCGAGCAGGGCGGCCTCGCGCACGCTCCCATCGCCGTCGTCGAGCGCGTGGGACAGGAGCTTCCAGGCCGGGAATCCGGTTGCGCCGTCCAGCGCACGCAGACCGGCGGCGCGCACCTTGGGGTCGGGATCGCTGGCGGCCTGCTCGGCCTGGTCGAAGAGCGCCCAGCGGGCAGGGTGCTCGGCGAGGGCGGCCAGGGCAGATCGGCGCGCCTCGGGGGAGGCGTCCGGATCGCGGAGCGTGCGCCAGATCTGCAGGTCGTGCACCGCTCAGCAGCTCCTGACCAGCCGCAGGCCGACCCGCGGGTCTCCGTCGCGGGCGAGGAGCAGGTGGCGGGAGGCGGCCCGGCAGGCGTCGGGGTGGTCGTCGAAGGCGCCCCCGCGGGCGACCCGGAAGCTGCCGTGCACATCCGCGCACCAGTCGCGCACGTTGCCGCCCAGGCCGCGGATCCCGTACGGGCTCTCGTCCTCGGGGTGGGCGTCGACCGGCGCGGGTCCCTCGGGTCGGCTGTCGCGCATCCGACACCACGCGGGGTCGAGGTGGTTGCCGAAGGGGAACGCGCGCCCGTCGACCCCGCGGGCGAGCTTCTCCCACTCGACCTCGGTCGGCAGGCGCCACGGCTGGCCGGTCTGGCGGGCGGTCCACGCGGCGAAGGCCTCGGCGGCGGCCGGGGTGACCCCGCGCACGGGCCAGCGGGGCTGCCAGGTGTAGGCCTCGCCGGCCAGCGCCTTGGGCGTGAACTCCTGGGCCTGGGCGGCCCGTCCCTCGCCGATCAGCTCCTCCAGGAACTGCAGCCACTCGGCGTTGGTGACCGGGTGGCGGCGGGCGATGAAGGGCTCGACGTAGACGGTGCTGGCGCGGCGGCCACGCCAGGCGCGGTCGTCCCCGCCCAGGGTGCACGGTCCAGCGGGCACCAGGTGGTCCTCTGGCCCGACGCTGCCGGGATCGGGCAGGGCCAGCGGGGTCGGGCCGCCTTGGCGGTCGCTCGGGGTCCAGTGCTGCTCGCGACCGATGCGCACGGGGATCCGCCAGGGCTCGCCGCCGTCGCGGTCCAGGAGCAGGGCGAAGCGGCCGTGGCTCACCTCCACCTCGTCGAGCGGGGTCTCCCCCAGGTCGCGGGCCTCGCCGAGGACCCAGCGACGGTCGACCTCGACGATCGGTGCCAGGCGGACCGGGATGCCGGCGCGGGCGGTCGGCAGCTCGAGGCTCGCCTTGCCCTCCAGGTAGCGCTGGTAGCGGCCGTGGTGGTGGGCGCGCAGGCGGGCGAGGGCGTGCTGGGCGGTGTGCTCGTCGTCGGCGAGCTCGGCGGCCTCGTGGCGGCGCCGGTAGTGCTCGGCGAGGCGCTGGTGGGCCTCCTCCAGATCGGGCGCCAGGTTGACCGCGTCGAAGAGCGCCTGGGTGTACTCGGTCTCCCAGGCGGTCGCGCGGCGCTGGAGCTCGCGGGCCTGATCCTGGAGCTTCCAGGCCGGTCGTTTGGCCTCGATGGGGGCGTGGGGCGGCAGGTTGTCGAGCACCAGGGAGGCCTCGTCGAACAGGCCGCGCGCCCGGCGATTGAGCTGTTCGATCCCGGGAAGCAGGCCGTCGGCGTCCTGCACCGCCCGGCGTGCGGAGTCGCGCTGGGCCTCGCCGTCGAGCCAGCGACGCAGGTCCTCGGAGAAGGGCTTGGCGCTGCGGTAGCGGTCCGCGTGCTGGGTCGCGGTGGCCTTGCGCACGATGTCCGCGAGCGTCGGAGGCGTGTTCTCGGGCAGGGGGTGCAGCTGGTTCGACAGGGCCTGGCGGATGACCACGCCCACCGACCGACCCTGACGGGGGCGCTCGCCGGTCAGGATCTCGAGCAGGATGGCGCCCAGGCTGAACACGTCCGAGGCGGCGGTGAGCCGGGCGCCCGGCCGCGCCTGCTCGGGCGACATGTACATGGGCGTGCCCAGCACCTGGTTGTCGGTCGTGGCGAAGACGTCCTCGGTGCGGCGGTCGGTGAGGATGGTGTCCTCGGGATCCGCCATGGGGTCGTCGCGACCGACCACCTTGGCCAGCCCCCAGTCCAGGACGTAGACCTCGCCGAAGTCGCCGACCATGATGTTGTCGGGCTTGAGGTCGCGGTGGATGACGCCGCGCTCGTGGGCGTAGGCGACGGCTTCGGCCGCCTGGGCCAGGATGTCGACCAGCCGGCGGCGTCCGACCGTGCCCGTGCCCGGCCCGGTGGAGCTGGCCATGGTCGACAGGATCCGCTGCGAAAGCGTCGTGCCGCGGATCTCGGGCATGGTGAAGTAGGCGCGTCCGTCGGTCAGCCGGCCCAGCTCGTAGACCGGCAGGATGGACGGGTGCTGCAGCTGGGCCAGGGTCTGGGCCTCGGCGACGAAGCGGTCGATCTGCTGGGCCTCGAACGCGGCGCGGGGACGCAGGGCCTTGAGTGCCACCACCCGGCCCAGGTTCGGGTCGCGCACCCGGATGACCTCGCCGATGGCGCCCTTGCCCAGCAGGCCCATGCGCTCGTAGCGGTCGGGGCCGACCTCGGGCTGCTGCCGCCCCACTGCCTTGGCCACTGCGGCGTCCCGGAGCAGCGAGCGCAGCTCGCGGTGGGCCACCGGGTCGATCTCGTGGGTGAGTGCGAGCTGGGTGAGCCGCGCCAGGAGCGGATCCTCGGTGTCCAGCGTCTCCTCGATGGTCATGTCGTGCCCTCGGGGATCTGCGCGCCCTGTCCGCGCACCACGCCCCCGCGCACGCCCGGCCGGGGCAGGCGCACCTCCTGCCAGCGGCTCTTGAGCCCGTCCAGCGCCTGCCAGAAGCGCAGGTCCGAGGTGGTGTCGCTGACGATGGTCTGGGCCTTGTCGATCTGGAAGAACATGCTGCCGTTCCAGGTCGACTCGAAGACGACCGGGGCCAGGCCGGTGTCGACCGCACCGGAGCGGTTGAACAGGGTCTGCAGGCCCACCACCGTGGCGATGGTGCGCGAGACCGGGTTCAGCGAGGCGAGCGCTCCCATGACGCCGGTGCGCACCGGGCGCGGGTCGGCGAGGAAGGGCGGTGGCACGATGTTCGACGCCACGATGATGCCCACCCCCTCGGTCTCGATGACGTTGGCCGGCACGTTCTGCGACAGGCCGCCATCCGCGTAGTTCCGGCCTGGAACGCGCGCAACCGGGAACACCGGGGGAAGCGATCCCGAGGCGCGGACGCCGAAGCCGACGCTGCCGGTGAGCAGCGCGTACTCGGAGCCCATGATGAGCTCGGTCGCGACGGGGAAGAAGGGGATCGGCGTGTGGGTGAGCGGCACGGGGGGCAGCTCGGCCGCGGTGCGGTCGACCGAGGGCACCAGCGCGCGCAGGTTGCGGGCGAGCTGGTGGTTGCCGTTCTGGTCGGCCCACTTCGCCATGGTGGTGGGCAGCTTGTCGACGTAGCGCTCCATCGGGGCGCCGGTGAACATGGCCTCGTTGACCGCGCGCTGGATGGTGCGGTCGTGAGCGACGGCGTAGCGCAGGGCCCCCGGTCCACCGAGCGCGAAGAACCCGCCAGCGACGGAGCCGAAGCTGGCGCCGCTCACCATGTCGATCGGGATCCCCCGCTGGAGCGCGGCCTGCAGCAGCGCGACGTGGGCCCATCCCCAGGCGCCGCCGCCACCCAGCGCGATGCCGACCTGCCGCCGGGTCACCGCCCGACCCCAGCGCGAGAGCGCCTCCGACCGGCTCGCCCACCCCTCGGCCGGGCTGTCGGACTCGGTCAGGGCGTGCAGGCGCACTGCGGTCGCCGGGAGCGGCTGGGACGGGTCCGTGCGCACCAGCTGGGCGTACAGGTAGGGCGTCTCGATGGGCCAGTCCGTCGGCAGGGGAGCCATCGGGTCGCGGCAGAGCAGCATGCAGACGTCGACCGCGTGGCGCAGGTGGGCCTGGGCGCTGCCGACACCGTCGTCGCAGACCAGCACGTTGGCGTAGCCGGGGCTCTGCCGCAGCAGGTCCATCAGCCGCGGGATGGGCCGCTCGCCGACGGGCAGATCGACCTGCACGCAGGCGCCGTCGCCGCTGGTGTCGGGCAGGGCGGCGCTGTCGCTGCCCTGGACCAGCGTGACCAGGAGCGTGCGCTCGCCGAAGCCCCCCCGGTCCAGCGGCAGGGCGAGGCTACACGCGAGGTCGACCAGCAGGGCGCGATCGTCCGCACTCGGCGGGCCGCCGTCGACCCGCTCGACCCACACCAGGTTCAGATCGTCCCGGGTCCGGCCGCTGGTGTCGTCGAGGCGCTCCACGATCGCCCGATCCGTGTGGGCGCGGACCCGATCTCGCGAGATGGCCTTGGCGTTGTCGAGCAGCACCCGAGCCTGGGCCTCGCCCGCGTCGGGCAGGTCGTCGACGATGATGCCGCCAGCCACGCCCATGACCGCCGAGATCCGCTTGGCGGGGATGAACACCGTGCGGGTCGGCACCCGGGCGCGCCAGCGGTTGGTGGACAGCTCGGAGGCGTCGTCGCGGCGGGTCGTGCCGCCCATCAGGTAGCGGGCGCACTCGGACTCGCCGAAGCAGCTCATCTGCACGCCCTCGTCGTCCTCGCCCTCGAAGGTGCCGCGGTGGACGCGGGTGGCGTCGAAACGGAGCATCTGAACGGCATTGTGGTCGAGCGCGGGCAGCATCCGGAAGCCGACGACCTCGCCGGTCATGACGACGCCGATCCCCGCCTGCATGCCGATGGGTACAGGAGGTGCGCCACCGACGCGCCAGTCCACGACCGACGCGCCCTGGAGCAGGGCGAGGAGCTTGCCGATGTCGACGCCTCCCAGCAGCTCCGACGCCGAGAGCGCGCCGGCGATGGGCACGATCGCCTTGTACAGCGACATGCGGGCCTGCAGGAAGGTGTCGACCCAGGAGCCGGTCAGGCCCCCGAAGAAGCCGGCGAGGCGGCGCAGGGCCTTGCGATCCCAGGCGAAGAGATAGCCGTCGCGGTGGGCCTCCACGCGGACCGGCGAGTCCTTCTTCGCCAGCGCGCCATAGCCGAGCATGCCGCCCGGCCCGAGCAGCCAGCGCGCCTGCACGCTCTGACCCTTCAGCGGGTGGCTGTGCTGGGCCACGACCGCTGCACCCGGGCCGATCATCCACAGGGTCCTGCTGGTGGCGCCCTCCTCCTGCAGCACGTCCCCCGCCCGCACGGGCCGGATGTCGGCCGCCAGCACCAGCTCCAGGCGCTCGCTCGGCACCAGCCCGTCGGCGTCGGCGGCCCGGCCGATCCACTCCCAGCGCTGCAGCGCATCGACCAGCTCCGTCGTCGAGCCCGGCACGAACCCGCCGATGATCATGCTGCTTCGACCGGTCAGATCGTGGCGGAGCACGTCCGGGATCCGCTCGGCGGGCAGGCGCCAGAGGGTTCCGGGATGGGAGATCTCGTAGCGGGTCGGCAGCGGATCGGTCGCCGGACCGAACGCCGCGCCGCCCAGGTTGTGGGTGCCCATCGCGTCGCCGCGGCGCAGGAGCGAGGCGGACTGCCAGGCGTGGCCCTCCTCCTCGATGACCGTGACCGCGACGACCTCGGTGGTCTCGCCGACGATCCACACGTCGCCCTGCCGGTCCTCAGCGATGACGAACTCGCCGACCTCGACGGCCACGGGCTCGAAGGCGGAGGCGAGCACGTCCAGGGACGCGGGCGTGAGGTTGCGGAAGATGGGGGTGGGCCCCACCTCGACGCGGAACTTCGGCTCGGGCACGGCGACTCCGGACGAGGCCTAGAAGGCGGTGAACTGCTGCAGGATGGTCCGGCAGCGCTCCAGGTAGACGCTGGCGGCACGGTCCTGCGGGTCCATGGTCTGCACCAGGGTGAACAGGCGCTGGGCCTCGTCGAAGCGGCGGTCCAGGTAGGCGGACAGCGCCTTGTCGAACGTCCCCAGGGTGGCGGCGCGGGCCGCGCGCACCGTCTCGTGTTCGGCGTCGAAGGCCTCGAACACGTCGACCGGCTCGTTCATGGAGTCCAGGCGGACCGAGTCGATGCGGCGCAGGCTGTAGGCGGCCGGATCGGCCAGCCGGGCGCGGGTCGCCGACGTGATCTGCACGCTGCTGTCGAAGCGCTTGGTCAGCTCCTCGATGCGGGCCGTGAGGTTGACCGTGTCGCTGATGACGGTCGTGTCCATGCGGATCGGTCCGCCCACCGTGCCCAGCATCAGGCGGCCGGTGTGGATGCCGATCCCCATGCGCACGGGCAGGCCGTCCCGAGCGCTGTTGAAGCGGGTGAGCGCCTCCTGCATGCCGATGCCGGCGCGCACGGCGGAGTCCGCGTCCTCGAAGAGCGCCATGATGCTGTCACCGACGTACTTGTCGATGAAGCCTCCCTGGCCGATGATCACCGGCTCCATCGCGCCGAAGTAGGCGTTGATGAAGGCGAAGTTCTCTTCCGCGGTCATGCCCTTCGAGCGCTGGGTGAAGGCGCGCAGGTCGCTGAACAGCACGGTCATGTCGCGGGCGACCGAGTCGCCGAGCTCGACCTCGTCGAGGCTCTCCCGGCCCAGCAGGCGCAGGAAGTCCCGCGGCACGAAGCGGCCGGCGGCGTGGTGCATGCCCGACAGCTGCAGGTGGGTGCGAATCCGGGCGGTCAGCTCGCGGCTGGAGAAGGGCTTGAAGACGTAGTCGTTGGCGCCGGCGTCGAGTCCGGTGATGACGTCGGCGACCTGGGAGCGCGCGGTGAGCATGACGACCGGCAGGTCCGAGGGCGGGGCGGACTCGCGCAGGCGGCGGCAGACCTCGAAGCCGTCCATCTCCGGCATCATGACGTCGAGCAGCACGAGGTCGGGGCGCAGACCTTCTTCCACCCGGCGCAGGGCCTCGGGCCCGTTGACCGCGGTGGTGACGCGGTAGCCGAGGCTGGTCAGGTAGTTGACCGCGACCTGCAGGTTGACCGGCTCGTCGTCGACGACCAGCACGTGGGCGCCGCGGCCCTGGACCGGGGCGGTGAGCAGGCGCGGCGCGGCCTCGAGCGAGCGGATCGGCCGATCGAGGGAGTCGCGAGCGGGGATCTCGATGGCGGCGTCGGCGTCGGCGAGGGGCAGGTCGAAGGAGAACGTCGAGCCCTCCCCGGGGATCGACTCGACCCGCAGCTGGCCGCCGTGCAGCTCGACCAGCTCCTTGGCCACCGCGAGGCCCAGGCCGGTGCCGCCGTACAGCTGGACCACATCGGGATTCGCCTGCTCGAACGCCTGGAAGATGCGCTGCTGGGCCTCGGTCTCGATGCCGATCCCCGAGTCTTCGACCGACACGCGGATACGGCCGTCCTGCAGCTGGGCGCGGACCTCGACGTGGCCCTTGGCGGTGAACTTGATGGCGTTCGAGACCAGGTTCAGCAGGATCTGCTCGACGCGATCGGGATCGACCAGCACGGCAGGCAGGTCGTCGCGCACGGCGGCGCGCACCTCGACCGGCTTGTCACCCCGCGCACCGGCGGCCAGGCTGACGACGTCGCGGGCCAGCTTGGACAGCGAGATGGGCCGGGTGTTGAGCTCGGTCTCGCGCGCCTCCAGGGTCGACAGGTCCAGCAGGTCGTTGACCAGGTTGGTGAGGCGACGCGCGCTGCTGGTCACCAGCTCCAGGTTGTGGCGCATGGTCTCGCCGACCGGGCCGGCCGCGCCGTCGAGCAGGGACTGGGCGATGCCGCTGATGCCGTGGATCGGCGTGCGCAGCTCGTGCGACGTCTTGGCGAGGAACTCGTCCTTGAGCCGGTCGAGCTCCTCGAGCTGCTCGTTCTTCGCCTGCAGCTCCCGGGACCGGGCCTGCAGATCGCCGACCAGGCGGGCGTTCTCCAGCGCGATGGCCGCCTGGGAGGACAGGGCGGTCAGCAGGCGCACGCGATCGGCGGTGAACGCGTGGGTGACGAGGTTGTTCTCGAGGTAGAGCAGGCCCGTGGTCCGACCCTGGCGGGCCAGAGGGGCGCACAGGATGGACTGCGGCCGGGTGCGCCTGACGTAGCGGGTGTCGACGAAGCGTCCGTCGCGGCTGGCGTCGTGGAGCAGCACCTGCTGCCCGCTGCGGTGCACGTAGTTGACGATCTCGGGGCACAGGCCCTCGTGCTCGTCGACCCGCTCGCCGGCCAGCAGGATGGTGGCGCCGTCCGCCTCGGAGCTGGCCTCGACGAAGAGCTCGCCGTCGCGGTCGAGGAGCAGGAGGATGCGCTGGGCGCCCCCCGCGGAGCCGACCACGTCCACCAGCGTCTGCAGGAGGTTGTCGAGCACGACCTCCGAGGTGAGCGCCTCGCTGGCCTCGAGCAGGGCGGTGACGTCGAGATCGGACGCCTGCACCGCACGCTGGGGCAGCACGTCGTCGAACCGGTGGCGCACGTCGGCGACCTTGGCGTCGGCCCCCCACGCGCTCCAGGCCTCGAGCGCCTCCTGGGCGTAGGCCCGGGCGATCGGGCGACGACCCTCCGAGCGGTGCCAGGCGGCGGCGGTCTCGGCGGCCCAGGCGGCCCACTGCTGCATGCCCGACAGCCGCGCTCGCTCGATGGCCTCGTCGTAGCGGCTCATGGCGGTCAGTGCGTCGCCGTCCACCCGGGCGCGCTCGGCCTCGACCAGGTGGTGCAGGGCCCCGTGGTTGGTCGGGTTGATCCGCGCCCACTCGGCCAGCTGCTGGCGGTGGGCGTCGATGTCGGCAAGCGTCGCCTCGCGCTCGCTCTCGTTGGCGTCGGCGAGGCCCTGGAGCTGGGCGAGGCAGCGCAGGGTCCGCAACAGGGCGAACGGGTGAAGACCCAGGTTGGACGGGGAATAGAGGAAGTCGCGTCGCGCCTCTACGACCTCCAGCACGCGCCAGGGATCGCCGAAGAGCAGGGCGAGGGTGGCGGTGGCGACCGTGTCGTAGACGATGAGGGTCTGGATGCCCTGGTGCACGAGGAAGGGCATGACCGCGGACGAGCTGTAGCGCTGGCCCTCGAGCAGGCCGGGCTCGGCGGCGTCCCCGCGCAGGCAGGCGATGGCCTGTCCGTAGATCGACATCGCCGTGTACGCGCCCTGCTGGCCCAGCTGGATCATCTGGGCGGCCCAGCGGGTGTAGAGGTCGTCGACCACGTCCAGGGGTGTGCCGCTCTCGAAGCGCATCCGCAGGGCGCTGTCGACGCAGTAGCTGTAGTTGGTGGTCTGGCCCCGCTCGAGCGACAGGCGTGCGCCCTCCTGCAGGTGCTCGGCGCAGTGACCGAGGGGCTCGCGCCAGTGCTGGACGAAGACCGCGTAGGCGACGTAGTTGTCGGTGAGGGGCTCGTCGGGGAAGCGGGCGGCGATGGCCCGGGAGAGCTGCCCGAACTGGCTGCCGACCTCGTACTGGCCGGCGGCGCAGAGCACAATGGCGAGGTGGGCGAGGAAGGCCTGGGTGTAGGTGGACAGGCCCTTGTCGACCGACATCTGCAGGCCGTCGACCGCGGCGGGCACGTGCACCGGGCTGTTCGCCATGGCGGCGGCGGGCAGGCTGCTGGCGATGATCCGCGCTGCGGCCAGATCCTCGGGGTCGGTGAGTGCGGGCAGGGTGAGCAGCTTCTCCGGGCCCAGGGTGAGGATGAGCCCGACCGCGCGCTGCACGAGGCCCATGACCGCCTCGGTCGACGTGGCGGGCTCGATGGTGATGCCGAGCAGCCCGACGACCTTGACCATCTCCTCCACCGCACTGTGGATGTTCATCTCGACCGAGGTCAGCCGCTGGATGCGCAGCTCGTGCACGCGGACCTTGTCGAGCAGGGTGTCGGCGTGCTCCAGCACCAGGTTGCTGGCTTCCTGAGCGCGTCTTGCGTCACCGTTGCCGTAGGCGGCTTCGACCAGGCGCACGTGCAGGGGCACGGCGAGGTCGGGGGCGGAGGTCCAGGCGTCGGGGTCGAGCAGGGACACGCCGGTCTCGGCGAACTGCAGGGCCGGGGCGTGGGCGGCGGAGGCGAGGGCGCGGGCCGCGGCGACCAGGCAGGCGCGGGCGGCGGCGCGGCGATCCTCGGGGGTGAGGGCGGCCCGGTCCGCGTGGCTCCAGTGGTGCACCAGCTCGAAGACGAGCTCCTCGTCCGCGCCGAAGCGCTGGGCCAGCAGGCGGGCGATCGACAGGTGCAGGCCAGCGCGATCGGCCTCGCCGGTGAGGGAGTAGGCGGCCTCCTGGATGCGATCGTGGGGGAAGCGGTAGGTCAGGCTCGGTGAGTCCTCGGCCAGCACGGGGTCGCTGTCGAGGAGCAGGAGCAGGTCCTGGTCGACCGCGGGGGCCAGGTGCTCGGCGACCTCGGCTGCGGGCAGGCCGGTCACGATCGCGAGCAGCTCGAGATCGAAGGTGGCACCGATGGCCGAGCCCAGCTGGAGCGCCCGGCGGGTCTGCTCCGACAGGCGCTGGATGCGGCTGGCCATCAGGTCGATGACGTTGTCGGTGTGGGGTGCGGCGCGAACGGCGTCCAGCGACCAGGTCCAGCGGTTGCGGTCGTGGTCGAAGGTCAGCACCTCGTCCTCGTGCAGGACCTGCAGGAAGCGCTGGACGAAGAAGGGGTTTGCTCCTGTCTTGTCGAGCACGACCCGCGTGAGGGCCGGCGCGTCGGTCTCGCTGCCGACCACCGCCTCCACCAGCTCGCCCAGCGCCTCGTCCGACAGCGGCCCCAGCTCGATGGTGCTGGTCGCGACGCCGTCCGCGTCGAGGCCGCGCTGCAGCCCCTTCTCCAGGCGGGCGAGGGTGGCGACCAGGGGATGATCGGGGTCGACCTCGTTGTTGCGGTACGCGCCGATCACGTACAGGCCGAGCCCGTCGGGTGCGGCCAGCAGGTTCTCCAGCAGGCCGAGGGAAGCGCTGTCCACCCACTGCAGGTCGTCCAGGAACAGCACGACCGGGTGGTCGGTGGTGGCGAGCACCCGGATGAACGCCTGGAACACGCGCTCCATGCGCGGTCCGACCTCCGCCGGCCCCACGTCCGGGAGGGTTGGCTGCGGCCCGAGGATCGCCTCGGCCTCGGGGATGACGTCGAGGATGACCTGCCCGTTCGGAGCCAGCGACTCCTGCAGGGCGGCGCGCCAGGCGGACAGGCGCTCCTTGGGCTGGGCGAGCACGTCGTGCACCAGCTCGGACAGGGCCTGCACCAGCGAGGCGAACGGGATGTCCCGGCGGAACTGGTCCGACTTGCCCGCGGCAAACGTGCCGCCCACCTTGGCGACGTGTCGGCGGACCTCCCGGATCAAACGGGACTTTCCGATGCCGGAGTACCCGGACACCATGGCGAGCTGCGCCTTGCCCTGCCGTGCGCGCCCGAGCCCGTCCACCAGCGTGGCCAGCTCCGCGTCCCGACCGAAGAGCTGCTCGGGCAGGCGGAAGCGGTCCGACCGGTCCCGGCGACCCAGCGGGAAGCGGCGCAGGCGCCCGGTCTCCTCCAGGGCCTGCCGGGCGATCTCGAGGTCCGCGGCGAGGCCGGCGGCGGACTGGTACCGGGCCTCGGCGGTCTTCGCGAGCAGGCGGTCCAGGATGTCGCCGAGCACCGCCGGCACGTGGGAGTTGCGGGCGTCGGCGCGGATGGGCGTGCGGGCCAGGTGGGAGTGGATGGTCGACAGGGCGTCGGCGCTGTCGAAGGGCCGGGTGCCGGTCAGCAGCTCGTAGAGGATGACGCCCAGCGCGTACAGATCGGAGCGTTCGTCGACCGAGCGGTGCATGCGGCCGGTCTGCTCGGGGCTGATGTAGGCGAGGCGGGCGCCCTCCGGGGGGGCGGCGACGATCTGTGCGGCGACGGTGCGCGAGGAGGCGCGGTCGAGGCCGGTCCAGTGCACGCCGTGCTCATCGGCGAGGATGAGCCCCGGGTCGAGCACGCGCAGCACGAGGCCGCTGCGGTGGACCGCGGCGAGGGTGCTGGCGAGGGAGACCGCGAGGTCGAGGAAACGCGACAGATCCGACGACAGGGGTCCGAGCTTGCTGATCGGAGATCCGCCCGGATCCGGCAGGATCACCTGGGCGCCCTCCGGGGCGTCGAGCACACCGAGGGGTACCAGCACGCCGTCCACGTCGAGGCCGTCGGTGACCTCGCGCTCCTTCGCCGCCCGGGCGCGGCTGCGCTGCAGCCCCCGCGGATCGAGGATCGTGCGCACCAGCACGGGATCGCCTGTGTTCGAGCGGCCCCGCGCCAGCGACCACGACGGCCCCCGGGCAAGGGTCTCGGTCAGCTGAACCGACTCCGGCACGTACCTACTCCAACGCGTGGGCGGCGCAGAGCATCGCACGGGCGGACCGGATCTCCTAGGGCCGGTACCGCAAGCCGCGGGCGAACCGGGTGCTTCGGGTACGTGGTTGAGTGAGATCGGGGCGCTTGATAGCGTCGCCGGCCGGGAGGTCGCGTGATCGGAGTGCGGATTCGGGGGACGGGCTCTGCACTCCCCGATCGGGTCGTGACCACCGATCAGGTGATCGCCGAGGCCATGCCCGACCGTGACGCCGCCGCGGTCCGCACGGCGCTGGGCATCGACACCCGGCGCTGGCTGCGGCCGGGCGAGACCTCGGCGGATCTGGCGACCCGGGCGATCCAGGCGGCGCTGGACGATGCAGGACTGCCCGCGAGTGCGCTTCGCAGGCTGATCTACGTCGACTCGAGCGGCGGTGACCAGGTCTGTCCCCCGACCTCGAACGACGTGCTCCTCCGCCTGGGGGTGCACAACACCTGTGGCTGCTTCGACCTGAACAATGCCTGCGTCGGCTTCGTCAGCGGCCTGGACCTGGCGGCGCGCCTGGTGGGCACGGGCGAGGGGCCGGTCGCGGTGGTCGCGTCAGAGACCTTCCGTCGCTACCTGCACGCGGATCTCGAGCCTCGAACCTACGTCGTCTTCGGCGAGGCGGCGGCCGCGGCCATCCTCGAGCCGGCGAGCGACGGGGCCGCCCTGCTGGGTGCCGACTTCGGCAACGACGGACGCGACCGGGACGCGGTGACCCTGCCCTTCAGCGCCCACACCCGCCAGCGTGAGGCTGTGCGCTTCGGCCTGTCCGCCCGTGAGCTCACCGGACGCGCGGTCGACAACGTCGTGCGCACCTGTTCCGCTGTCACCGAGCAGGCCGGCGTCAGCATCGACGACGTCGACTGGGTCCTGCTCCACCAGGCGAACGGCTCCATCATGGACGCCTTCCTCAAGGCGCTCGACATCCCCGAGTCCCGCTCCATCCGGGTCGTCCGCGAGCTGGGCAGCCTCGGTGCCGCCGGCGTCGCCGTGGCGCTCGACCGCCTGCTGCGGACGCGCCCGGTGAAGGAAGGCGATCTCGTGTTGATCGCGTCCGTCGGCGCGGGGGCGGCGCGGGGTGCGGTGCTGTTCCGCATGGGGGAGCGGTAGGCGGCGGGGGAGTGGCGGGTGGCTCGTGGGTTCTGGGGTGGTCGGGGGACCGCTCGGCACAGAGGCACAGAGGCACAGAGGGGGTCGCAGAGAGGATTGTGGAGGGTCGAAGGTCGGTCTCCACCACGGAGGAGCTGAGTATCGGAGGTCTGACGGAGGCGGGAGTCGTCAGCGCGAAGCGGTCTCTCTTCGGCGCCAGCGATGAAGAGGACCTGATGATCGGGGCGGGTCAGGATTCTCGTCGTCTCTGGCGATCAAGAAGACGGGAGCCGTCGGGCAGGAACGAGCTCGACAGGCCCTCTTGAACCGGGCTTCAGCGGACTGCTCGTGGATTTCGTGGTGGTCGTGGGACCGCTCGGCACAGAGGCACAGAGGCACAGAGGGGGTCGCAGAGTGC
>MDTC01107079.1_pt1 | contig 21895 bp, 21 predicted proteins | sample 811181 | NCBI WGS metagenome assembly MDTC01 (sample SAMN05326644, study PRJNA326480) | marine metagenome | isolation source: seawater | place: Pacific Ocean: North | collected 2011 | reverse complement strand
GTGGGGGAGGGGGCGACGGCGTCGGACGTCGTCGCCTGGCTCGACGCGAACGAGGTCGGCTGGGCTCCGCCGTCAGGCAACGGGCACGACGCCGAGACCCGCCAGGGAGCCCTTCGGTCAGCCGTGTCGAACCTGCGGTCGGCGTTCGCGGACCTGCCGATCGGGCTCGAGCGCTTCGGCCCCCCACCGCAGGGCTTCTCGGTGGCGGGGGTGGAGGTGGACATCGGATGAAAGGGTGCCGAAAACGACTGCAGAAATATCAATGCATAGTACAGATCATCGCTGACAGGTGATATCTGGTATCAATCATTGCACCGATTTATCGAGGTTGAAACTCACCCGGATCTCCCCAGCGACAGCCCCGGCGCACCACCACGCTCCCCGAGCGCCCACCCGTCCCACCAACCTCTGTAAGCAGTGCGGGCAGTACCTGGCTTGAGCCGCCCGGATCCCGCCTGATGCGCCCCCCAGGATCTCTCGCCACTTCCCCGAAACCCTTGTACACTTCCGACCATACGCAAGGGCATACGCCAGCCGGAACTACTCCCACCAGCAGTACCTGGAGAAGAACCCGCAGGGGTACTGCATGCATGGGTTCAATGGGGTGAGCTGTCCGATTGGGGTGTTGGGGTAGGGGGGAGGTGTAGCAGGCCGTCGGATGTGGTGTGGTGGGATCGCCGCGAGCATCGACGACGTCATCTCTCAGGAGGTCTTTCATGCGTGGTAGCCAGCTCCTGCTCTTGCTGGGCGCGCTGTGGACCGCAGGCTGCACCGGAGCGACCAGCGACACCACAGACGCCAGCGACAGCACGGACGACACCGACGAACCGGGCGAGCCAACCATCTCCATCGATGGGCGCTGGAAGGTGGAGGAGGGGCGCTTCCCCTGGCAGGAGGGCACCTGGGCCGAGGAGCTGACACCGGACTGGGGCTTCGGCACCTTCTTGACCCTGGACAGCCGGGCGGCAGACTGCTGGCAGCCTCCCATCGAACAGGCGGAACAGGCGCTGCACTACGGGCCCGAGTACAGCAAGGACCACCTGCACCAGTGGGTCGGCTTCGTCGCTGGCTTTCCTTGCGGGGACGACGCCGAGCCGACGCGCATCGAGGGTGAGCGCGACCTGGGCGTTCCGGTGTTCCAGCGCACCCAGGATGGGAAGGACATCTACCAGCTGGGTGAGGAGACGTGGGAGTTCGAGCAGCTGGAGGATGATCTGCTGGAGCTGCGCATCAATAGCGCGGTCCTGCGACTGCGGAACGTAGGATGACGGGCTCGCGTCTCCTGGCCGTCGGGCAGGCCGCGCTGCTGACCACGCTGGCCTGCCTGGACCCCGAACCAGGCCTCGCGACGAGCGAGCCTGACCCTTGTGGGGCGGCTCGCGTCTTCCCGAGTGAAAACGTCGCCCTCTACCCCCCAGGGCCCACCCTGGCCGTCGGCAGCCAGCTCGGAGTCTTCGTCAAGGACGTCAGGCCCGGGTGCCTCACCGGGTGGGAGTTCGAGGTCGAGGACGTAGAAGGCGTGCAGCCCTTCGAGGGGACCACGGACTACTCCGAAAATGCCCTGCTGTGGAACCCCGAGCTGGTGGTGGGCCGGCAGGTGGAGGTGCGGGCCCGCGCCCAGATGGGCGTGGAGGTCAGCCGGACCTACACCGTGGTGGCCGAGGACGAGGCGAGTGAGCCCTGGGATCTGGACGTGGAGTCTCCCAGGTTCTTCCTGTTCGGCTTTCGCAATCGCAAGGGCGTCCGCTGGGTAGCTGTAGAGATCAACACCGCGGAGGTCCCCAGCGGCCGGGACTACGCGACCCTGCGACTCGACGACGGCACAGCCCTCGGAGCGCTTGCGCCAGGATGGTCGTTGTTCAGGGAGATCGAGGTCGAACGCCTCCCCAAGGACGGCGAAGAGGCCTGCGTCATCGTCGAGCAGCGCTCCCCCGACGGCACGCTGGTGGACGAGTACACCCGGTGCGGCGCGTTCGACGTCACCAAGCTGTGCGCCTGCTCCACCACGACCCCCTCCGCCGCCTTGCCCTGGGCCCTGGCCCTGGCCCTGCCCCTCCTGCGACGCCGACGCCGCCCAGCTGGGTAGGTGCCCGTGGGCTCGACCGACGTGATGAAGTGCAGGCTGGACCGCGACGTCACCTACGGGCAGCCTCCGCGGCAGGTCACGTTGCTGCTCGTGGACCGGGGCGGCCTGGTTCGGGTGAAGCGAGCGCTCGATGGAACCACGCCGCGGCGCACGGTCAACCGCGAGGGCGCCTTCGAGACCCGGTTCGAACGCGCGGGTGTGACGACGGCCGTGTTTCGGGTCGCCACGGACGGGCACGGATGCATCGGCTCGATGGCCTCGTTCCGCTACCGCGTGGGCGACCAGTGGGAGCAGCTCGCGGTCTACTTCGGGGAGGCTTGCTGAGCGCCGAGATCGTGCTCCGAGGCGGATCCGTCAGGCCCTCCACGATCGGTAGGCGCGGGTGAAGGCAGGTCCTCGAGGGAGCTACCGCCCGACGTCCTCGATCTCGAGGGAGTAGGCCACGATGGCGTCGGGGTCCTGACCACGGATGACGAACACGTACGAGTCGGCTTCTACGCTGTAGTCGATGGTCAGCTGGTCCTCCCCGGTGGCGGGTTCCACGTAGTCGCTGCGCCTGAACTGGGTGCCGTGGCCATAGAGGATCTCCCAGACCTCGAAGGACGGCGCGCCATCCTCGATGTTGTAGCGGAGCGTGGCGCGCAGGGAGCTTTCCGGGGGGATCTTCACGCGGAAGAAGTCGATCTCCTCTCCGCAGAGGGACACCTGCTCGATGAGCCCGGCGCCCACGGTCGGGCCATCGTATTTGTGCTCGTCCTGGGGCTCGAATCGGTCGGCGGCGCAGGCGAGGGGTTCGGCGGTGACCGCCAGTGAATACAGGTGGTACTCCGCCGGGTCTTGCGACTCTCGGAACATCGAGACGCGGACTGGCTCGTTGACCGCGGTCATGGAGACACTCGCCGTGGACCCCCAGGAGTGGTTCCGGTCGAGGAAGGCCGCTTGTGGACGACCGATGCCCACGTGGACGAGGTCTTCTCCGGTCACCGCTGCGGTGACGGTCCAGCCGGCAGGGAACGTGGTCTCCGGCAGCTCCACCACGAACTCGTCCACGTCATCGTAGCCACAGAGTCGGAGCCCCTCGAGGACCCCCGGCTCGATCCGCGTGGCCTGGCCCTCACGGTCGTTGGGCTCGAAGCGGTCGATGCAGGGTGGCCACTCGGAGTCGGTGTCGACGTCGGTGTCGGTGTCGGTGTCCGTGTCCGTTTCGGAGTCGGTGTCGGTGTCGGTGTCCGAGTCGGTCCCTTCATCGATTGGATCCGGCGAGCCGGTGCATGCCACGATCAGTCCTGCGAGCGCGACACGGGAGAGCGAGGGGACCACAACAGACCTCCGGAGCTGGGAGTGCGGGGCCCCGGTATCTCCGGGTGTGGCAGGGGCTGCGGTCCAGGCCCGATTGTCGCTGCGGTGACAGGAGGCTCACTCCGCTGCGAGGAACGCCTTGACCTGCAGCAGCCCCTCCGTCGGACGTGAACACGTCCTAGGAGGGATGCACCTCCCCAATGAGGCGCCGCAACGTGTACTGGCGCCCACCACTACACGGGGGTTCCAATGAGGGGGCTGTGGCTGCCAGCGTTGCTGGCGCTGGCGTCGTGCGTCGACGCGGTGTCGTGTGGACCGTTCACCGAGGAGGTGGATGGCGCGTGTGTCGGGCAGGTGGTCGAGGAGTTGGAGCCGGGAGAATCGGCGTTCTACGAGGCCTTGTCGGGTCTGTCGCCCTGCGTGCCCGCCGAGGGCGAGGTCCAGCTGGACCTGCAGGCGGGGTGCGCCGGCGACGCGTGCGTGGGAGCAGATGCGCAGGCCCTGCTGGACGCGCACCCGGACGCCGAGTGCCGTTCGGAAGGGGGTCTCCTGTCGTGCGACATCGGCGAGGTGCGAGCGAGCGTGGTTGATGCCGACTGGAACGGCGAGCCGGACGACGGCGCAGTCGTCCGGTCCTTGCAGGTGCTGGCGCCCGGCAAGCGCACCGACGACGGGCTGGGCGTGGGTGCCTCGATGTCCTGCTTCCTCGACGTGCTTCCCGAGCCAGACCTGGTGGCGGCCACCCAGCAGGACGGGGAGTGGGTCCTGCGAGAACTCTACTGGAGCGAGGGGGTCCGGGTGGGCAACTACATGCTCTACACGCGCGATCTCGCCGGTTCCGGTGACTGGAAGGCCGGCTCCGCCACGTGGATCGAACTCGATGGGGGTCGCTGACATGCGCACGTTCTTCCTGACCTTTCTCCTGGCCGGCTGCAATCCGCTGGTCTGCGGCGAGAACACGGTGGTGTGGCACGACGTCTGCGTCGGCGAGCAGCCGCTGGACCTGGCGGACGAGCTGGAGGATCTGGAGGCGTGTACGCCCAGGATCGCCGGCGATGAGCTGGACGTCGAGCGCGGCTGCGTCCAGGGTGCTTGCGTGGGAGACCCCGTGAGCGCCGCGTTGGAGCGCATCGGTGCTCCTGGCGTCTGCGGTACGCAGCCCGACAGCGACATCATGCGCTGTCGCTTCTCTGCGATCCCGGACCTGGCGTTCCAGGCGCGTGCCGTGCCCGGCGCGATCCCACCCAAGCCCGATCCTTCGGCGCCGATCCTGCTCTTCGAGATCTCCGGGAACTACGACGGCGCCAGCCCGTCGGGGCTGGGGATCGGGATCCCGATCGCGTGCTTCCTGGACGAGCTGGGCGAGCCCAGTGCCGTGATCACCGGCCCCGTCGACGACGAGTGGGCGGTCGGCGCTGCAACCTGGGATGATCTCGGAGTCAGCGTGTTCGACACGTCCGGCAGCGACTCGGTCGTGAGCGCGGACGGTCGCGTGGACCTGGTGCGGATGTTCGTTCCTGGGGCGAGGTGAACGGCTTCATCCGTGACCCCATGGCGTGCCCGCACTGCGGGTCGCCATCGAGTCGGTGCAGGCCCGCACGGCGCTCATGACCCTGGGCTGGGTGATCAACGTGGTCCTGGTCGAGGTCGTGATCAGTGGGACAGGCAGTAGGCGCCGCTGGTGGAGTAGCCGCTGGGGCAGGAGCCGCCCTTGATCACCGCGTGGCCGGAGCTGTCGCTGCTGGCCAGGCAGTAGTTGCCGCTGGTGGAGTAGCCGCTGGGGCAGGAACCGACCTTGGGCACGGCATAGCGCGCGGAGCTGCTGGGATTGCAGTAGTCGCCGCTGGTGGAGTAGCCGCTGGGGCAGGAGCCGGTCTTCTGAAGGGCCACCGGCGCGACCTGCGACGGTGAGCTGCTGCGTCCACCCGAGGCCAGGCAGTAGTCGCCGCTGGTGGAGTAGTCGCTGGGGCAGGAGCCGGTCCTGGCCACGGCGTGGCGGGAGCTGTCGCTGCTGGCCAGGCAGTAGGCGCCGCTGGTGGAGTAGCCGCTGGGGCAGGAGCCGACCTTGGGCACGGCGTAGCGCGCGGAGCTGCTGGGATTGCAGTAGTCGCCGCTGGTGGAGTAGCCGCTGGGGCACGAGCCGACCCTGGGCACGGCGCTGGCTGCGGGACCCGCGTGCGCGGTCAGGCCAGCGAAGACCACCAGGACGGACCCGAAGACGAGGGTGAGGGGAGAGGACACGGCGCCTCCAAGCGGCAGCAGGGTGGGAGTGAAGAACACGCTTCGAGCCAGGTATCCCCGTGGCTCGGTCGACGGGTCTGGGTGTGTCGGTTGCCGATGCACATGCCGACCTCCTGGCAGACAGGTAGAGCGCCGGGCGCTTGTCGATGGTTGCGGGGCGTAACGGGCGGCGGCCTCGACGGTCTGGTCGACCATCGCCCGTACCTCGGCTTCCTCCGTCGGCGGGGTGGTGGGGTGTCGATGCGGTGTAGTGTCTGTCTCGGCCATGCCTGGTCCTGCCATCCGGGCCAGCTCGGTGGCGCGAGCGTCCGGCCAAAGGAGAAATCGCGATGATGACCGAGGTCTTTGCGTGTGCCACGGGAGAGCAGGCGAGCGTGTACCGTGCGATGCACTGCACCGATGGCGGGGACGTGCGCACCGTGACGCGGACGCCCTGGACCCCCAACGGTCCGGGCGAGCCGGAGGAGTTCTCGATTCGCATGCCTGGCCCTGGCGCCGAGTCCGCGCGGGCCGACCACGGCCTGCTCCGGCTCAAGCGTCTCGACATCGTGGTCATCGAGAACCTTGCCCAGGCGTTCGGCACCGCCTCGCTGGACCTCGAGCCAGATCCATCCGACCCCGACGGCCTGTTCGGGGTCTGGCCGGCAGATCTGGTGGATGCCCTCGCGGACGCCGACGAGGCCGAGCTGCGCAGCGCCGGTGAGCGGTGGATGGAGATCTGGTGCGCGGATCTGGCCACGGTGCCGGCTTGGGGCGGTGAGGTTCCAGAGGGCATGGAGCCCAGGCTCGACGGGGAGCGGGGCTGGTGGAAGGCCCTGGCTGACCTGGCCGGTCTGGCACGGCGCACGAGGGAGCGATCCTGGACGATGTACGCCTGGTTCAGCGCGTAGCACTCGCGGCGCGCGAGCTGCTCACCTACCCGCCCGACGAGAGCCCCGACCGCTCACCGCCCCAGCACCTCCGCCGTCGCCAGCGGGGGCCCGCCGGACTGACCGCGGCCGCCGTAGACGAGCACCTGGCCCCCTGGCAGGGCGGTGGCGCTCGCGCCGAGTCGTGCGTGCTTCAGGGGGTCGACCGCCGTCCAGGTCCCCGCCTCCGCGCTCCACACCTCGACCTCTGCCGAGGCCTTGGGAGGCCGCCCCGAGCTGCCGCCGATCCGCCACACCTGGTCCCCGCTGGCGACGAGGGCGAAGCTCGCGTGGTCGATCGTCTCGAAGGTACGAGGGATGGCCGTGGTGGGCTCCCAGGTGTTGGTCTTCGGATCGAAGACCGCGGCGTCGGGCTCGGAGTCCGCCTGGCTGCGGCGCCCGGTGGCCAGCACCCTGCCGTCGGGCAGCACCGCCAGGCGGTTCGTGCGCTTGCGCGGGGCGGGCGCGGTCTTGCTCCAGGTGTCGGCGGCTGCGTCGTAGCGCTCCAGCTCGTAGGCCGCCCCGCCGCTGCCGATCAGCACGCCGCCGTCCACCGCGACGAGATCATCGTCCTCGGCGCAGCGCCCGGGCGACGAAGCACTCGACCAGGTGTCGGCGCTGGGATCGTAGCGCTCGGCGCGGACCTCTCCGACCTCGCAGTTCACGACCAGGACGTGGCCGCCCGGCAGCGCGACGGCCTTGGGCCTCAGGAAGGCGGAGCCACTCGGCGCCACCGCAGCGAACTGGTTCGTGGCGGGGTCGAAGACCTCGGCGTGGGTGAGGCCCGTCGGATCGGCGTTCGGATCGGCCATGGCCGGATCCTCCCCGCCGACCAGCAGCACCTTGCCGCCGGGCAGGCTGGCCATGGCGTGCCCGAAGCGGGGCTGTGCGAGTGCGCCCACCGCCTCCCAGCCCTCGCGCGCGGGCACGTAGACCTCGGCGGCTGCGGGGGAGTCGTGGCCACCCGCGAACAGCACGCGCCCATCGGGCAGGAGCACCCCGGTGTGGCCGGCCCTGCCGTGCTGGGGGTTCGGTGCTGCCTTGGGCAGATCTTCGGTGTTCGAGCTCGAAGCAGTCGCTTCACGCGGGGTCTCGGCCTGGGAGCCCAGCCCTCCGCACGCCAGCACCAACACGAGGACGCCGCCGGCGATCCATCTGCTCGTCTGCACCTGCACTCCTTGCGCCCGCCCGCGCGGGCTCGCTAGATGACGGCCTCTTCGCCTTCCTTGGGTCCGGGAGGCGTGCCGAGCAGCTCATAGTGCCAGTGCTCGGGCGTCGAGAGGTCCTTGCACGCCCGATAGACGCCAAAGTACAGTGCTACCGAGTCGATGACCGGGTCGAAGAGGTTCGGGAAGATCCACTGGTGGAAGACGTCGACGGCGAGCCCCTTGAGGTGATTGCTGACGAACGTGCCGGGCTTGACGTTGGGCCGCCGCTGCGCCGTGTCCTCGTAGCCCTCGGCCGCGACCGCGGTCTGCACCGCGACCCTGGCGGAGTCGGCGCGCAGGTCGGGGAGCAGGGCCTGCATCGCCTCGTCGTCGCCCTGGGCGTCCTCGACCCGGGCCACGTTGGCGGCGCTCACCCACTCGTTGCCGTCCTGGTCGGTGCCACCGTAGTTGACGAGGTTGTCCGCCAGCTTCGAGCGGTTCTTCTCGGAGTTCAGGCCGCTGCTGTCGGTGGTGTTGCCCTCGTTGAACATCCACGCGGTCGACAGCTCGTGCGCCTTGGCCGGGGAGCGCATGCCGCTCGCCCGGCTGGTGGGGCCGGAGACCAGGCCAGCCCAGGCGGCGAACCGCTGCATGCGCTCCATGCGCGAGATGAGGTCGGCGTTCACGGAGATGCCGCCCATCGCGAGGTTGGACCACGAGATGCTCGCGTTGCCGAGCGCGGTTCCGGTGAGCGGCTTGGGGGACTGGGCGAAGTCGCGGGCCGCGGCGAGCAGCGCCTGCTGATCCTCGGTGAAGGTCTTGGCGCGGACCGTCTCGTCGACGGCGTCCAGGTAGGCCTGGCCCTCCAGGTTGGCGAACTCGGACCGGACGTCGCTGGGCGTGTAGGCGTTGCCCCCCTCGCGCGACTTCGCGAGCTGGGTGGAGTTGCCGCCGCCCCCCTCGACGCTGGCGTACTTCTCGGCGCGCTCGGCCACACTGGCGTCGGTCAGGTTGCTGTGCGCCGTCCAGCCCCACTCGACCTCCTGCCCGCTCTCGGGGTCGAGGCCGCTGACTCGGCTGTACATGTGGCCGTTCCGCTCGGACTGCTCGAGGATCTTCACCTCGACCCCCTCGGGGATCTTCTCGCCGGTCTGCTTCTGCTGCGGCGGCCCGTTGCGGATGCGGGCGTCGGCGTCGGTCACGATCCAGCGCTCACCCACGTTCTCGTCGCTCACGCCGATGCTGTCCTCGGCGGGCGCCTCCTCCTGCACGGGCTCGTCGAAGGTCTCCTCCTCGCCCTGCTCCTCACCCATGCCGACGAGGTCCCAGAAGGCGTCTGGAACGGCCTCCACGGCATCGTTGGCGTACTCCTGCACGTCCTCGAAGACCGAGGCTGCGCCCTCGACCGCACCCTCGAGCGCGGACTCGCCGAGCTCGAGCACGACGCCGAAGATGCCGGCCCCCTCGTCCGTGCCGGTCGGCTCCTCGACCGTGGGCTCGACCTCGTTGGCGCCGGACTCCGCCGGCCCGGAGCTCGCCGGTGCCTCGTACGGGCCGATCTCGGCGGTGATCGCGTCATTCGCGGCGGTGCCGACCTTGCACAGGGTGCCGTCCAGCCGGCCGTTCAGCGAGACGATGACGATGTTGCCGTCGGGAAACTGGTCGTAGACGTAGCCGCCGGAGCCTTCCACCCGGCGTGCGGGCAGGGCATCGAGCGCCTCGGAGTTCGAGCCCTCCGCGGACAGGGGCATGGTCGAAGAGCCGGACGACGAGCCGGAGGAGTCCGTGCCCGTGGAGGAGCGCGTCTGGGAGCGACTGGGCGCCATGGGACCTCTGAGGAGAGCGAGGAGGAACGGCGAGAGGACAACACGTCGAAGATAGCGCACCTGACTCCGGTCTGTGTGCGCTGGACCGGGTGGCGGGGGCCAACCCCCACCTCACCCCTCCGCACGGGTGGGCAGCAGCACCCCTACCGCCCTCCCGCGATGTCCTTGCCCGCCACGACCAGCTCCCTGGCGGAGTACCCCGGCAGTGCGGTGTAGCTCGAGGTCGACAAGCCGGTGGACGAGCCCCAGTAGATGAAGCTGTCGGCGGTCGGCGAAGGGGAGCTGAACGCGCCGCTCTGGTGTCCGGTCACCACGAAGTCGTCGTAGCCGTCGAGGTTCAGGTCGCCGGCCGCGGTCATGCGTCCGCCCTCGGTCGGCAGGGCCACCATGTCCGAGGTCGAGTAGCCGGAGCGGGTGCCGTCGCCGTAGTAGACGACCGAGTCGACCTCGTAGGTCGAGGCGTTGGCGTACTGGGCCACGCCGATGTCGGGATCCCCGTCGCTGTTGAAGTCGCCGATCGACACGCCCCAGCCGCCGCCGTTGGACGGAACGGTGGCGTAGCTGCTGGAGGAGTAGCCGGAGCTGCTGCCCCAGTAGATGTAGGTGGACGCGGTCCGGCTGAACGAGGAGGCCGGGCCCGAGAGGTGGCCTGGAAACACCAGATCCGGGTAGCCATCGTCGTCCAGATCGGCCACGGCGACGTCGTTGGGACCGTGGGTGGGCAGTGCCGTGCTGTCGCTCGTCCGGAAGCCCGCCTTGTTCCAGAAGACGTAGGAGTCGACCGAGTACGAGGTGTCGCTCCGCCTCGATGCGGAGACGATGTCGAGGTCTCCGTCGTTGTCGAGATCGGCGATGACGACCCGCCGCGACGACAAGGCGGTCAGGATGGTCCGATCGGAGTCCGACAGGCCGCTGGTGCTGCCCCAGAACACGAACACGCTGGTGCCGTGGGCGCCTGCACTGTGCAGCAGACCCGGGACGACGATGTCCGGGTAGCCGTCGTCGTCGAGGTCAGCGACGTCGCACTCCTCGCTGGCGTGGTGCTTGACCGTGCTCGATGTCGTGAACCCCGAGGCGCTCCCCCACCAGACGGTGGACGCCACGTCGTAGTCTCCATCCCACGCCCCGGTCACGAACCAGTCGTTGTAGCCATCGGCATTGAAGTCTGCGACGCACACCTCGTACGCATTCGACATCGAGACCGAGTCATCGGGCCGGGACGTGTAGCCCCGCGCCCCGCCGTAGTGCAGGTCGTGGTCGAGCGCGCCGGTGCCGCCGGACCGGGAGTGGTTCGCGAACAGGAGGTCCAGGTACCCGTCCTCGTCCACGTCGGCGGCCGTGCCGCGCACGGCCCCGGTGCTGACGATCCACGCGTCGGTATTGCTGGTGGTGTAGTCGCTCTTCGACGGGTCGTAGTACCAGACGCGATGGGTGACGTCGGAGTCGCCGTCGTCGAAGCCGGGCAGGAAGATGTCCGGCCAGCCGTCGCAGTTCAGGTCGTGGCAGAAGTCGTCGCCGTCGCAGTCGGTGTCGATGCCGTCGCCGGGGACCTCGGTCTCGTGGGAGCCCGGGTAGGCATGGTCGTGCAGGTCGCTGCAGTCGGTGTCGTCGTCGACCCAGCCGGTCGGGACGTCGCAGAAGTACCGGCTGACGCTGCTGTTGCCGTAGGTGTCGCCGTCGCGGTCCTCCCAGCGCTCCACCGCACCCGAGGTCGACGACGTGATGGTGTCCTCGTCGTCGGCGAGTCCGTCGCAGTCCTCGTCGACGTCGGCCGAGTCGCACACCTCCACCTCGCCGGGGTTTGCACCTGCATTGCCGTCGTCGCAGTCTCCCACACGATCGGCGTACAAAGCGGGTTCTTCGCAGGCGAAGCGGGCCGGCTCGGACGCGTCGCCCCAGCCGTCGTCGTCGGCGTCCACGAACCACAGGCTCGCGTCGTCGGCGCTGTCTTCGTTGACGTCGCCGTCGCAGTCCTCGTCGACGCCGGACTCGTCGCACAGCTCCAGGGCGCCCGGGTGGATGTCCGCCGCGGTGTCGTCGCAGTCGCCGGGGGTCTCGAGGTGGTCCGTCGGCGCAGCGCACGCGCGGGTGGCGGTCGAGAGATCGCCCCAGCCGTCGCCGTCGTCGTCGAGGTACCAGGTGGTCGCGTCCGCCGCGGTGGCCTCGTCGGCGGAGCCGTTGCAGTTGTCGTCGACGCCGATCGTGGAGCACAGCTCCGACGCTCCGGGGCTGACGGCGCTGTTGGTGTCGTCGCAGTCGGCAGGGGCCGAGGCGTAGCCGGCGGGGAGCGCGCAGTCCCGGACGGTGGACGCGGTCAGGCCGTAGCCGTCCCCATCGGCGTCCTCGAAGAAGGTCAGGGCGTCGACCGCCGTGCCGTCGTTGGTGGCGCCATCGCAGTTCTCGTCGACCGCGCCCGAGTCGCAGATCTCGTCGGCGTCGGGGGAGATGGCGGCGTCCAGGTCGTTGCAGTCGTCCGCCGTGGCGACGTAGCCGTCGGGGGCTGCGCACGAGTCGGCGGTGGTGCTCTCCGTGCCGTGCCCGTCTCCGTCCGAGTCCCGAAAGAAGGTGGTGGTGCCGGTCACGTCCGGGTCATCGTCGTCGACCACCTCATCGCAGTTGTCGTCGATGCCGTTGCAGGTCTCGGTGGCGTCGGGGTGGACGTCGGGGGCGGTGTCGTCGCAGTCCACCGGTACTTCCACGAGCTCCCCGTCCCGGTCCAGGTTGGCGCCCAGCACGTACAGCGTGGGCTGCTCGCACTGCTGCTTCTGGAAGCGCTCGTTGTCGTCGCCGAAGCCGTCTGCGTCGTAGTCGAGGTACCAGACCGTGTCCGGGTGGATCAGCTCGTTGGTGTCGTCGCAGTCGAGGTTGTTGTCGACCTCGAGGCTGTCCCACTCGTCGACTCCGCAGCGAAACGCGCTCTCGCCGTCTGAGTCGCCGTACCGATCCTGGTCCAGATCGGGCCAGACCTCGGTGGCGCCCTCCGCACCCTCGGGGTCCTGGCCGTTGGCGCGGCCGTCACAGTCTTCGTCGACGCCGTCGTCGTCGCAGACCTCGACCGCGCTGGGGTTGACGTCGGGATCGGAGTCGTCACAGTCGTCATCGTCGCGGGCGTCCGCCGGGACCGGGATGTAGTGTTCGTGGCCCTGCTCCGGCTCGCAGCCGACGTCGAAGGGCTCTGCGGCAAAGCCGTCGCCGTCGGCGTCCTCTCCGAAGTACAGCCGGTCGCCCACCGAAGCGTCGGCGTCGTCGCAGTCGCTCGTGTCTTCCACGAGTCCGTCCGGCGCCTCGCTCCCCTCCCGCACGGTCACGCAGATGTCCTCGGCGAAGTAGTCCCCCAGGCCGTCGCCATCGACGTCCGGGCGGTAGCACTCGTCCTCGAAGACGATGACCGAGTCGTCGTCGCAGCCGGCCGAAGCCACGGTGAGCACGACCAGGACGAGGGACGAGACGAGACGCATGGGTCCTCCAAACAACGTGGGCGTCGAGCCGGTCGCACCGGTAGGCCGAACGTGCCGTGGGGGACACAAACGGGCGTTCACAAGCTGTGTTGACTGTCGGCCGGCGTGCGAAGTCGGGGTGAGCGCGCGCTCCCGCCCGCGGTCACCCCGACCGTCATCCTCTGCTCACACCCCTCATCCGCCGGCCGCTCATCCAGCACGAACCCGTGCCTGGCGTACAGCCTCATGGCCGGCCCATTGCTGGCCTTGACGCTCAAGGTCACGGCCGTGGCGCCTCGCTCCCGTGCATGGTCGAGCACCGCGCCCACCAGGGCGTCCCCGACACCCTGACCGCGGCCGACGGGCGCGACCCACAGCGAGATCAGCGTGACCTCCCGGGGGTCGGGCACGCAGCGGACCATGCCGACGTCCTCGCCGCCGAGCACGGCGACCCAGGTCGGGAGGTCGCGGACCTGGGCGACCCAGGACTCGGGTGGGCGTGCGGCGGTCTCGGCGTGCGTCGAGCCGAAGGCCTCGGGGGCCTGGTGGAGGGCAGCGAGGCGGATCTGTCGCAGCCTGGTCTCGGAGCCGGGCGCGAGGCGATCGAGGCGGAGCGTGGGCGTTGGCGGCATCAGCTCTCCACGTGCGGACGCCGACGACGTCGCGTCGGCGACGGGTGTGGAGCACGGTAGTCCCAGGCGACGGGCCGTCGGATCGGCAGGCTGTCGGTCCTCGAACTGCACACGTTTCAGCAGCATTCTGGCTCCCGCTGCGCTAGCCTGTCCCGACCACCTTCCGCACTGGGGAGGGCGTGGAGGGACCATGTGGCGATGGGGCGCGATCCTGTTGGCGGCGGCTTGCCTGGGCACCGGCCCGGACCCCCAGCTCAACCCGGACACCGACACCGACCCGGACACGGACTCCGATACCTGGCCGCTGTCCGACGCCAGGCTCACCGTCGTCCTCGCCGCGGCCAGCGACCGGCTCTGCCTTCGGACCGACGACCTGAGCAGCGCGTATTCCGGCCAGGCTGTCGCGGGTCCCGTGGCGGTCGACGTACGCGTCACCGGCACGTTCGAGGACGAGAGCGCGGCCGATGTGAGCGGGCTCGTCCTCACCCTCGAGGGCGGCGACGACGGGGAGCTCATCCACGAGGCCACCCTGGGATCCGACGGCACGACGACGCTTCGGTTCACCCTGCCCGAGCCAGATGTCGTCGGGCATGGTGTCTACAACCGCTACGCCGTGATGATCGACGGGAGCGAGGAGGCATTCTTCGTCCTGGAGACGCTGCCCGCGGACGTCGCGTTTGTCGGGTGTCTGGACTGGAGGGACGCTGCCGGCGAGCCGATCTCGTGGGACACCTCGTTGCGCGTCGGCGAGCTCGTGTCGTTGTCCTTCTTCGTCGGCGGCGACCTCGACGGGGCGAGCGACGCTGGGTTCATCTTCAAGGAACGCGGTGGGGACGTGTGCGGGCCCGACCCCTTCGGTGCATTCTCCTACCGGCTGGTCGAGGGAGACAACGACGTCCCCTGGCGAGTCAGCCTGGAGGGCATGGAGCCCTGCCCCCAGGAGGAAGGGCCCAGCGAGATCACCTTCTCGCTCCCGTTCTATCTGCGCGATGGAGCTTGGAGGGACGAGACCGAGTCGAGCCTACGGAAGGTCGCGGAGTAGCACGTGCCCCGGCGGGTAGACCCTCCGGACCGGGACGGCCCCCCGTGTGGGTGCAGGTGAAGGTTCTTGCTGTTCACGTCACCACACAACCCACCTGGAGATCGGATGCTCGCACCCAGTGAACACCAGCGGCCCGGATCGGCGCCGGCGACCCTGCTCCTCGCGCTGGCGGCCGCGGTCCTCGGGGGCGCCTGCAACGAGCGTCCCCCCGGGCCGTTCGTCGTGGGGCTGCCGCTCGAGGCGCGTCCCAACGCGCCCAACCTGCGCTTCGAGGGCCCGGACGACGTGCGCGAGTTTCGAATCGGGCTGTTGAACCCTGGCGAGACGACCACGTACGAGCTGCGCCTGCACGCGACCGCCGAGGGTGCCGACACCACGCTGCCGTTCGCGCTCGGCGCGTGCGAGGACGACGCGTACCTCGACGACCACCGCGAGCTGGACGCCCTGGTGTCCCCTCCATCCGACCGCCATGTCGAGGTCGCCGAGATCGACCGGATCTGCGACGTAGAGGGCCACTGCGCGACCGACCTCTGTGTCGCGTTCTCCGGCTCGGACCAGCCGATCCGCCTGCAGTGGTGGGTGCTGATCGATGGGGAGCGGCCGCATCGGGTCAGCTTCGAGCTCGAGGAGATCACGCCATGAGGTCGACCGCGCTGCTGCTGGTCGCCGCAGGCCTCGCCCTGACCGGGTGCGACCGCTACATCTGGCTCGTCGTCTCGCCGCCGAGCCTGTTCGAGACGGAGGTCTCCGACGACGATCCCGTCAGGACCCTGCTCGTCACCGCAGAGGCGTCGGACGAGGGACGCCAGGCCAAGGCCCGCATCCACGCGGTCTGGCCCATGGTGGAGGTCGAAGCCGAGCACTACCAGGGGTGTACCGAGGACTGCGACCTGCGGTTGGAGGTGCGCAGTGAAGGCGCTCGCAGCCGCTCCATCAGCCCCGATCCGGGCTACGCCGAGATCGACTCCATCGACCTGCCGACCGCGTTCGAGAACTGCCCGGCAAGAGGCGCCTGCTCCACCGAGTACGAGGTGGAGGTGGAGTTCGAAGGCGAAGGACTGATCGAGCTGAGGCTGGCCGGGATCATGATGCTGCAGGGCTACGGCGCCGGACGCAGGGTGGAAGGCGAGGAGATGACGGTCAGGTTCGAGGTGCTGGACTGAGGGGACCCGGCGGACTGCGGCCGTGCTCGCTGGAGCTACGCCCGCGGCACCTGCGCATCCTCTTCGCCAGCCACCGCCGCCGAAGCGGTGGCCTGCGGCCCGACCGACGCGAGCTGCAGCTCCAGCGCTCGCACCGAGATCACGTTCTCGACCAGCAAGTAGCCGACCGACGCGATCAGCATGATCAGCGCCGCGGCGAACAGCAGCTGGCCCGCCGTCAAGAGCTGGCCGAACAGCGCGGTCATGCTCATCGCTGCGAGGATGAACGAGATGGCACCGCAGATCTGCATGCTGCGGATGAGCCGCAGCCGTCGGCGCAGGTTCTCGATCTGGCCGTAGATGGCGTCGTCGCCGGTCTCTCGCCACTGGTCGTGCAGCTGGCGGATGAGGTTCGCCAGCGCCAGGAAGCGGCCGTTGTACGACAGGTACAGCAGGCTGATCGCGGGGAACAGCAGGGCGGGCACGGTCAGGCCGAGCTCCATGGACGCCTCCGGGCAGGTGGAGAGGTCGCCTAGCGCGGGTCGGCGGGGTGGGGCAGGGGACGTGCGGGGGCGGTGGAGGGAGCTACTGCCCAGGGGACTGATCGCCCCGCGTGCCCACGACGCCACGCGCCGCCCGACGTGCGAACCACCGCCGATTCGCCAGCCGAGAGGCAGACTCCAGGCCAGGAACAGCCCTCCCGAGTCCTCGGGACCGGGTCGAACCGCGCCCCCCGCTGTCACCGCAGCGACAATCACCCGGTCGCCCTGCCATACCGAGCAGCCACGGTGTGAGGAGTCGGTACACCCCACTCCTCGAGGGCACCAATGAAGCGTCAACGCGTCCAGACTGCGTCTGCCTCCCAGACCGCACCCGCGCCCGAGCCGCCGGCCCCCGCGGCCGCGAAGACGGACACGCCGCGGGACCGAAACCTCGCCTTCAAGTACCAGGAACCCAAGACGCCCACGGCGCTGGCCTTCGTCACCGGGCTGTTCAGGCCCGCCCACAGCGCCAACAAGGATGGGGTCTCGCTGACCGATCACGAGCGCCTCTACCTGTTCGTCGAGGCGCGGCTCGAGCAGGGCTACAGCAAGGCGGCCCTGATCCATGAGGTGAACCTCTTCTTCTTCGGCGGTCTGTCCGGCAGCCCGGGTCGCGGTCTCGATCGCATCGCGTCCGTCTCCCTCGAGGGCGGGTCCGTCACCGTCACCTTCGAGCCGGACCTGGCCGGCGGGCCGATCCTCCCGCTCATCGCCGATGCGCCCACCGCGCACCCTGGCGTGGACACGAACCTGCGCGGAGATCTCGTCTCCGCACTGGAGCTCGACGCGGAGATCCGCGGACCGGGCAGCTGGGTGGACCTGCGCCGGGATCAGGTCGTGCAGGCCTTCCTGCGCTCGGACGTGGGGCAGGGCTTCGTGGGCCAGGCGCCCGAGCTCCGCGACCAGGACCCGAGCTTTCGGCGGGCGTTCCATGCGTTCTGCCAACAGTCCGCGATCAACTACATGATCTGGGCGCCGGAGTGGGTCGAGCAGCAGCTCGGTGACGTGTCCGGCAAGGACCCCGACGCCATCCTGAGCGAGGCGCTGGACCTCGCGCTGCTGTGGGCGAACCCGTCGATCGGGGCCGCTCCGCACCGGGTCATCGAGACCCAGGACGAGGCGGTCGCCCAGAAGGTGCTGCAGAGCCTGGGCTTCAGGACGGACGTCGACACCGACCTCGAGCAGGCGCGGGTGAACGCGGGGCCCTGAGCGGACTGGCAGCTCGGCCCAGCCTCGGGCATGGTGGGTGCGGCGGCAGCGTCGCCGGGGCACGGGGGGAGAGGACCATGATCGCGCTCCTTGCGCTGGGATGGATGGCGGCGAGCGCCGCGGATCCGCCCGATGCCGCCGATGCCGCCGATGCCGCCGATGCCGACCGCCCCGACCGGGAGTGGCTCTCGATCTCGGCAGGATCGACGCGGTATTACAGCCACGATCCCTACATGGAGTCGTACCGGATCGCGCCGGACATGGAGCTCTCGGCGGGCTGGGCCGGTCGCCACGGCCTCGGCATCACCGGGCACCTCTGGGTCCAGGCCCCGTGGAAGGAGCGTGGACACACGTTCGACGGCGGGGTCACCAGCATCGCCCCTATCGAGCGCCACCTGGTCGCCGCGAGCTTCGTCGGGGGGCGCTTCGAGCGGCCGGGACCGGGTCCCGGGTACGGCCGTCAGGTGCGGCTGGGCGCCGAGGTGCTGCTGGGCGTCGGCGTGCGCCACGACATCGCCCGGAGCTTCGCCGCGCGCCCGGACCTGGGACCGAGCGGGGTGGAGGTCGTGCCGGTCGACGCCCGGAGCAGCGTGGTGCCGATGGTGGGGGCCAGCGCGGACGTGCTGCTGCCGATCACCGCCGGGGTCGGGATCCGCCTGTCCGTCCAGCCCGCCTGCATGCCCTACCTCGGCGGGACCCTGACCCACGGAGGCACCGTCGAGGACGACTCCACCGTGGTGTTGCGCGGCATGGCGGGCGTGACCTTCGAGCGTCGCCGCGTCCGTGCGCGGCGTGGGTCCGCGGATCCGCACACCCCGGAGCCGCCGGCGCCGGTCTCGCGGGCATTCGTCGATCCGTCCGATCCCTGGGAGCGCCCGGTCGAGGCCTACCACCCGGAGCTCGCCCGCAGCGCCCTCGCCGTGTCCCTGGGGGCCAACGTCAAGAAGGATGGGATCCTCGACGACCACTACCTCAACGGCGGAGTCGCGGCGTCCAGGGTGTGGGGCCACGGGTTCGGGCTCGTGGCTCGCCTGCAGGTCAACCCGGTGGCCCACAGCCGGTTGATGCTCTGGCCCGGCTACACCTACACCGACAGCCTGGGCCTGCTGCAGACCGGCCTTCGCTACGAGCTCGACGGGGGGCAGGGTCGCTACACCCGCAACGTGCGCCTCGGGTTCGACCTCACGGGCGGCCTCGCGCTGGCCCGCGTGCGGGGAGAGGACCTGGACCATGTCCCGGCGGGGGCGACGCCGTTCGTGCACTACGCGGTCGGAGCAGCCGTCGATCTGGACCTGCCGGTGCGGCCTGGCGTCGGGCTCCGCCTGTCGGTCCAGCCGTTCCACAGCTTCGGGAGAAACCGGATCCACGTCGATCCCGGCATCCGGATGTACCCGCGGGACCGGACCGGCGTCCGAGTCATGCTGGGGGTGTGGCTGTCGCGGCAGAAGCGGACGGAGTCGGAGGCTGAGGAGCCTGGCACCGCCCCGTGACGGCTCGACCGTCGGTCACGCGCACAACGCAGGACGCGGTCTATGCAGCGGAGGGGGCCAACATGGCAGGGTAGGACGAGGGGTGTAGAGGGACCGTACGCGTCCGGTATCGTTGCGAGCCGAGTCCAGTCGAGTTGGGGAAGTCATGACCACGACAGCCGAGAATGGAAGCGCGCTCGCGGAGCTGCTGATCAAGCTCTTCAACACCAAGGAGCTCCAGCGCCTTACCAAGGACGTTGTCTCCAGAGACCTGTACGACAGCCTGAGCTGGTCTGGCTCGCTCCGGGACCAGGTCGATGAGGTGGCGGAAGCGCTGGTCCGCTGGGGCCGCCTCGATGGAAAGCTGTTCGAGACGCTCATCCGCCAGCGGCCGTACCGAGATGTGGAGATCATCGCGGTAGCGGCGGCGTACCGGGTCACGGTCGATCCCCAGACCGCAGTGAATGCGCAGAGCCTGCTCGAGTCGCTCTTGCAGATCCAGGCGAACCACCCACCAAACCACCCCATTCAGGTGTTCATCAAGGCCGTGGTCGCTGGACTCATGTCGTACGTCCAGCAGGGTGGAAACCACGTGATCGAGCTTTCTTCGCATCACTACAAGCGTTTCGTCGAGGCTGACGACGTTCCGCCTGGCCATGTAGCGTATGCCATCGCCGATCTGACCGACAGGACCGAGGCGTTCTGGGATGACGAGGTGGAGGAGACCGACTCGTGGGTCCGCGAACGGATCTTCCTCCTCGATCCTGAGGAGTTGGTCGACCCTTCACGTCTGGCCCAGCACATCGGACTGTTTGAACACCAGCGGCGCTACAACGACGTGTTCGTCGGTGACGTCTCGATGGTCCGCTGGAAGAACCATCACTTCGGGGACCTCGGCGTGGGCGCGCACCTGCTCCTCGTCGAACGTGATCTCGTGGGAGGGTACGTCCGTCGGGAGGGGGAGGCGTTCCTCCGGCTGGAGCGCAACGAGCTGCTGTATCGGACCGCAAAGCGGCGCTACAAGGACCTCAAGCGCCAGTGCGTGCCGTTCAGCTCTGGCATGTCTGTCGATGACCTCCGCAAGGCCTGGGTCCGAGCCCGTGGTGTTGGCGTCTGGGATCCGGCCTGGGCATCGGTCGACCATCGCGCGCCACGGTACTTTGACTCCTACCCGCTGAACGTGAAGGTCTGGATTCCCGGGTACCAGCTGCTGATGGAGCGCTGCGCCGACACGGTCGGGCATGTCCTCTACGACGCAATCAAGAGCGGAAAGGACGACCTGAGGGCCCTGGAGATCGGATTTGGAACCGGGGAACTCACGCGACGGGTGCTTTCCTGGGCCGACACCGTGAATCGTCCAGTGGCTCGAATGGGTCTGCCTCGCCCCATCACCGAGGTGGTGGGCGTGGATGCGTCGCGGCGCATGCAGGCCAGGATCGATCCGCTCCGGCAAGAGTTCGAGAACGTGGTGCTGAAGCCGCACTTCGGTCGATGGCCCGACACGTTGCCCGCAGCGGTGACGAGCAAGCGGTACGCATGCATCTACGGCTCGCTGGTCCTCCATCACATCCTGCCCGACCCCACTGAGTCGGACGTGCGAGCGTTCCTTCGACGGTGCGCCCAGCTGCTCGAACCCGGGGGGACCCTCGTGTTTACCGACAGCTTCTGCCGTCCGGACGAGGACGGGGGGCGCAGCAGGATCGAAGACTGGAACAAGCACATGCTCGACTTCGGGCTGGAACCCGAGACCGTGACCTCGTTCTTTAGTTTCAACGAGGAGATGAAGCGGAATGTCAGCGTCGACCGACTGCGTGCGGCGGCCCCAGCGTTCGGCTTCGAACACGTCGAGCTCCAGCACGTTGCCGCTCCGGGGTCTCCTGCCTCGGCCTTCGGTGTCCTCACGATCCGCTGATCGCGCGCCCGGTCTCCCACCGGCGACCCGTGACCTATCCCCGAAACACGCCCGTCAGGTACGCGATCGTAGCACCAAGCCACGTCGCCGCCGCCAGGCCGATGAGGCTGTACATCAGCACGGCCGCCAAGGTGAGTCGCTGCTGCCCCCGGGCGACGTGGTGGGTCTGGGCTGCGATGGCGATGAAGAGGAAGGGCAGGGCGTACGACCCGGCGATCCCCAGGGCGACGACGGCAGCGTCGGCGAGGCCCGCGGTGTGCCAGTGCCCCCAGGTCTTGCCGCCCCCAGGCACGACGATCGCCGTGGACACGAGGTAGGCGAGGGACCAGCCGGCGAGCACCAGCCCGACGAACCCCGCGCCGGCCGCAGCCCAGAGATCGGGGCGTTCGTCGTCGGGCATGGCGGGAAAGTCGGACATGGGCGCGCACTGAGAGGGTAGGGACCGGACGCCCGGCGGCAAGCAGCCTCCTCTCAGATGGATAGACCACTCCCCGAGGCTCGCCATGGCTGACATCCAGCGCACCACCCACGACGACCCCCGCTACGCCGAGGAGCGGGAGCTGCGCAACGCGGTCCTGCTGCGCCCCATTGGTCAGCCAGATGGTGCCTGGGAAGCTCGGGATCACGAAGCGCACCACTTCCTGGCGCTCGAGGACGGGCGCGTCGTCGGCTGCATGCTGTGCTGGCCGGTCGCCGGGAGCCCGGGGGTGGGCCAGCTCATGCAGATGGCCGTCGCGGAGGATCGCCAGGGGGAGGGGATCGGCGCCCAGCTGGTCCGCGCGCTGCAGGCGCAGGCCGGTGAGCTGGGCCTGCACACGATCACCTGCCACGCGCGCGCCAACGTGGTCGGCTTCTACGCCCGCCTCGGCTTCGAGGTCGAAGGCGAGCCCTTCGAAGAGGTGGGCATCGCGCACCGGCACATGCGCTGGCGAGGCCGGTTGTAGGCGCACCCTGCGCCCCCCCGCCGTCGTTCGTGGACCTTTTCGTCGCGCGAGCTGGGGT
>MDTC01199608.1_pt1 | contig 21896 bp, 18 predicted proteins | sample 811181 | NCBI WGS metagenome assembly MDTC01 (sample SAMN05326644, study PRJNA326480) | marine metagenome | isolation source: seawater | place: Pacific Ocean: North | collected 2011 | reverse complement strand
TTTATTAGTTTGGGAATGACAGGGCTAGACCAAGATATGATGCAAAAAAATTTAAGTTGTAAAAATTTAAAATCAGCTCAATTAAACATGGTTTTTTTTGCAGGTATTTTAGTTGTAGTGAATTTAATATTTCTCTCCCTGGGAGCTCTGCTTTATATGTATTACGAACAGACTTCAATTGGATCTAATGCCTTAGAGAAATTATCGAGAACTGATTTGCTTTTTGCAGAAATTGCTAATAATGGTAGTCTTGGATTTTCTGTTGGAGTTTTATTTCTTTTGGGATTAGTTGCGGCAGCTTACAGCAGTGCTGATTCTGCGTTGACTTCATTAACTACCTCTTTTTCTATTGATTTTATGAATATTGAAAAGAAACCCAAGATAAAACAATTAAAAACTAGAAAATGGGTTCATGTTGGAATGTCTCTTATATTGGTTGTTGTAATTGTCTTGCTTAGGAGATTTTCTGATGACTCAGCAATATGGTTATTGATTAAACTTGCTGGATTTACTTATGGGCCACTTATTGCACTTTTCTTTTTTGGTATAATTACTAAGAGAAGGCTTTATGATAATTACGTTCCATGGATATGTTCTATCGTACCAATAATATTAGGACTGATTTGGTATTTAGATAATACTGAAGTTATTAATTGGTTTGGAAATTATCAATTTGGTGCAGAGTTGATTATATACAACTCAGTGCTATCATTTTTAGGGTTGTTTTTTATTAGCTCAAAAATTAAAAGCTAATTATTTTTTCTGAACTATTAATGATTTCATATAGGTCAGCCATTGTAGATAATGGGCACAGTTTCTTACTTTTTTTATTTCTAATTTCTAGGCATGTTCCACAGGCATATAATGTTCCGTTATTATTCAAAAATATATTCATGAGTTCAATAATATTAAATTCATTACTACTTATCGCTTCTGCTTCCACCCCTTTTGCCATAAGAAACACCTTTACTTTATCTTTTTTATTTAATGAAAAATTGGCTAATCTAAAAGCATTCCATACAGTTTCTGGGTGATCAGAATATATTACAATTCCTAAATTCATAATACAATATTAGATGATATATTTTGATATGTTATTGAATGTTAAAAGTTTGTGATGGAAAAAAACAAAATTATTACTTTTACTATTAGATGATTGAAAATGAACTGCTAAAAAAAGCTGAAGCGTACCTAAAGCTTTGTTACAAGGAATTGGATAAAGCGGATTTATTTAATCAGCGCTGGAAAGAGGTTCAAATTTCGATAAATAAAAAAGGAACTTATGAGCTTCTAGATTTTGAATTGGATTATGGGACCAAAGTTGCTTGGAGAAATTCTAATAAATGTATCGGAAGACTTTTTTGGAGAAATATGGAGGTTTTTGATCAAAGATCTATCGATTCAACAGATGCTATTTTTGAATCTCTTTTTCATCACATTGACTCAGCCACTAATGGCGGGAATATCAAATCAACAATCACGGTATTTAATGCACATAGAAAAATTCATGTTTGGAATCCACAATTATTAAGTTTTGCTGGCTATAAAAAACATGACGGAACAATTGTTGGAGACCCAAGACAAGTTGAATTTACTGAACAGTGTATTAAATTGGGATGGGAGCCAAAAATGGGCCAATTTGATATACTTCCAATAGTCATTCAAATTAACGGCAAAAAACCCATTTGGAAAGAAATTCCGAAAGATATTATCAAGCTAGTTGCAATCGAACATCCTGAAATAGTAGATTTTAAAAAATTACAATTAGTATGGTATTCTACTCCAATAATCTCTAATATGATTTTAGAAGTAGGAGGTATAGAATTTGAAGCTTCTCCATTTAACGGATGGTATATGGGAACAGAAATTGGTGCTCGAAATCTCGCAGATGAATCTAGATACAATATGTTACCTGCAATTGCTAAGTTGATCGGTTTGGATATGAAAGACAAAAATAGTTTGTGGAAAGATAGGGCCTTAGTTGAACTTAATCAGGCTGTTTTATTTTCTTTCAAAAAGGCAGGGGTTAAAATTATTGATCATCATTCTGCATCCAAACAATTTATGCAGTTTATGCGAAAAGAAGCCAAAGAGGGTAGGGATGTTACTGCTGACTGGGCCTGGATTGTTCCTCCAATTTCTGCATCAACCATGGAGGTTTTTCATACTGAAATGAATGATGTTATTAAATCTCCTAACTATTTTTATAGAAAAGAACCATGGTTGTGAAAGTAGGATTCAGGATCCCAAATGTTTAATAATTATTGATAATTTTTTGATTTATTTTCTTGATTAAAGAGGGACCAGAGTAAATAAATCCTGTGTAAATTTGGATTAAATCTGCTCCAGCATTTAGTTTATCAATCGCATCTTGAGCAGTCATAATACCACCAACCCCAATGATAGGTAGTTTTCCACTGGTTTTTTTTGAAATATATCGAATTACTTCATTAGATCGTTCGGCAACTGGTTTACCGCTCAATCCGCCATTACCAATTTGATTTATTTCATCCTGACTGGTCAATAGCTTTTCTCTACTAGTAGTGGTATTTGTCGCAATAATACCATCTAGCTTTTCATCCATAATTAATGTTAAGGTTTCATCTAAATGTTCATAAGATAAATCTGGTGAAATCTTAATTAAAATTGGCTTAGGCTGAGGTTGAATGTTATTAAAGGATTTTAACTTTGGCAATAGTTCTCTCAAGAAGGCAACATCCTGTAACTTAGTGAAGTTACTCACATTTGGGCAACTGACATTTAAAACAAAATAATCTACATGTGGATGAAGTGTAGAGAAGTTAGTTATGTAATCATTTGCAGCATTTTCATTACTAGTACTGGTATTTTTCCCAATATTTCCTCCTATTATAATATTTGATTTTAATTGTTTAAGTCTTTCTGCACAAACTTTACTTCCATCATTATTGATACCTAATCTATTGATTAATGCACTGTCTTTGGGAAGTCTAAAGACTCTTTTTTTTGGGTTTCCTGGTTGAGCATCAGGTGTAATAGTCCCGATTTCAATAAATCCAAATCCAAATGTGGAAAGTTCTTTTATGTATTTTCCATTTTTATCAAACCCAGCTGCTAGCCCTACTGGATTAGGAAATTTTATTCCAAAAAGTTCTTTTTCCAGAGAAGGGTGCTTTTTATAAAAGAAAAGTTTTAAAGAAAAAGAAACGAAGGGTAATTTTGAAAGTGCCTTTAACCAATTCAGTATGATATAATGAACTCTTTCTGGATCAATACTAAATAATAATGGGCGAATTAAAAATTTATACACTTTGCAAAAATAATAAAACTTTTATTCGAAGATTTTTATAACCTTTTAAGAAGGGTTTTCTAATTGAAATTTTAGATATTTTAATCCAGACCTAACTGAGTTATAGGCTTTTTCTTCTGGAAGTGTTTTAGGAATAACTTTAAGTTCTTCAAACTGTTTGAAAATGTGATCTTTAACACCAACTAAAACCACTTCAATATTTTTATCTTTAAAATGTTGAATAACTTCTTCTAAAACATATATTCCTGATGCATCGATATAAGGAACACTTGACATGTTAATAATTACAGCGTCTTTTCCGACAATTGCCTCTGCTTGCTCTTTAAATTGATCTGAAAAACCATAAAAAAGAGGACCATCTAGTTCATATTCAAAAATTCTATCTTTTATTGAATCTGGAATTTTTAATTTACGTTCCATATCAGAAATATTTCCTTGCTTACTTTGCTGGTCAACAATTTCTCCCATACGTTGCATGAAAAAGAAAGAGGAAAGTACCATTCCAACACCTACGGCAACAAGAAGATTAGCAAATATTGTAAGTAAAATTACAAGTATTAGCACTAGAGAATCACTGTTCTTTAGGCTAATCAATCTTTTCATTCCTTTAAAATCTATAATTCCTATTCCAACTGAAATTAATAATGCAGAAAGTACCGGCTTAGGAACCACATCTAAAAATTGTCCAAGACCTAATAAAACAATCAATAGAAAAATTCCTTTAAAAATTCCACTCAAGTTTGTAGTTCCATTAGAGTTGATATTGGCTACAGTTCCTGTGGTAGAGCCTGCTCCAGGAATTCCTCCAAAAAGAGCAGTTACAAAATTCCCTAGACCTTGACCAATTAATTCTCTATTTCCATTGTGCTTGGTTTTAGTAAGATTATCAGCAACAACAGAAGTAAGTAAGGTGTCGATTGTTCCCAATCCTGCCAGGGTAAGTCCACTTACAATAGCGATACTTAAGTTAGACCATTCAAAGTCTAAAATTTCAAGTTTAAAGGTCGGTAAATTATTTGGTATCAGACCAATAATTTCGAATTCCCAATCTGCACCCCATGATGGGTCAATAAAAAATGAAATCAAAGTACCAACTATTAACGCAATTAAGCCAGCAGGTAGTTTTTTAGAGATTGTAGGAATAATATAAATTAGTCCAAGAGTACTAAGACCTAGAATCATTGCACTCCAGTGGTGGTGAATGATAGGATCAGGTAAATGACCTATAATATCAAAAATCTCTTTTCTGGGTGGGTCTCCAAAAAAGCTGTTCCATTGAAAAAGAATAATTATAATCCCTATTCCTCCCATAAATCCTGAAAGTACTGGATAGGAGATGTATTTGACATATTGAGCAACTTTAATTATTCCAAATAATATTTGAAATATTCCAGCAAAAGCAAATGAAACTATTATTGTAGATAACCCACTTTCTGCTCCACCAGCACTTGCAATAACTCCAGCAGCTATTATAGTCATTGGTCCAGTGGGGTCACTTATAAGTGTTTTAGTTCCAGCGACTAGTGAAGCTATTATTGCTAAAAATATAGCAGTATATAACCCAATCTCAGGGTGTTCTGGATTACACTGAAGACCAAAAGCTAGAGCCATAGGTAGTGCTATAATTGCAGCTGTCAATCCACCTGTAAAGTCACCTTTGATTGTATTTTTAATGTTTTTGAAGTCCATTGAAAATTTAACTATCATCGAATGTAATGAATATATTTTATTAGTCATGGTTTTCTTTTTTATAATTGTACTTTTGACTCTATATTTAGCTTATGATTAAATCTAAGAAAGTGGTAGTGGTAATGCCGGCCTATAACGCCTCAGAAACACTAGAAAAAACTTACGATGAAATACCATTTCCTTTGGTTGATGAGGTGATTTTGGTTGATGATTATGGACAAGACAACACTACTGAAATTGCAAAAAAATTAGGTATAAATCACGTGATTAGACACGAGATAAATAAAGGTTATGGTGGTAATCAAAAGACTTGTTATAATAAAGCAATTGAAATAAATGCAGATATTGTGGTGATGCTTCACCCAGATTATCAATATACCCCCAAACTAATTGAAAGCATGTGTTATTTAATTGCAAATGGAGTTTATCCTGTGGTCTTAGGATCAAGAATTTTAGGTAAAGGAGCACTAAAGGGTGGAATGCCCATATACAAATACATTGCCAATAGGTTATTGACACTTTTTCAAAATGTTATGATGAATCAAAAGCTTTCTGAATATCATACTGGCTACAGAGCTTTTTCTGGAGAAATTCTTAGGGAGATCTCTTTTAATAAAAATTCAGATGACTTTATTTTTGATAATCAAATGTTAGCTCAAATTATGTTTAGAGGCTACCATATTGCTGAAATAACTTGCCCAACTAAATATTTTGAAGAAGCTTCTTCAATTAATTTCCAAAGAAGTTCAGTTTATGGTTTAGGAGTAATTTTAACCTCATTAAAATACTTTTTAACTAAAATTGGAGTTATCAATTGGAAAATATTAAAATAAAGAGGTATGCCTATTCGTGACTTTTTTAAGCTTTATTATAAGTTAGTTTTATCCTTTTTAATGATATTTCTTTTTGGTCTGATTTCACTTTTAACTTATGGTAATCGTGACTTTTCAATCTTTTTAAATGGCTATAATCACCCTCTAGCTGATCTATTTTTTAAATACATTACCTATGTTGGAGATGGAATTACTGCTTTTATTTTTACCCTATTGATTATTTTTTTTTCTAGAAAAAATGGTTTAATGCTTCTTGTCTCATTATTAATTTCAACTGCTATTACTCAACTTTTAAAAAGAGTAATTTTTGATTACATATATAGACCAAGTTACATTTTTAAAGATTTAATTAATAATGGTGATTGGCATTTGGTCGAAGGAGTTCATCTTTTTGAAAAATACTCCTTTCCAAGTGGTCACACTGCAACTGTTTTTTGTGTTTGTATTTTAATTGCTTTAGTTATTAACCACAAAGTTTGGTCAATTAGTCTTGTATTTTTAGCATTTATTGTTGGTTTTTCTAGAATTTATTTATCACAACATTTTTTAATTGATGTTTTAACAGGAGCTGTTATTGGTAGCCTTAGTTCTTTCATTGTGTTTTATTTCATAAATAAGAACTCTTTAGAAATAAAAAATATGAGCTCATAAAATTGAGGGATTTAAAATGACAAATAAAATTTTTTATTGGCTTATTTTAATCTTTGGTTCCTATGCATGTCTATTGATTTTTCCAACTTTGGGTGCTTTCAACTTATTTGACTGGGATGAAATTAACTTTGCTGAATCATCAAGAGAAATGCTTCAATCTCGTAATTATTTTCAAGTTCAAGTCAATTTTGAACCTTTTCATGAGAAACCCCCATTATTTTTTTGGTTACAGTTTTTATCAATGAAACTATTTGGAGTCAATGCTTTTGCTGCGCGTTTTCCAAATGCACTTTTAGCAATTATAACACCAGTTATTTTGTTTAAAATGGGTCAAAAGTTAAAAAACAACACCTTTGGAATAATCTGGTCAATTACTTTCTTATGTGGAATTTTACCCAGTATGTATTTTAGGACTGGGATAATTGATCCTTATTTTAATCTATTTATTTTCATTTCCTTATTTTTTTATTTTCATGCAATTTCAACAAATAAAAATAAATCAAGAAATATTTTATTAGCAGGGTTTTTTGCCGGTTTGGGATTAATAACAAAAGGACCAGTTGCACTACTAATTATTTTGCTTGCAGCAGTAGTTTATTTTCTCAACTCAAGAAAATTCTTCTCTATTAAGCAATCAATATTTTTTATTTTAGTGCTTTCTCTTACTTCCATTATTTGGTATGGATATGAAATATACAATAAGGGATTTTGGTTTCTAGTAGAGTTTGTTAAATATCAAATAGAGCTTTTTTCAACACCAGTAGCAGGACACCAGCAACCAGTTTATTATCACATTTTAGTATTGTTATTTGGGTGTTTTCCATTTTCGTTTTTTGCTTTTAAAAATTGTATTAAAAGCTCTGGGTTTAAAAATGAATTTGAAAAAATGATGAGAATTCTTTTTTGGGTTGTTTTGATATTATTTACTGTTGTATCAACAAAAATTATTCATTATTCATCCATGGCCTATTTTCCACTTTCTTTTTTAGCAGCCTTAGAATTATATAAAATTAGAGCAGGTAAGAAGATGAATAATAATTTAAAATTTTTACTAGTTGGCTTTGGTACATTCATTAGTTTACTATTATCCTTACTTATTTATTTAATTGTTTACAACAAACAAGTAATAATTAAAATAATTAAAGACCCTAATGTTCATCAGATGGTTAATCAACAAATGAAGTGGAATGGTCTGGAATGGTTAATACCATTATTTTTCTTACTATTTAGTTTGGTATGGTTGATTAAAATTCATGATAAATTAATTTATCAATTACTTTTTTCAATGTTTATGCTTGGTGGATTTTTGTCGTTAAGTGCTTACTATATTGTCCCAAATGTGGGAAAAATGACTCAAGGTTCAGCAATAGAGTTTTATCAATCCATAAGTAAAAATAAAAAATACTTAATGACAGTTGGTTTCAAAAGTTATGCGCATTATTTTTACGGTGAAGTTGATGAACTGTCTTCAAATGATAAATTATATTTAGAAAAGAATAGAATTTTAAAAGATTTATTTCGTGTTAAATCTTTGAACGAACTTTCTGTTTCTGATAAAATTAAGTTTAATTCGCATGTTCTAAACTGGTTAGTTAATGATAGAATTGATAGGCCAGCTTATTTTGTAACTAAAATTAACAGACCTATTCCCTTATTGGAAAATTCTTCAAATATCACTAGAATTAAAAATGAGGGTGGTTTTATTTTTTATAAAAGAAATTTAAAATGAATGTAAGAGATTTAGCACCTAAAGAAGTTTGGAATTTTTTTGAAGATTTAAATGCTGTTCCCCGACCATCTAAAAAAGAAGAAAGAGTAATTGCATTTATAAAAGCATTTGGAGAAGATTTAAAACTTCCAACATATGTAGATTCTGTTGGAAATGTGATTATTAAAAAACCAGCTACAACTGGAATGGAGAAGAGAAAAACTGTAATTCTTCAAAGCCACTTGGATATGGTTCATCAAAAAAACGCTGATACTGATTTTGATTTTTTAAATCAAGGAATTCAAAGTTATGTTGACGGTGACTGGGTAACTGCTAACGGGACTACACTTGGTGCTGATAATGGAATGGGAGTAGCCACTATTATGGCATTACTTGCAAGCGATTCTATTGATCATCCTTCACTAGAGGCTTTATTTACAATCGATGAAGAAACTGGGATGACTGGTGCTTTTGAATTGGAAAGAGGTATTTTGGATGGTGAAATTTTACTTAATCTTGATACTGAAGATGATGATGAGTACAGTATTGGTTGTGCTGGAGGAATTGATACCAACTCATTCAAAAAATACGATCTTGTTTCAATATCTAATGGTATTGCTTTTGAGATAATTGTTAAGGGCTTGAAAGGTGGACATTCTGGTATGGATATTCATTTAGAAAGAGGAAATGCAAACAAAATAATGAATAGATTATTGTCTGCTGCATTAAATCATGATTTGCATATTATTGAAATTGACGGTGGTAGTTTAAGAAATGCAATTCCTAGGGAATCTGTTGCGCAGGTTGTTGTAAATGATGAATCCTTTCTTGAAAATTTAGATGAATTAGTTGCTGATATTAAAAATGAATATGCTGTTACTGAACCTGATCTTAATATCGAAGTTAATTCTATTGCTATTCCTAATTCCGGTTTGTCATTTGGTAATTCAAAAGAAGTAGTAGATTCTATTTATTCCCTTTTTAATGGCGTATATAAAATGAGTCAAACTATACCTGGACTTGTTGAAACTTCTTCTTCTTTGGCCAGAGTTATTTTGAAAGATGGTGATTTCACAACACAAAGTCTCCAGAGAAGTTCAGTGGATAGTTCTAAATTTGATGTTGCTAAAACTATAGGTTCCGCCTTTTTGAATATTGGAGCAGAAGTAGAACATACTGGATCATATCCAGGATGGGCACCAAATCCAAGTTCTGAAATTTTAGAGTTAATGGTTCCGCTTTACAAAGAAATGTTTCATGCAGATCCTAAAGTCCAAGCGTGTCATGCTGGTTTAGAATGTGGAATTTTAAATGAGAGATATCCTGGATTAGATATGATTTCATTTGGACCAACAATCAAAAACCCTCACTCTCCTGATGAGAAAGTTCATATTAATTCAGTAGCTAAGTTTTGGAAGTTACTTTTGGAAGTACTTAAGCGAATCCCTCATAGAGTTCAATAATCCCAATTATTGGTGAATGAATTATATCCATTTGCTCCAATTTTTGGCTCTATTTTAGCTCCTTCGCTGGAATTAACAGAGCCCGATAAGTATAGTCCAAATTTCACTAAGCCTCCAAATATTCTAAATGGTCTTGATATACCTGCAAATATTTCAAAATGCCTAAGCTCTTCATTTGGAACTATTATTGAAGCAGCTCCAGCTGATAATTGTAATTTTAATTTATTTAAAAGAGGAATTTTGTTTAAAATATTACCATTAAAATTATGTACATAGTTTCCTCTAATAAAAGAACCATTTGTATTTATTGTAGGTCCTAATAATTGGAAAGAGGTTAGTGGATTGCTAAAAATATATGGATCAGATCCTCTAAAAAATTTATACTCTATTAATCTTAAATTGTTGTCATTGATGAATGTTCCTAATTGAAGATTCCATTTTGATTCTCCTAAATGAGGAATTCTGAATTTATGATTTGCCCCAATTTCCAAATAGTCAAAATTAACTTCACTATTAAATAATTTTGGTATTCCTTTTCTGTAAATAAAGTTAAATGTCGGAAACTCTGTTCCAATAACAATCTTTCTGTTTTTTTTGTAATAGTACTTTTGAAAAGGAAGCCATGTCAATTGAATTCTGGACTCTACTTTTTTATAGGGTTCAAAATCTGGTTCAGGCAGATTTAATATTGTATCTGCTTGATAAGTTTGGTTAATTAAATCATCCTCTAGATTTAGGTTATTGATGGGGTTTTGATAACAATAAAGTAATTTTATTTCACCATATAATCCATTTATCAGTTCTGTTCTGTAAGCAGTTTCTATATGTTTTGATCTAACATAATTAGTTCTAGAAATAGCCGTAGTAAATGAGGGGAATCTATTGATAACTTTGTATTGATCTCCAATGCCAATGGTTAATTGCCTATATTTTTTTTTATCAGAAATAATAGACACATTAGTACTGCCTTTTACATCTTCATTTACTATTCCATAGTCAATCATGTTTTTAGTACTTATCTTATATTTCCCTTTAATATTTTGGTTGAAATGAAAACCTAAAGTGTGCCTGTAACCTCCTATTCCAAAGAAGTTAAATTGTGAAACTACTGGCCATATGTAAAATGAATGTCCTTTAAATCTATTTTTCCTTCCAATTCCTTCCCAAAATATGTTGCTTAATTTAACTTTATTATATGAGCTATCCTTTTCTAATAAGTATTTTTCACTAGCGTAATAAGTTCTTAAACTATCGGTATAGTCAATGTATTTAATTTCATTTTCTTTTAAATCAATTGCTCTGTAGGATTCCCATTTTTGTGGGGATATATTTTCAGCAGAATCATTAAAAAATTTTATCTGATTTTTTTCAAATTTTAATGGTAGAGATTCATTAAAGTTAAAATCATGATTAATTGTTATAGCATTTCCTAATATTTTATATTCTTCATCTTTAATTGTGAAATCAATAATTTTTCTATTCATTACATTTTGATCTTTTATCAGTACATAATTCTGGATGATGTGAAATCTTTCAATTTTAAAGTTAGATTGTTTAGGGCCAATAATTTCAAGTTCAAAGGATACGATATTGTAAGAACTATCTTCAATAAATAATATTCCATCAAGAAGGGGGTCGTTTTTGAATCTAGGTGTTATTTTTATTTTATGAATTTTATTTGAATCATTTTCAACTATTAATCCTTGATAGTCATATTTGTAATAAGTTCTTGAATTGGGTGAAAGTGGTGATATAACTGGATTATTAGTGATTTCTAGTTCAATATTATTTTTATATAAATCTATTTCTAGTTCTACATAGTTCATTAATGATTCATATTCATCTCTTATATTGTATTGAGGAGTTATGTTATACTCTCCAAACTCTTCAAATGATTGAATTATGACAAAATCATCTTTGGGCTCAGTGTCTGCAAAATCATGGTAGGCTTTGAAATCCCAATACCTTTCATTTGGTTCAATATTGTACATGTCACCATAGGATTCAATAAATTTTAAAATTTCATTATCAAAATTAATGTTCTTAGAAGTGTCTAATTCTGTTAATTGAAGGGTGTCTTTTCTTTTTAATTTGTATTGTCTTTTTTCAATAGAGTTTTTAGAATACTGAATACACTTAAAGCTCTTTTTCTCATAATTTTTTTTTGTTTTTTTGGCTTTTTTAATTATTTCTAAAGCTTTGTTTTTGGTATTTGAAACAATTTCAAGCTCAAAAAGTTGTTGGTTGTCTTGTTGGAGAATTGTATTAATTTCAAGGGGATTATTGTTAACTGTTATTGATTTTTCTATGCTTTTATATCCAATTGAACTAAAGACCAGAACATGTTTCCCAGAGTTGATTTCCATGAAATATTCACCAAATGAATTAGCGCTTACTCCATAAGTGCTATTTTTTAAATAAACAGATGCAAAGGGCAGTGCTTCACCATTGCTATCTGTAATTTTCCCGCTTATATGGTTAGCAAGTAAACTATCAGGTAAATAAAAAAATAAAAAAAGAAGGCTTAAAAGTTTAAATGTCTTAAAATTGAAGTCCAATTATTTATATTAGTTTAATTAATAGATGATTTTCTAAATAAATTAAATCAAATTTGTATAAAATATTAAGATGTCTCTTCATAAAGATATAAAAAGAATAACAACCCATGTCCTTCAGGAAATGAAAAGAAATGGGGAGAAAATTTCGATGTTAACTGCCTATGATTATTCAATGGCCAAAATTGTTGATGAAGCTGGTATGGATGTAATTTTAGTTGGTGATTCAGCTTCAAATGTTATGGCTGGCCATGAGACCACTTTACCAATTACACTAGATCAAATGATTTATCATGCAGCATCTGTAATCAGAGCAATAAAAAGATCTCTTGTAGTGGTTGACCTCCCTTTTGGTAATTATCAGGGTGATTCTTTGGAAGCTTTGAGGTCAGCAATTAGAATTATGAAGGAAGCTGAAGCTCACTCTGTCAAGCTAGAAGGCGGAAAAGAAGTAATTGAGTCTATTCAAAGAATTTTATCTGCAGGTATTCCAGTAATGGGTCATCTGGGTTTAACCCCTCAATCAATTTATAAGTTTGGAACATATACTGTAAGAGCTAAAGAAGAAAGTGAAGCAAAAGCTTTAATTGAAGATGCACTTTTACTGCAAGAAGCAGGTTGTTTTGCTATTATTTTAGAAAAGATTCCTGCTAAACTAGCAGAAGATGTGGCCAATAAATTAGAAATACCTGTCATTGGAATTGGAGCTGGCGGAGCTGTAGATGGACAAGTCTTAGTAATGCATGATATGCTTGGAATTACCCAAGAGTTTTCTCCTAGATTCTTGAGAAGGTATCATAATCTTCACCAAGAAATATTAAAGGCTTGTAATCATTATATCGATGATGTAAAATCAAGAAATTTTCCAAATAAAGACGAACAATATTAATTGTGAGTATCACTGTTTTATATGAAGATAATCACCTTATTGCTGTTAAAAAGCATTCAGGAGATATTATTCAGTCTGATCAATCTGGTGATGTTACTTTGGCTGAAAAAGTAAAATCATATATTAAAAAAAAGTACAAAAAGCCAGGGGATGTTTTTTTAGGAATAATTCACCGAATTGATAGACCTGTTTCAGGTGTTGTTGTTTTCGCAAGAACCTCAAAAGCGTTATCTAGAATGAATGAGCTTTTTAGGGAAAAGAAAATTCAAAAAGTGTATTGGGCTGTAGTGGAAGAAAAACCCCCTCTAGAAAATGATCTTTTACTAAATTGGCTCAAGAAAAATCAAGAAAAAAATAGATCTAGAGCTTATGATAAGGAAGTCAAAGAAAGTAAAAAAGCAGAACTTAAGTATGAGCTTTTGGGTAGGAGTAGGAATTATTTTTACTTAAAAATTGATCCGCTCACAGGAAGACACCATCAAATAAGGGTGCAATTAAGTCATATTGATTGTAGAATTAAGGGAGATGTAAAATATGGAGCTAAAAGAACAAATAAAGATGGCAGTATTCATCTATTAGCAAGATCAATTTCATTTATTCATCCTATTAAAAATGAAAGGATTGAGATTTTAGCTAACCCACCTGTTGACCCTCTTTGGAATGAGTTTTTAAACCTAAGTAAGAGTTAATTTATTTAGCAGCAATAAAGCTTATTTCAATATTTACATCTTTTGGTAATCTTGCTACTTCAACGGTTTCTCTAGCAGGAAAAGGTTCACTAAAGTAATTGGCATAAATTTCATTCACTTCATTAAAATCATCCATATTTTTAAGAAATATTGAACATTTTAAAATATTCTCTCTTTTTAAATCTGCTGCATTTAAAAGTGCATCAATGTTTTTTAAAATTTGTTCTAGTTCTGAAGTGACATGCCCTTTTATAAGTTTTCCATTATTTGGGTCAATTGCAATTTGTCCACTTGCAATCATTAAATCATTGTGAATTACCGCTTGACTGTAGGGTCCTACTGGGGCAGGTGCATTTGGGATATTGACTGTTTTTTTCATTTATGGGATATTATTATCGTACCAGGTTCTTCTTCGTTGTAATTTTAAATCTTGTAATAATGCTGATTTAACCCTAATATTTAGATTGTAGCTTTTCATAAATCCAAATGGTATCCAGTTAAATCCCATTTGCCAACAATGTAAATCTCTAGCAATATTAACAGAAGTAAAACTAAACTCTTTTTTTACAAAATCATAATTTGTCATGTAGGAAATCTTCCAATTTTTAGTCACACTTAAATCGCCTCTTAAACCAATACTTTGAGTAATAAATGAAGTGTCATTTGATGGGTTAATGGTTCTTCGGTAATCAATTTTATAATCAATTCCAATGGTCCATGGAATGTTGAAATCAAGATATAAGTCAGAATTATTATTTATTATTTCTAACTCTTCTTTTGAACCTTTATTACTTTTATAGGGCTGGTCATTTTTTTTCTTAGACTGCAAACTACTTCCTATTGCTAAATTAGCAGAAGTAATTGTCCCCAATTTTTTATTTGATGAAAATAGATATTCACTAGTTCTTAATCCATTAGAATATTTATATGGGTCCATTCTTCCATTGAATCGGAGGTTAACCTTTTTCCAAAGGGTTGTTCTTCCTACAAATTGGATGTTATCTAAATTAAATGAATCTTTTGTAATGTCATATCCAGAGCTGATGGAAAAGTTATCTAATATTTTTGATTTAATAAAAGGTTCTTTTTCTGTTGAGTCTTTGTGATTTTTTCTTTTTAGTTCCATGGAGTTAATCAAACTGAAGCCAATCCTTCCAGATTCTGAAGAATTAATCGTACCATATATATTATTAGAAAAAGGGGAATAAGTTGATGTGTTTTCTAAAGAGTCAACTTGATAGGTGTTCCATTGGTGGGTATTAGGTTGGTAGGAAAAGTTGATGTTTGGTGTAATGGTATGTCTAATTTTATATTGATTTTTTCCTTTTAAAAACTTTGCAAATTGATAAAACGCATAAATTTTTGTTGTTGCTGAAGCACTAAAACTATGTGAATATATTCTGTCAAATTTTCTAATTGTATCTGTATCCAGCTCATTGTTAAAGTCATTCCATTCTCTATTTATTTGATCTAAATACCATAGAGAGGATAGTCGATAAGCTGGATTAATTGTTACATTTTTCCCAAAAAGTTTGATCGCACTTGAAGCATTGATGTTGTGCCTCATTCCATTTCTTGATTTATTTAATAAAGCTTCTAAACTATTATTAATTAAACCCTGACCAGCAATACTTAGCTCGTTTTTAGTATTTAATTGATAATTGACATTGGTTGAGTTAATTATTTCATGAATAAAATTTTTGCTAATGGTACTTTTTCGCAACATTTTAAAGGGATAAAATCTATTGACATTATAAGATATTTCAGGAAGAGTAAATATCATTAATCCTGTATTGCTATTTTGACTATGCCTCAAATTTGCACTTAGATTTGAACTTATTTTACCCTTAAATTGTTTACTCCAAGCAATATTTGAGTTAAATGTATTAGTTAAATAGTTAGTTGCAGATATATTGTTGTAGTCATTTCTAAAGTTGGTAGCAGTTCCTGCATTAATTAGCGCTTTAAATGTTCTTCCTGGTTTGAAATTATTATCATTTTGATGGTTCCATTTTACAAAGAATTCTTTTGATTTACTATAATCTGGAAACTGTCTTTCACCTTGAATAACGTTCCTGTAGCTAAACTGAAATTGACCATTGTACTTGTATCGAACCCTGTATTTTGTAGTGTTTCCTAATCCCCATGAACCTTTGCTGTAAATATCTCCAGTCATTAAGGTGCTTAATTTGCCCCCTTTAAACTGGTGATAATATCCACCTCCTAATAAATAAAATCCTAATGCTTTTGATTCACCATAGGTAGGAATAATGATACCATTAGAGCTTTTATTTTTTTTATTAGGTAAAAATGCAAAGGGAAGTCCAAGTGGAGTAGGAATGTTAGCAACATATAAGTTTACTGGCCCCGATACAATTTTATCATCAGGCTTTATAATTGCTTTTCGTAATTTGAAGTAAAAATGAGGATGATCTAAATCACAAGTTGTATATAATGCATTTCTAACATGGATGTCTCCATTGTTTTGTCTTTTTACTTTTTCTCCATGAATATAACTTTCTCCTTCTTGAAGTTTTACTTGATAAGTAATTCCTTTTTTAGTTTCAAAATTATACTTTAAAGAATCTGATGTAGTTGATGTAGCGCCGTCAGAGAGGATAGGCAATCCAATTTTTTGATTTGTACTATCCAAACAATACTTTGCGTTTACTGTTTTGGTATCGAAATTAAACTCAATATAACAGGCGTCAAGTATAATCTCTCCATAATCAATATGTGCATTTTTATATAGGTAAGTCTTTTTTTTATTAATATCTAAAATGATAGAGTCATCAGCAAAATAATTGATGTTATTTTCCAACTGGCTTGATTCTTGTTTGATATTTTCTTGCGATAATACTAAGTTGGGTTTTATCAACACTAAAAAGAGCATAATTAGCAACGAAATTCCTTTTAATGAATGAGTCAGCTTATTACATTTGATTGTAATACTTTTTATGTGTGAAAGGAATAACAAAAATTATTTAATGATTTTGTAATAACGAATAATTTGAAATTTAATTATACAAATATAGTTCTAGTTCTCTTAAGAAAGTATTTATTCATAATACTTTGTTTGGTTACTTTTTTTGAAGTGAATTCTCAAACTGGTCTTGGAATAAATACCATAGTAATTGACCCAGGTCACGGAGGAAAAGATCCTGGAGCAATTAGTCCTAACAAAAATTACGAAAAAACGGTAGTCCTGAAAGTTAGTCTCTTGTTGGGGGATTTAATTAAAAAATCCTATCCGGAAGTTGAAGTCATTTATACTAGAGACGATGATCGATTTATAGGTTTGGCAAAAAGAGCTAAAATTGCCAATGAGATAGGAGCTGATTTATTTATTTCAGTTCATGCCAATGCAGTAGATAATTCTTCTGCTAATGGTTTTGAGACTTGGGTCCTAGGATTACATAAGTCTAAAGCTGCTTTGGAGGTTGCTAAATTTGAAAATTCTGCAATATTAATGGAAGAAAACAACGAACAAACTTATTCTGAATTTAATCCTAATGATCCAGATGCATATATTGCATTATCAATGCGACAAAATGCATTTTTAGACCAAAGTTTAATATTGGCCAATGCCATTCAAAAAGATTGTCAAACTAAACTTGGATTAAGAAATAGGGGAGTGAAGCAAGCTGGATTTATGGTTTTATATAGAGCTACAATGCCAGCGGTTTTATTAGAGTTAGGTTTTCTCTCTAATCCAAAAGATGAAAAACTTTTAATATCTCAAAGTGGGCAATTAAAACTAGCTAAACATATTTTTGAAGGATTTAAATCATACAAGAATAAATATGACGGAGTAGATAAATCTTTAGATGTTAATAAAGTAGTTGATCAAGCATTAGAAGAGGATAGTAATGCTCCTTTATTGGTTGCTGGAAAAGTATTCAAAGTTCAATTGGCTACTTCCTCTTCAAAAATTCCTACACTTGCAGAAAACTTTAATGGTCTAAAAGACGTAGAAGTGTATCTTAGTGGAAAATTTTTCAAGTATACCTATGGTAACTGTAAGGATTATACTTCTGCTGGGGATAAACTTAAAGAAGCTCAAAATGCAGGATACAACACCGCCTTTATTATAGCTTTTGAAAATGGCAAAAGAAAAGACTGGGAAAAGTTGTAATTTTAGAAGAATAAAATGAAAACAAAAAAAGAACTATTTATAGGATTAGTTGCTATTATTGGAGTTGCAGGGCTGGTGGTTGGTTTTTTCTTTCTAAAAGGTCAAGAAGTCTGGAAATCAAGGTCAGTTTACTACACATACTACAATAACTCTGAAGGATTAAATACTGGAAGACCTGTTAATTTAAATGGTTTGCAGGTTGGGATTGTGACCAATGTTTCATTTCAACCCAATGACATCACTAATGTATTTGTAGAGTTTGAGTTAACAGACCCCAATATTAAACTTATTCCAAAAGGATCTAAAATGGTTTTGAATTCTGATTTACTCTCAGGTCCATATTTAGATATTAAGTGGAATGACTCTATTGTATTTTATGATTCAAAAGATACTATTCCATCTTCTGTATCTCTGGCTCTTGAAGATCAAATTAATGAACGTTTAATCCCATTAGAGAAAAAGACCAATGAACTGATAAGTACTGCTGATTCTGCAATTAAAACAATTGAAGCTATTTTTAGTAGAAATACTGATAATCTTGATGAGTCTTTTAATGGCATTAGAAAAGCAATAAGAAACTTTGAAAGAGTTTCACTTAGGATTGATACACTAATCAAATCTGAAAGATATAGAATTAGCAAAATTTTAGCTAATGTTGAATCAGTGACTGGAAACTTGAAGGAAAGTAACGAGCAGATTTCTAAGATTTTAGATAATGTAGTTCAAATATCAGATTCCCTCAAAAAAGTAGATATAATAGGTACGATAGACAAAGCCAAATCATCATTAGAACAAGTTGATATGATACTTTACGACGTACAGAATGGTGATGGGACGATTAATCACCTGTTAAAAGATTCAACGATGTATGTACAAATTAATCAAATGCTTGAAGAGGCTACTCGTTTAATTGAGAATATTAAAACACACCCTAATAGATACCTCCAGTTTAGTGTCTTTGGTAGTAGAGACAAAAGCTTACTGGATGCAAAAGACGAAAAAATGCTTAAAAAGTTTGCTTTAGATTCCCTTTATAATTAATTTATAATAAATCAAACAAAAAAGATAATATTTCATCTTAAATTAGTATGCGTGCATAACTTTTTTTTATATTTGTTTTTTAATATTGACTTTAAATAAATTATGGTTTCAATTATAGTTTTTGCCATATTATTAATATTTACTTTCTCCTTTTTTGGATGGAATGTTTATAAGGTAAAAAGTAATATTTTGATGGGCAAGCCATTGGATCGATCTGATAGAAAATCGGAAAGAATAAAAACCATGATGCTAGTTGCTTTTGGTCAAAAAAAAATGTTCCAAAATTTACTTCCAGCAATACTTCATTTTTTTATTTATGCAGCATTTGTAATTACATCAACTGAACTTTTTGAAATTATCTTTGATGGCCTAACAGGAAATCATCGTTTCTTTGCTGATTCACTGGGTGTTTTTTATGTAATTGTTATTAGTACAATAGAAGTCCTTTCTATTCTTGCATTTGTTGCAACCATAATATTTCTAGCTCGCAGAAATTTACTAAAGTTACCCAGATTTCACATGGACGAAATGACCGGATGGCCTAAGCTCGATGGCAATATTATTTTATACCTTGAAATCATACTTATATTCTGTATTTTCACTATGAATGGTACTGATGAGGTAATGCTGAATAATGGTTGGTCACATGCTCATGTAGATGGAGATTCTTTTGGTTTTGCCGTTTCAAGTTATTTAGGTCCATTTGTTTTTGGTGGTTTAGATAGGGATACATTATCTATTTTAGAACGGATAGGTTGGTGGGGACATCTGACAATGGTTTTTGGCTTCTTAAATTACCTGCCTTATTCGAAGCATTTTCATATTATTCTTGCATTTCCAAACACTTATTACAGTAATTTAAATAGTAAGGGTCAATTAACTAATCTAAGCAATGTGAAGAAAGAAGTTGAAAATATGTTTGATCCTAATTTTGACCCATATGCTGCCCCTGCTGAGGGAGATATTGCTGATCCTGAACGATTTGGGGCTAAGGATATACAAGATTTAACATGGAAAAATTTAATGGAGGCATACACCTGTACAGAATGTGGAAGATGTACTTCTGCATGTCCTGCAAATCAAACCGGTAAAAAATTAAGCCCCAGAAAAATTATGATGGATACTCGTGACAGAATGGTAGAGGTTGGAGAAAATAAAAGAAAACATGGTAAGGATTATGATGATGGTAAATCTTTGTTGGGAGATTACATTAGCCAGGAAGAGATATGGGCTTGTACATCATGTAATGCTTGTGTTCAAGAATGTCCCGTGAATATTGATCCTCTTTCTATTATTATAGACCTTAGAAGATACCTTGTGATGGAAGAATCAAAAATTCCATCTGAGTTAGCGGGAATGCTAACAAATATTGAAAACAATGGCGCACCTTGGCAATTTGCTCAAGCCGATCGTCTTAAATGGGCTGAAGAATAATGAAAAAATTAAATGTTCCAACTGTAGCTGAAATGATTGCTAGAAATGAGCGTCCAGACATTCTTTTTTGGGTTGGTTGTTCCGGTAGTTTTGATGATAGAGCAAAAAAAATAACTAAATCCATAGTTAAAATATTAAATCATTGTAATATAAAATTTGCCGTTTTAGGTGCTGAGGAGTCATGTACTGGTGATCCTGCAAAGAGAGCTGGGAATGAATTTGCTTTTATGATGCAAGCTATTCAAAATATTGAATTATTGAAGGGTTATGAAATTCAAAAAATTGTTACTGGTTGCCCCCACTGTTTTAATACTTTAAAAAATGAATATCCTGATCTTGGAGCTGATTTTGAAGTAGTACACCATACTCAGTTAATCAATGAATTAATAAGAGAAGGTAGATTGATAATTAAGGATAAAGGCACGTTTAAAGGTAAAAGGATTACTTTTCATGACCCCTGCTATCTAGGAAGAGCAAATGACGTATATGAAGCTCCTCGCTCAACTCTTGAAAAGTTAGATGCTGAGCTGGCTGAAATGAAGCGATCTAAGAGCAAAGGTTTATGTTGTGGAGCAGGTGGAGCACAAATGTTTAAAGATGCTGAAAAAGGTAATAAGGAAGTAAATGTAGAACGAACTGAAGATGCGATAGAAGTCACTCCAGATTACATAGCAACAGGTTGTCCCTTTTGTAATACAATGATGACTGATGGTGTTAAACATTTTGAAAAGGAAGAAGATATAAAAGTAATGGATGTTGCTGAACTAATCGCTAATGCTGCTGACTTATGATATTTGATAATATCTCTCCAACTAGCAAGGCTTGGGTTTATGTATCAAGTCAAAAAATTGATGATAATTTATTATCCTCTCTAAATAATAGATTCAAAGAGTTTTTTACTGATTGGAAGTCTCATGGTCAATTAATTGACGGGGAGTTCAAAGTAATTGATGATTACATTATTGTGATAGGTGCTGGAGTTAAAAATGGAAATATGTGTGGTAGAGCAGTCGATGCTCAAATAAGATTCATTAAAGAACTGGATGAACAGTTAGATTTAGATTTATTGAATAGAAATAAAATTGCTTTTCAGCTTAACCATAAGCTGAATCGTTTTGATTTTAAAGAAATTGAACATCTAATAAAACAAAATAAAATTAGAAATAATACCCTGTGGTGTAACACATTTTTAAATAAAAATCAAGAAGAAGTTTTTATCCCTTTTGATCAGTCACCATTTGCTTCAATGTATTTTTCATAATAGGTTCGTTTGGGGTAAATAAAAAAATTCTCCAAAAATTTACTTGAACTATTTTCATTTAAGGGTTCAGTCAAACCTTTAGGACTTGAAAGGAAATTAATTCTACTTATTTGATTTTCTGAAATAAGAATATTCATATTTTCGGATGTAACTTCATTAATTTCTGTAATAAGTGAATCTTTTTCATCTTTAGAATAATAGATGACTCTACCATCTCCATCTACATTCATTAAATACATTTTATTTTTTTCAAAAAAAC
>MDTC01113021.1_pt1 | contig 21896 bp, 24 predicted proteins | sample 811181 | NCBI WGS metagenome assembly MDTC01 (sample SAMN05326644, study PRJNA326480) | marine metagenome | isolation source: seawater | place: Pacific Ocean: North | collected 2011 | reverse complement strand
TAGGTTTTTTTTTCTTATTAGGTTTTTTTTTCTTATTAGGTTTTTTTTTCTTATTAGGTTTTTTTTTCTTCAATAATTTTTTACTAGAATTAAGTTTTCTATTCTTCTTTTTTGTAGTTTTTTTAGATTTTTTTTTAATCTTAAATTTTTTAAGTTTTTTTTTCTTTTTTTTCATGCATCTACTTGATACCAGGTTTTATGAATAAATATAGTCTCGTGTTCTATTCGCAGAATCAAAATTTTTCACAATTTGTAATTGAAAAACTACTAGATCCCTGTATCTGAAAGCTGCTGCACAGCTTGCTAAGTAAAATTCCCACATCTTTACAAATTTATCATCAAACAAATCCCTAACTAAAGATTTTTTTTCTAAAAATCTTTCAAGCCAGGCCTCTAGAGTTTTATCGTAGTGGCGTATTAGGGTTTCAGTGTCAGCAACTATTAAACCTGTCTTTTCAATTGGCTTTACTATTTGACTAAATGAAGGACAGGCACCTCCAGGAAAAATATACTTATTAATAAATTTATTTGGAGCTGATGGAGCGTCTATAACTCCTATTGTGTGTAATAGAAATTTACCATCATCTTTCAAAAGATTATTTATAGATTTAAAAAATGTTCTATAAAATTTTTTACCAACATGCTCAAACATACCCACAGAATAGATTCTATCAAAGCTTCCTTTAATTCCTCGGTAATCTACGAGCTCAAACCTTACCTGATTATCCAAGCCCATTTGTTTGGCTTTATTTTTACAGTAATTAATTTGATTTTTGCTTAATGAAATTCCAACTACTTCACAATTTTTTTGCTTTGCAATTTCAAAAACCATGCCACCCCATCCACAACCTACTTCTAAAACTTTTTGTCCTGATTTTATATCTAATTTTTTAACTATATGATCAATTTTGTTTTGTTGGGCTTCTTCTAATGTTTTAGTGGTTTCTTTCCAGTACGCACATGAATACTGCCTGTGCTTTGTATCTAAAAATATATCATAAAGTTTTTCTCCTTTATGACCTCCAATATCGTAATGGTGTTCGATATCTTTTTTAGATTTTCCTGGTAAATTATAATTAGAAAAAAATCTCCAAAACTGAAATATTTTTTTTGAAATATATCCAGTTGATGAAATTTCATTTCTTTGAAGGTTTTTTAATAAATGCATCAAAAAAAATTTTAATGAAGAATTCTCTAATATTATATCTCCTCTAATATAAGCTTCTGGAAATTCAAGCTCAGGGTCAAGGATCAATTTCCAGTTTAAGTTTTTTTTTAATAATCTTAGAGTAATTGGATTTTCTTTGTTTGGATTTCCACAAATATATTTTTGTCCTCTGTAATCAATTAATATAATACCACCTTCTTTAAAAATTTTTGAAAATAATCTTGCTACTAACATTTTAAGCTGCGATATCGTTTGTAAATAAAAATTTAATTGTTTTTAATTTAGATAATAATTTTTTTTCATTTTGTTTTGAGAGTAAAACTAATGGTGGCAATAAATTTTGGAACATTTTATTTTGAAACGACATTATGAAATGCATTGATGAAATTAAATTAAACTCATCAAAAGTTTCTCTAACTTTTATTAATTTATTGTTCATTGTCTGCATTTCTTTTTTTTCGAAATCATCAAAAACTTTTCTGGCTAAGGAATGAGTGACATTTGTAATTGCTGATATGCATCCAGCACAACCAATATTAAGACCTTCTAAAAGTTTTGCTTCAGAACCGGGAAATACTAAAAAATTTGGAATTTTAAGAACTTTAAATAAGTTATAACCTGAGTCTTTGCAGCCTATAATATTTTTTGGAAATTTTTTTACAAGTTCTGTAACAAATTGTGGTGTAAACTCATATCCACTAAGCTTTGAAAAATTATACAAAATTATCTTAACTTTTGGGATTCTAGATATAATTGATGAATAAAAATTAAAAACGCCTTTTTCAGTATTTCCTTTATAATATGCTGGAGGCATAATTAAAAAATTTTGAAAATCATACTCCATAGCATACTCGATGAGTTCTATGGTCTCTTTTAATGAATTAGTTCCCGTACCTAAAAAAAATCTATTTCTTTGTTTGTTAAATGATATTTTTGAAATTAAATCTTTTTTTTCTGTATTTGAAATTAATTGACTTTGTCCAGTCGAACCAAAGAAAAAGACGCCATGGAGTCCTTTGTTTATTAGATTTTCCGCGTGTGCTATGGTTTCATTTATATTTAAAGATAAGTCTTTGTTTAGAACACTTAAACTAGCAGCGTATACCCCTTTTTTTATAATCATAATCTTACCTAATTTATTTAACTAAGTTATAATAATAAATTCAAAAATGAAAGAATTTGATTATTCCAAAAACCCATAAAAATATTATGAAACAGATTTTAATTTTACAAACTAGGCCTGGAATAGGAGATTTATGTATTTTTTTATCTTCTATTCATGAAATAGCAAAAAAAAATTTAGATAAAGAAATTATACTCGTGACAAAAAAAAGAACAAGAGCTAGAGAAATATTAAAAAATGACAAGTTGATTAAGAAGATAGTTTTTATAGATGAAGAAATCTATATTTCTGGAAATGGATTTTTTTCTAACTTTCAAAAACTTAAAGACTTTATCTGTAAAAGTTGTTTCTCAGAAGCATTTATTATGCATTACGGACTGAGATATAAATTAGCGTGTAGACTAGGAGGAATTAAAAAAATATATAGCTATCCTTTATTTAAAAAAAAAGACAACATATCAAAAAAAATTTACGAACAAACTAAGCTTTGGCTTAATGTAGACTCGTACAATCGTAATGCAAATATACATTTAGTTGAAAGCAATGAGACAAAAAAAAATAAAATTGTTATAGGAATTGGATCCTCTGGAATAACTAGAAGATGGGATAATAAAAAATTTGTCAATGTAATTAATTTTTTAAATCAAAAGGAAAATTTTCATTTTTTAATAGCAGGAGGTAAGAATGAGATATTAAATGCAAATAAAATTATTTCAAATGTATCTAAAAATATAAAAATAGATTCTATGTGTGATTATAATATCGACAAAATATTAAATAAAATTGAAAATAGTTTGTTTTATTTTGGAACTGACTCTGCGTTTATGCATCTTAGTGCAGCGATAAAAATTAAAAGTTTTCCACTTTTTGGAGACACTCCAACAAATTATGCCGAATACTCGGATTATATATCGCCAATTCTACCTGTAGGTTTTAAAAAGGTTAGCCACAATTCAGATGCTATGCACTTGATAGATGATAAAAAGGTTTGTGAAGTGCTAGAGGATTTTTTAAAAATCAGTGCTTAAAATTTTATCTTTCGCCTCATTTACTAGTTGGCTTAATCTGTCAGTTTTTAAATCTCTGTTCATATCAGGGTGAATTTTTTTTTGAAGTTTCATAGCTGCCTGTAGAACTTCTTCTTTTGAACAGCCTTTATTTAGGCCTAAAAGTTTATACGCTTCATTGTTTGTGACGCTTGAAGAACCTTGAATTTTTTGTGATTTTCCTCTTGAGAATCTTCCTGAGTTTTTTAAAAATTGTATCAATCTCCATAATTGAAATACTTGTAAAGCTGTTAATCCTTTAATTTTTAATCCACTTAAAATTACAAATAAAAAGGGCAAAGAAAATAGATACTTTCCTCCAACCGTTAAAACAAAAGCCACAGCTAAAGACAGATATACTGCTATTTTTTTTATAGTTAGTGCTATTCTTTTAGAACTAGTTCGTGCAAACCAATTCAAAAATAAATAAAGAATGACAAAAATGCTTATTCCCAATAAAAACAAATTCATATAATTTCCTGCTATGATTATACCAAAACTAAAAAAAATAGAGAACGAGAAAAAGTACCATGATATTATTTTAAATGATGAATATGCTTGGGTTGATCAGCCTGATATTCTTGAAGTTTTAAAGGATGCAAATAAGCTTAATCCAGATGTAAAAGAGTATATTGAAGCCAATAACAAGATTACGGATGAGTATTTTAAAGACACAAAAGACCTACAAAAAAGTTTATTTACAGAAATAAAATCTAAAATAAAATTAGATGATACTTCTTTAAAATTTAAAGACAAAAAATATTATTATTGGTCCAAAACAGAATCTAAGGGAAATTACGGAAAGAAAATTAGGCAGTTAATTGATGGTTCAAAACCAGAAGAAACTTATTTTGATGGAAATATAGAAAAAAAGAATTATGGTTCTGAATACTTTGGTATCGGTTCGGTAAGTATATCTCACTGCGATAGTTACATGGCTTACTCATTAGATCTTAAAGGTTCAGAATATTACACGATTTACCTTCGAGACTTGAATTCTAATAAAAATGAAAAAGATATTATTGAAAATACTAGTGGTGGAGTCACTTGGTCTTTAGACGGTAAAAGTTTTTTCTACTCAAGACTGGATAAATTTCATAGACCACGACAAATTTTTAAACATGTCTTAGGAGCCGCCATAGAAGAAGACAAACTCATTTTCGAAGAAAAAGATGAAACTTTCACTTGTGCTATTAGCCTTTCATCAGATGAAAAATTTTTTATCATTTCAACATCTGATCACATTACAACAGAAGAATATTTTTTTTCTTCTGATGCAATTGATATTAAACCAGTTTTGTTTCAAAAGAGATTAAAGGATATTCGATATTCTATCGATTCCTGGAGAGAGTATTTTTATGTCCACACTAATGAAGAAGCCAGAGATTATAAAATTTTAAGGTGTAAGGTTAACCAAATAGATAAATTGGAAATTTTTATTCCCGCTAAAAAAGAGACTGTTATCGGTGGTCTTGATTTTCTTGATGAATATATTTTAAGAGGTGAAAAATCTGATGCTATTTCTAAATTGTATGTGAAAAATATAAAAACCAATCAGGAAGAAGAAATAAAAATTACTGATGAGGTTATTGGTGTTCCTGGTATTTCTTTAATGCAAAAAGATACGAATACAACAAAAATAAGAGTGGGTTGGGAAAGTATGGCTACACCTGGAAAAGTTTATGAGTACGATATTGTTTCTAAAGAAAAAAAACTAGTAAAAGAAATTGAAATTCCTTCAGGGCACGACCCAAGTAAATATACTGTGGAACGTATTAAAGCTAAATCTCATGACGGAAGAATGGTGCCCATTAGTCTTTTAAGACTAAAAAACTCTAAACAAGATGGAAAATCTAAAATTTTGCTTTATGCATATGGTGCTTACAAACACAGCGTTTCTCCCTCTTTTAGTGCTTCAAGATTTTGTTTAGTTGACCGAGGAATTACATTTGCAATTGCTCATATTAGAGGTGGTGGTGATCTTGGAGATGTGTGGCATGAAGAGGGTAAAAAAAAATTAAAAAAAAATACCTTTTTAGATTATATCGGCTGTGCAAATCATTTAATTGAGCAACGTTATACTTATAAAGGTGGTGTTTGTTTTTATGGAGGTTCAGCTGGTGGCCTTACTGGCGGTGCGGTAGCAAACATGGCTCCAGATTTATTTTTTTCTATGTTACTACTTGTTCCATTTGTAGACACGATGACAACAATGCTGAATAAAAAATTACCCTTAACACCTGCTGAATGGGAATTATGGGGTAACCCAATTAAAGATAAAGATTTTTTTAAATATATTCTCTCATATTCACCGTATAATAATATTGAAAAAAAAAACTATCCCTCAATGCTTATTACAACCTCATTATTTGATAACCGTGTTTTATACTCAGAACCAGTAAAATATGTTGCAAAACTTAGAGACATCAAAACAGATGACAATACTCAATTGTTGAAATGTAAAATGGAAGCAGCTGGCCATGGTGGGATGAGCGGTAGAGATAATACTATTACAGAATTGGCTGAAGAATATTCTTTTATTTTGAAAACAGCAGAAGTTTTAAAATAGATATTATTAGATATTATCAAAAAAATACTCCGCAAGATTTATTCCTGTTAGATCATAATAAGTTTTTAACCCTGTAGGACTAGTTACATTAATATCACCTATTAACTTACCTTTAATAAAATCTATGCCTGCAAAATAAATATTTAATTTTTTAAGTTCACTTGCAACGATTTTGCTAACTTTAACTTCTTCGTTGGTTATTTTTACTTTTTTAGCCTTAGCCCCTTTGCTCATATTGGATAAAATACTGCCTTGTTTTGGTATTCTGGATATAGCCCCTTTTACTTTACCATTAATAATGAATATTCGTTTATCTCCTTTTGATATTTGTGGAATAAATTTTTGGATAACAAAATGATGATATTTTTTAATATACCTTAAGATTTTTTTTTTATTAAATTTATTTAATAACTTCACGTCATTACCGCCATAACTTTCGATTGGTTTAATAATTACTTTTTTATTTTTATTAAAAAATTTTTTAATTTCATCTATGTCCTCACTAATTAAGGTCGGAGGCATAAATTTAATTAATCTTAATGAAAAAAGTTTTTCTGGAACTTCTCTTAAGGCTTTAGGGTTGTTAATAATTTTTAATTTTTTAGCAATGCGTTCTAGGATAAATGTTGTATTAATGTATTGCTGATTAAATGGAGGTTCATTTCTGATTAAAAGCACTTTTGCTTTAATTAAATTTAATGTACTCTTCTTAAGAATCTCTATTGGCTTTTTTGTGTTATTTTTAAATTTTAATTTGCTACATCGAGCAACTACTTTACCATTTACAAAACTTAAATCTTTTGGCTCATAGTAATAGATGTCATAATTTCTTCTTTGAGCCTCTAAACCCAGAAAAAAAGATGTGTCAGTTCTAATATTAATTTTTTTTAAGTCAGAACCCTGAATAGCTAAAATTTTCTCTTTCATGTTTAAAAAAGTCTAAGTTTTTAGTTTTGTTGTATTGTTCGAGTAATAACTGAGCTCTATTTTTCTTATTTTTAACAACATTTTGCAAATGTTTTAAATATACCGTTTCATCATTACCTTTTAAATTTGTTTTTTTTCTATTTATTAAACCTTGATTTGCCAACTTCAAGAATATAGCACCCCACTCATATAATTTCTTTCCTTCGAGTTCTGTCTCAAGCCCTTTTTGAGGAGATTCTAGATAAGCATTCATTACGTTTTCTTTTTTCCACTTCATCACAATTTCATATCCTTCGTCGAGAGAATTATAAAATAAACCAGTAAAAAATGCTGGGCCATCACATAAACATTGCCAGTCACAAGCATCTAGTGAGCGCAATTCAATGTATTGTTTTAGTCTAACTTCGGTAAATATGGTTGCAAGATGTGTTTCAAAATCTTTTAAGTTAGCTTTGTCTTTTAGATTTGAAAATTTTCCTAAAATAAAATCCTTAAAAGATTGTCCGTTAGGTTCTACATATTTATCTCTTATGGCAAAAAGGATTGGATATTCAATAACGTGATCAAAATATTTTTCGAATGTTATTTTTTCAAAAGCAATCGGCATTATTCCGCCTCTAGAAGTATTTTGCCAAACTTTATTTCTATAGGAATAATATCCTGTTGGTTTGCCTGACTCAAAAGGTGAGTTTGAGTACAAGGCTATAGTAAGAGGTGTTAAATAATTTCCTAATCTAAATATTTTTTCAAAATTACTTTCTGAGGTGTAGTCGTAGTTTATCTGAATACCACACGTACGATACATCATCTCTAGACTTTGCTTTCCCCCTTTGGGCATTTCACTTGTCATAATTTTATATCTTTCTTTTGGACTTTGAGGCACGTCACTTAAATTATTAAAAGGATCGAACCCGATAGAAACTGTATTTATATCAAGACCTTTGCTTGCGTTCTCTATTTCTTTTAAAAATTTAGAACTTTCATTGCAAACTTGGTGGATGTTTTCTAGTGGAGCCCCGGACAGCTCGCATTGAAGTCCTGGTTCAGTGGTAATTTGTTGACTATCTCTTTGCATCCCAATAATATTTTCTTTTTCAAAAAGAGGTTGCCATCCATTCTTCTTTAAATTTTCAAAAAGTTTTTTTAATAATCGATATGAAATTCTTTTTTTATTTTGACCTTCAAATAAAAATCTTTCGTGTTCAACACCAATTTTTAATTGATTTGTGTTTTTAATTCCTTTTGAAAAGTACTCAATAAATTGAGATTTATTTTTTATTGTCATGACTTAAAAACAGTTTCTGCTGTTAAAGCCTACTATCATGTTTTTAGGATTAATCTCAAATTTTCTTTCACATTTAATCTTAAGTTTTTCTGAATGATAAATATAAAATCTGTTTCTGCTGTTTGTAAATTCTATCTTATCTGGTTTTCCAAAGACTGCTTTTAATTCCGTCTCTGATTTATTAAGCCATTTACTAAGTTCTTTTTCCTCAAGAGCAGTTTTTTCATCAATTTTATTTGTCATTGTTTGACACGAAACTAAAAATATAAAAGTAAAAATTGCTGTAAATGAAATTACTATTTTTTTCATATTAATTTTTCTAGATTATACCTTAAACTTATAAACAGAAATATTACCTTCAGGTTGTAAATTGTTAATTATCCAATTTTTATTAAGATTTTATAAAAGAATCAGAGTATTTAGCATTAATAGGAGGATTATTTATGATGGAAAAATATTTTGAGTATAAAAAACACAAAACTAATTTTAAAACAGAAGTAATTGCTGGGGTAACTACGTTTCTAACAATGGCATATATTATGTTTTTAAACCCTTTTATTCTTTCTGGCGAATTCGCTGGTGCAGAAAAAGGTTTTTTTGATTTCGGCGCAGTATTTACTGCAACTATAGTAGCAACAGCTATTGCTTGTTTTATTATGGCATTCTACGGACGAACTTGGCCTATAGGCCTTGCGCCTGGAATGGGTATAAATGCTTTTGTAGCGTTTGGAGTTGTTGCAGGTATGGGCTACACGCCTCAAGCTGCATTGGGAGCATGTCTGGTGGCAGGTGTATTATTTTTAATAATTTCTTTAACTCCATTAAGAGCATGGATCATAAACTCTATTCCAAAAAGCTTGAAGCTTGGGATCGGTGGAGGAATAGGATTATTCCTTGCAATTATTGGATTAGAAATTATGGGAGTTGTTGGAGACCATCCAGTTACTCTTGTTACCCTTGGTGATATTAAAAACCCCTTAGTGCTTTTAGGTTGTCTTGCATTTGTTGTAATGATCGTTTTAGAAAAAATGAAAGTCAGAGGAAATATTATTATAGGTATACTTTTGTTTAGTGTTATTGCCTGGATAACAGGATTAGCGAAGTTTAACGGAATAGTTAGCGCTCCACCTCCAATGACGTATCTTTTTGATTTTGATTTGTCAGCTGCATTCACAGCAGGAATGTCAACGGTAATATTCACACTATTATTTATTGATTTCTTTGATACTGCTGGGACTCTTACGTCTGTAGCAAATGTTGCAGGTAAGGTTGGTAAAGATGGAAAAGTTAAAGACATAAATAAAGCAATGTTATCTGATAGTGTTGGGACTGTTGCTGGTGCATTAATGGGCACAACTACAGTAACGAGTTATGTTGAGTCAGGTGCTGGTGTAAAAGCTGGTGGCAGAACTGGAATGACCTCTTTAGTTATAGGAGTTTTATTTTTAGCCTGCTTATTTTTTTCGCCATTGGCAACTAGCTTACCAAAAGAAATAGACGGGGCTGCTTTACTTTACGTTGCTATTCTTTTTGTTAGAAATATTACTGATATAGAGTGGGATGATATCGCAGAGTCTGGTCCTGCTGTCTTAGCAATGATCACGATGCCTCTTACTTATAGTATTAGTAATGGTATAGCGTTAGCATTTATTTCTTATGCTTTAATAAAAATTTTGACAGGTAAGTTTAATTCGACTTCACCTGCTATATGGCTTATTGCAATTTTAAGTGTTGCTAGTTTTGCAGTTGCTTAAAATTTATATTTGAGGGCTGGCGTATGCTGGCCCTTATTGATTTTTGTGTTTTCTAACTAAATCTTCAACTCTTACCTCTTCATAATGTTCGAAAGGCTGCACAATCCAAGGATTGTTATTTAGTTTTTCAGCACAAAAATCTGGCTCAAAAGTAGAATCTTTCTTTTTCCAAAGAACAGCCGTTTTAATGTCTTTAATGTTTCCTTTTAGTGGAGGGTATTTTTTTAACCAATCGATGCTTTTATTTAAAGTAACACCAGTATCAGACAAATCATCACACAATAAAAGGTTTCCTTTCATCTCATGAACTGTCGAGCTCATCTCTCTGGAGAATACTAATTCACCCTGTTGATCTTCAGTACCTTCACCAGAATAAGACTCAACGGCAAGATAAGCACATTTTAATTTAAAAACTCTACTTAAGACATCTATAATGGGTGCGCCCCCCCGCATAATTCCAATTAGCATGTCAGGTTTGAATTCACTTTTATGAATTTGTATTGCTAATTTTTCTACGATTAGATTATACTGCTTCCAATCAATAATTAGTTTATGTGCCATGAAAAAAATTAGTTTATTTTTAAGGAGTTGTAAATGAAAGGATATGTAGTTTGTGTTTATAAAAGCATTAGTAATGATGAAAAGTTAAAAGAATATGCTCTAAAAGCTAGAGAAGCTGTTAAAAAATATAATGGAAAGTTTCTAATTAGAGGTGGTAAAAATAAAATAAATGAGGGTGAAAACTCACCTAGAACAGTAGTTATAGAATTTTCATCTTACGATGAAGCGAATTTATTCTATAGTTCTAAAGAGTATCAAGATGCACATGAAGTTTTAAAGGGTCATGCAGTACGCCAGCATCAAACTATTGAGGGCGCTTAGTATTGGATGGGTTCACTGTCAATAGATCTCCATAGATACCAAGTTGCAACTGAACAATATGGTGTAAACTTTTTATATAATTTATCCAGAAAAATTTTAGGTGGAAAATATTTTTTTTTATAATTATTTGAAATAGCTCTTAATAATCCTATATCTTGTAGTGGCCATATATTAGATCTATTAAATGTAAAGAGTAAAATCATTTCAGCTGACCACCTCCCAATTTGTCTGAGATCAGATAAATATTCAATGGCTTCCTCGTCACTCATATCTTTTATAAGATTTGGCTTAAAACTTTTATTTAATATTCGCTTTGCTAGTTCTTGAATACCTTTTACTTTTTGTCTGCTTAGCCCACAACTCTTCAAACTATTAAATGACAGTTTACTGACTGTTTTTGCGTTTATCTTATTTTTACATTTTTTGTTAAATTTTAAAAATACAGAATTCGCTGCCGCTACACTGATTTGTTGGCCTACAATACTTTTGCAAAGAGAGAAAAAAACATCGTTTCGGCTAACTAAAGCTCCATCCTTGTAATCTTTGATTAGTTTTTTCATTACTATGTCTTTTTTAGACAGAAACCTTTTTGCCTTGTTCCAATATTTTGGTTTATTTATCATGTTCTGGTAGCTATTATTTGTTTTTTTAATTGTGACTCCCTAATAAATATAATTAAAGAACTTAAAATAACTAGCACTGCTCCTGTTAATGTCAATATTTTTGGTACTTCACTCCATATAAAAAAACCAAAGATAATTGCAAAAACTAAACTCAAATATTTTATAGGAGTAACAAGTGATGCTTCCGACAACCTATAGCTTTGAGTAAGTAACAAATTTCCCATACTTCCACAAAGGCCTAAAATAATAAAAATTAATAAATCAATTTTTGTGGGCATAATCCAATCTACAAAAAATATAGAGCACAATCCTATTAATGTGCATAATGACGTGAAGTAGAAAGCTATTGTATAATTTGCTTCTGTTTTTGATAGAGATCTTACGCTAATAGCGACACAGGCAAAGAAAATACAAAAAATAATTGGCGAAAGGTAATAATAGTTTAGGTCTATAAATGCAGGTTGAATTATTAATAGCATGCCGATAAATCCTAGAAAAACAGCAGACCATCTTTTGACTCCCACACTTTCTCCTAAAAAGAAAATTGAGGCAATAGTTACAAATATAGGGCCTCCAAAAGTAAGAGAAACTACATCAGCCAATGGGAGTTCTCTTAGCCCATAAAATAATGCAACGATTGCCAGAGCACCGCATATAGCTCTAAAGGCATGTAGGCCGGGACGAGTTGTTCTGTAAAAAGTAAAAATCTTACTCTTGGGAATAATAAAAAATATTGGAATAAAGCCTATAAAAAACCTTAAAAAAAGAACTTGGCCAACCGGATAGTAATTTAACCATTTTACGCATATATCCATGATCGAGAAGCAAATTACACTTGCAACCATGTATAATACGCCTATTTGATTTTGTGTTAACAATTTAATATCCTCATAAGTTCTAAATATATTAATTAACTTATGCAGAAATGTACACTCGCCCTTGGTTGCTTTTGGAAGCCTGAGGAAAACTTTAAGAATAAGCCTGGTATTATTGAAGCAGAAGTAGGGTATGCTGGAGGTGATAGTCCTGTAGTTACTTACGAAGAGGTGTGCACGGGCAATACCAATCACGCGGAGGTAGTGAGATTAACTTTTGATGAAAAAGTAATTTCCTACGAAAAAATACTAGAACTATTTTTTAAAATGCACGACCCAACACAGAAAAATATGCAATATCCCGATATTGGCACTCAATACAGAAGTGAAATTTTCTATGAAACAGAAAAACAGAAGGAATTAGCTGTTAGAGCAAAAGAAGTATTGGGCAATGAATATAAAAATAAGATTGAGACTAATATTTCAAAAATAAAAAATTATTGTAAAGCAGAAGAATATCACCAAAATTATATAGAAAAAAATAAAAGATGAAAAACCTTGTAACGACCGACTGGCTTGAAAATAATCTACATAAAGTAAGAGTTTTAGATGCAACTTGGCACATGCCAAATGCTAGAAGAAATGCATTAGTTGAATTTTCAAAAAATCATATAAAAAACTCTGTTTTTTTTGACCTTGATAAATCATCTGATCAAAATTCTTCTCTACCTCATATGCTGCCTAGCAAGGAATATTGGGCAGAGACACTTTCCAAATTAGGCATTAAAAATTCTGATCGTATTGTAATTTATGATAATTCAGATGTACTAAGTTCGTGCCGTATTTGGTATAATTTTTTGTATTTTAAACACAATCCTAACTTAGTGTCTGTTTTAGATGGTGGTTTTAAGAAGTGGTTAAAAGAAAAAAAAGATAGTAACAAAACTTTAAAATCATTTCCTAAAAGTAACTATCTAGCTCTTGAAAATACAAAAATGGTTTTAAGTAAAGATCAAATTAATTTAAATATTAAAAATAAAAAATTTGAATTAATTGATGCAAGAAGCAAAGAAAGATTTGAAGGCACACAACCAGAACCAAGATCAGAATTAAAAAGTGGAAATATTTTAGGCTCAAAAAACTTGCCTTTTACAGCTTTGATAAATGAAGACAACACCTTTAAAAAAAAATTAGAATTAAAATCATTATTTACTAACCTGGAACTTGACCCGAATAAAGATATGGCATTTACATGTGGTTCTGGTGTAACTGCGTGCATTTTAGGCCTAGCAAATTCTATTGTAAGTGGTAAAAATCCTATTATCTATGACGGTTCTTGGTCAGAATATGGACTAAAATAATATGAAAACTTCTAACAAAATAAAAACATTTTTAATAATATTTTTTATAATAATATTTGCAGTAATTACAGCTAGACATTTTGTTGGTTTGCATTTTGAAAAAAAATTCAGCAAACGACCTCCGCCAGCAGTTATTGTTTCAAAAGTTACAAAATCTATTTTCTTTAAAAGTATAGAAACATTTGGAACAGCGATGTCACAGAACTCCAAAACTTATAGAGTAAAAAAAGAAAATATAGTAGGTAATTTTAACTTAGATAATAGATTTGTAAAAAAAGGTGAGATGATTGCTGCACTAAAAGAAGATCAGAACATAATAGCAGATTTTGATGGTAAGTTAGGAAAAAGAGAAATTGCACAAGGAGTGTTAGGTTCAGATAGTTTAATTATTACTTTGGATGACTTAAAAAATATAATTATTGATATAAAAGTTCCAGAAAATTACGTTGGAGTTTTAAAAAATGGTCTTAAGGTAGATGTTTCAAGCTCTGCATTTACTAAAACTTTTAAGGGAAAAATAGAGTCTGTAAGTTCAAGAATAGATCCTTCAACTCGGTCAATTTTAGCAAGAATAGTTGTAGATAATTCTAATTTTGAAATTATTCCTGGCCAATTAATGACAGTCAAAGTTATTTATGATGAAGTTAAGCAAATAGGTATCCCTGAAAGTGCAGTAACTATTCAAGGAGATACAGCATTTGTTTATGTTGTGAATAATAATATTGTTGAGCAGAAAAATATAGAAATAGGAAAAAGAAATTTTGGCAAAGTATCAATCAACTCGGGTGTTTCTGAGGGTGATAAAGTAATTAGTGAAGGGGTATCTAAAGTTAGAAATAAAATAAAAGTTAAGATTTTAAACTCTAACGATTAATAAAATTATGTTTTTAACAGATTTATCAATCAAAAGGCCGGTTGTGGCATCGGTAATGAGCTTAATTTTAGTAATTTTTGGTCTAGTAACTTTCCAAGAAATTCCAACAGATGAACTACCTGATGTTCAGCCACCTGTTGTGACAATTCAAACAGATTACAAAGGAGCATCAGCTGAAATTATAGACACTCAAATAACTCAAAAAATAGAAGACTTCGTTGGTGGGACACCTGGCTTAGAGACTATAGACTCTTTTAGTGAGGATGAAAGTTCAAGAATTACGTTAACTTTTGAGACCGGCCTTGATCTTGATGATGTAACGAATGATGTAAGAAGTTCTGTGGCTAGAGTTGTAGACAACTTACCCGACGGGGCGGAACAACCGGAGATTTACAAACAAAGTGCGGGGATGCGAACAACAATGTGGTTGTCATTCAATTCCAATACTATGTCTGATATTGAATTAACTGATTATGCAGACAGATATTTAACCGATGCATTTTCAACTGTATCAGGTGTAGGTAGAGTAAGGCTTGGTGGGCAAAGAGAGCTTTCTTTAAGAGTGTGGTTAGACCCTATAGCTTTAGCAGCTAGAAATTTAACAACTCAAGAAGTAGAAGAAGCTTTAAGAAAGGAAAATGTAGAGTTTCCTGCAGGAAGGATTGAGTCCAAAGACATAGATCTTACTATAAAATTAGATAAAGCATATCAGAAATTAGAAAATTACAAAAAGTTGCCACTGAAAAGAGCTAGCGATGGTTCTATAATAACGCTTGAGGATGTGGCTAGAGTTGAAGTTGGTGCTGAGTCAACTCGAACTCTTTTTAAAGGTAACGGAAAACAGGTAGTGGGTATTGGTATTTATCAGCAATCAGATGCCAATACAATTTCTGTAGCCAAAGGTATAAAAAAAAAGATTAAAGAAATAAAGTCAACTTTACCGGCAGGAACGACTCTAGAGGTATCATTTGACAGAAGCAATTACATTAAGGCTGCTATTAAAGAAGTTTATAAAACTCTTTTGATTGCTTTAATTTTAGTAACTATAATTATTTACCTTTTTTTGGGAAACATAAGAGCTCTAATTGTTCCAGTTATCGCGTTGCCGGTTTCATTAATATCTACTTTTTTGTCTCTTTATATTTTTGACTTTTCCATAAATCTTTTCACTCTAATGGCATTAGTCTTGGCGATTGGAATCGTAGTTGATGACGCAATTGTTATGTTAGAAAATATTGTGAGAAGAATTGAATTAGGTGATAGCCCACTAGTCGCTGCTTACAAAGGCGCAAAACAAGTTTCTTTTTCCATAGTTGCAACAACAGTAGTTTTAGTAGCAGTATTTGTCCCGCTTGTATTCATCAAAGGAATAACAGGTGTTTTGTTTACTCAAACTGCTATTACACTTGCGTCTGCGGTAATTATTTCTAGTTTTGTAGCTTTATCGCTAAGTCCAATGCTAGGTAGTAAATTTTTAAAAAAGAATATGAAGAAATCAAATATTGTTATTAAATTTGAAAAAATTTTAAAAACAATTACTAGTTCGTACAAGTCGTCACTTTCCATATGGATAAATAAAAAAAAAATAATTATTTCTTTTTTAATTGGAACATTAGTATTAACAACTTTTCTTTTTAATTTTGCAAAAAAAGAATTAATTGCTCCTGAAGATAGAGGAGCTTTTTTTGTTATAATTAAAGCTCCACAGGGTTCAGGTTTTAATTTTACAAAATCAAAGGCTGAAGATATTGAGAAACTTTTATTACCCAAAGTTGGTAAAGGAGAGTATAGGAAATTAATTATGAGAGTGCCAGGATTTGGTAAATCATCTAAGCAAGTAAATAGTGGGTTCATAATTGTTTTACTGGAGCCGTGGTCAAAAAGAGATCGACATGGTGTTAAAATAATGAGAGAATCTTTTGGAAAAATTGGTCAAGTGCCTGGTGTTCTCGCTTTTCCGGTTATGCCTCAGGGAATTCGGACAGGTGGGGTTCAAAATCCTGTGCAATTTGTTATACTTGGAAATACATACGAACAGTTAATAGAATGGAAAAATAAAATAAAAAAGGAAGCTAGAAAAAATCCTGGCTTGACTTCAATTCAAGATGATTTCGATCTCAATAAACCACAATTAAATGTTCAGATTGATCAAAAGAAAGCAGCTGATTTAGGTGTTTCTACCGAAGATATAGGTAGAACCATAGAAACTATTTTTGGCTCTAAAAGTGTTACTCGATTTACTCAAGATGGAAAAGAATATTCTATCATCTTACAAGGTGACATCAAAGATAGACAAGAACCTGACAGTATTAGCAAAATTTTTGTAAGATCTAAAAATAACGGTAAACTCGTATCTATTTCAAATTTAGTTTCATATGACGAACAAGGTCAATCTCCTTTTTTAGCAAGATATAATAGGCAGAAAGCTGTAACGATTTCTGCTAGGCTAGTTGGTGATTACTCATTAGATGAAGCATTAAAATTCTTAGTAAATGTTGTGGAGAAGAACACTCCTAACGCTAAAATCGCTTACAAAGGAGAAAGTGAAGAATATAAAAAAACGAATAATGAGTTATACATAATTTTCGCACTAGCTCTTTTAACTGCTTATCTTGCAATGTGTGCGCAATTTGAGAGTTGGAAACACCCACTTACAATAATGCTTACAGTTCCAATGGCAATTCTAGGAGGTCTATTAGGTTTGTTAGTAGTTGGTTCATCTTTGAATGTTTATAGTCAAATAGCTTTAGTAATTCTAATAGGTTTATCAGCCAAAAATGGGATATTAATAGTTGAGTTTGCAAATCAATTAAGGAAAGAGGGTAAAAAATTCGAGACTGCAATTATTGAAGCTGCTACCATTAGATTAAGACCAATACTTATGACGAGTCTATCAACTATTTTTGGTGTACTTCCACTAATTATTGGTTCAGGACCTGGTGCTGCGAGTAGACTTACTGTGGGTATTACTATTTTTGGGGGTATGTTATTTTCTACGTTTTTCACCCTGTATGTAATTCCAACAATTTACTCTATTATCGGTAAAAATACTCAGAGAATTGACTCCGTGGAAATTGAATTAAACAAGCAACTTAAAAAATAATATATTTATTTTTATCTAAATTTTTTTGACAAAGTATTAATTGTTTTCTGTATTTTGTTGCCATCTCTCTTACAGACTTTGCATAGATAATGGCCTTCTTATCTTTTGAATAGTTCTTGTAATCACCCCAACCTTTATAATAAGCAAGATACTGTCTATAAGTATCTTTTTTAGAAATTCTTAAAATTTTATTTGATTTATGAATATACCATCCAATGAAATCAACAGAGTCTTTAAATCTTGCTCTTGTTGCTAATGGACTGTCAGTTTCTTTTTTATATTGCTCCCAAGTTCCAACTACGGCTTGAGAATACCCAAAAGAACTTGAGGGTCTTTTAAAAGGAACAACTTTAAATAATTTTCTACGTGGTGGTTTAGCAAGCCAATTAAAATCGCTCTCTTTTTTTACAAAAGCTAACTGCAAATGAATAGGGGCACCCCACTTTTCGTAGGAGGCTTTTGCATGCTTATACCAGAGATATCTCTCTTCAAAAATTGCACAACTATTTTGAGTATTTTTAGGAATTGAAGAACATGAAGTAAATATAAACAATAATATAATTAACAAATTTTTTCTAAAAGGAATCACTGATAAAGTTATACTAAAATTTAATTGACCTTTCTCCATTTTTCTGGCCTAACAAAAGATCCTTGCCAAATACCTAGTTTATTTTTCTTTGCATAGCTCTCATCTCTTTCATAATCTTTAGAATACCTTTTATAAGCAACTGCAAAACCTTTTCTCACCATCCACTTATTGAGATTGATCTTATTTTTATAGCAAGTTGCTAAATATCTTTTATATCTATCAATAGATGACGAAGTGCATTTGACTTGGGACTTATCAATTTTATTTATTAATTTTTTTTTTGAAATTACTCCACAAGAATAATTTTTTTCAAAATTTAAACCAACTGCCACTGATATTTCTAAAAATTTTTTTTGACATTGCTGTTTTATTTCCGGAGCGTCAATTCCTTCTAATCTAATTTTTTTAGATTTGATTTGTAATGTATCTCCATCTATTATTTTTGGAATACCAAAAATTTCCTCTGCTTTTGAAATTTGAAATAAAAAAAAAATTATAATAATATTTAAGAGAAATTTAGCCATTTTATAAATTTTTTTAAGAGTAAGACTGCTACAACTCCCGATGTATTTGCCATTAAATCATAAAGCTCGAAAGCTCTGTTAGGTATTATAAAGTGTAAGATTTCTAAAATAAAAGAAAAAAAAAGAATAGTCTTATAGTCAGTAAAAATGTTTTTAACATAAGGCCTGATAATCATTGCTAATACGGTAATATAACTAAAATAAATAAAATGATTTATCGAAGTACCTATAGGATTTGCTATTAAATTAGGTTGCTGCCCAAAATTTCCATAAAAAAAATATCCAACTAAGCTTCCAGGAAATAAATAGAGAATGAATAAAATTACTAAAGAAAAGTAATTAAAATATATTAATAGCTTAAATAAAGTATTTTTCATTATTAATTTAATATAGTACATAATATCTTATTTAAGATATTATGGCTAAATTAATTCTCACTAGACATGGTCAAAGCACTTGGAATGCTGAAAATAGATTTACTGGCTGGGTAGATGTTGATCTTTCAGAAAAAGGAATTGAAGAAGCTGAAAAATCTGGTCAAATAATTAAAGATTTGAATATTAAGATAAATATCTCTTATACGTCTTTTTTAAAAAGAGCTATTAAAACCCTTACAAGTATTTTAAAAAAAAATAATTTAGAGCTTAAATTTCATACTGCGTGGCAACTTAATGAGAGACATTACGGGTCTTTAACTGGTTTAAATAAGGAAGAAACCAAAAAAAAAATTGGTGAAGAACAGTTTAAGAAATACAGAAGATCTTGGGATTTAGCGCCTCCCTCAATGGAAGAGAAAAGTGAATATCAGTCTTTGTTTAGCCCTTTAAATGCTAACATACCTGTAGGCATGACACCTTTTACTGAGTCTTTAAGAGATACATATGAAAGAGTTGTTCCTTTCTATGAAAATGAAATTAAAAAAAACCTATTAAATGATAAGAATGTTTTAATTTCTGCCCACGGAAACTCTCTAAGAGCACTTTGTAAATATTTATTCAATATATCTGACACAAAAATTAATGACCTAGAAATACCCACTGGAAATCCACTTATAATTGAATTTGATAACAATATAGAAGTTAAAAAATATTATTATATAGATGAGACTAGAGCCAAAACTATTATTTTTAATCAATAATATTTAAACTTAATATTTTATTATGCATTTCTTTTGTGTTTAAGTGGTAAAATTTTTGATTACTTTCTATGCCATTTAAAAAATTATTTGCAATTAAGCTGTCCCAAATATTATTCATGGAAAATACTTTATCTTTTATAGAGTTAAAAACACTATGGTCTAAAATTTGAAGGCCAGTAAAAATAAGTTCATTGCTATTATCTCTACTAACAATCTCTTTTTGGAGATTAAAATCTCCATTGAAAGAACTATCAAAGCTCAAATTTTTATTTACTAACAATAAACATGCTTTTTTGTATTGAAAGTAAAGATCCTCTAAATTATTTAACTCACTTGAATAAGCGCTGCTCCATAAAGTATCAGGATTAACAACTATAAAAGGTTTTTTGAAAGTCTTAGTGGCGTTAAGTATTCCACCTCCAGTATCAAGTAGCATATCTTGCTCGTGAAAAATTATAATTTTTACTTTATATTTTCTTTTATTAATAAAATCTTTTATCTGATCAGCTAAATGGTGAACATTGATGGCTATTTCTTCTACGCCATGGTTAATCAGTAACTCTACGGCTCTATCTAATAGATTTTTATTACCTATTTGCATGAGCGGCTTTGGCGTTTTTAAAGTAATGGGTTGCATTCTTTTTCCTAACCCAGCGGCTAGAATCATACCTTGTTTAATTTTCATATTTTTTGCAATTTTTTCAATTTTTTTAAAGGTAAATGTTTTTTAAATAATATATTTAATTGATCAAAAATAGGGTTTTTCATTCTTTTTTCAACAAGCAGCCAAGTATAAGGCAAATATTTTAAGTAATTAAGTTTATTGTCTCTTTTGCATAAACGCACAAAGATACCTAAAATTTTTAGATTTCTTTGAACGGATAAAATATCAAAATCATTTTTCAATTTTTCTATTTTCTCTTTTTTATGTTTTGAATTCTTATAATAGTACTTAAACAAGCTATTTTGTAAACCTTGAGGTAATTTTATTCTTACATCATCAATTAGAGACGCAACATCATATAAAGGATTCCCAATAATGGCATCTTGACTATCAATAAGACCTAATTTTTTTTTGCTCATCATGATGTTAGAAATATGAAAATCTCTATGTACAAAAGTATCATTTTTAAAAATTAGTTTTTTATAAATCTTTTTTAATTCGATTTTAAATAAATTTTTTATTTTACTAATGTTTTTCTTTTTAAGAGAATATTTTAAATACCAGTCAAAAAATAGGTCTGACTCTTTGTGGAGATGATTGGGTGTATATTTAGAAAGTCTAATTTTAAATTTTCCTAATTTGTAAAATGATTTGATTTTAATTTTTTGCAATTTAATTATTAATTTAATCAACAGCTTATATTCATTTAATTTATTTTTTCTTAAAACAATAAAATCATAAAAAGAGCTGTCTCCAAGATCTGAAATCTCTATCATATTATGTTTATAAAGATTGCTAATAAGTCTTGGTGCATAGATTTTATTTGAATTTAAAATATTATTTATCACACTATAAACTATAAGATTTTTATATTTATCTTTTTTTGCAGATACAATGATTGAACTTTTATTTTTTTTCTTCAACCTATAAAATTCTCTAAAAGAAGCATCTCCAGAAATTTTTTTAATTTTATAATTCATCTAAATTAAATACTTTCCACTTTCCCGATCCTTTAGAAATTAATTTTCTCTCATTTTCATTGCTAACATAACTAAAATGAAGTTCTAGTCTATCTATAGCATTGCTTTCTATTAATTGAGGCCATTCAATGATTTTAATTGAATTAACATTTTCATTAAAGATACCCAGTTGACTCAGTTCTTTAATATTTTTTATCCTGTACAGATCATAATGCATAACTTTTATTTTTTTTATTTTGTATTCATATAAAAGATTGAAGGTAGGGCTTAAAACTTGCGTTTGTTCAGCACCTTCCCTTTTTTGAAAATAGTTTATCAATTTTCTAGCAAAAGTAGTTTTTCCAACTCCGATTTCACCTATTAAAAAAATACAATCTTTTTTAGATATTTTATCTGCGATTCTTTTTGAGATTAATTGAAGGTGATCTAAAGATTTAATAATCATTAGCTACTAGTCTAGTAGCGATAAGT
>MDTC01093246.1_pt1 | contig 21897 bp, 18 predicted proteins | sample 811181 | NCBI WGS metagenome assembly MDTC01 (sample SAMN05326644, study PRJNA326480) | marine metagenome | isolation source: seawater | place: Pacific Ocean: North | collected 2011 | reverse complement strand
GGCGGTGGCGCTGGCCAATGCCACCGAATACGGGCTGGCAGCGGCTGTCTTTACAAATGATCTGGGACGGGCGCATCGCATGGTGCGGGCCATCAAGGCAGGGGTTGTGCATGTGAATTGCTATGGCGGTCCGGATATCACCGTCCCACTGACCGGCATGAAGCAGTCGGGCAATGGCAGTGACAAGTCGCTGCATGCGTTGGACAAATTCACCGACATGAAAACAGCCTGGATGGCCTTGTGATGACCAAGGTAATTTTGCTGGTTGGCACTTATGACACCAAACAGGACGAGCTGGATTTTCTGGCTGGAGTGATCACGCAGGCGGGTGGCCGGGTGCTGAAAATGGATGTCAGCGTGCTTGGCGATACCGAGGTGGCGGTAGATCTGTCCAAACATGATGTGGCCGCTGCCGCCGCTATGGATATCCCGTCGATCATTGCCTATGAGGATGAAAATCCGGCCATGCAGGCGATGGCGCGCGGTGCCGCAAAACTGGCCAGCGAAGGGCATCTGGCCGGCCGGTTTGACGGGGTGCTGGCGTTGGGCGGGTCGATGGGTACCGACCTCGCGCTAGATCTGTGCGCCGCCCTGCCGATCGGGGTGCCGAAATATGTGATTTCAACGGTTGCCTTCAGTCCGATGATCCCGCCGGCTCGGTTGCCTGCCGATATCCAGATGATTTTGTGGGCTGGTGGTCTCTATGGCCTGTCCAGCGTCTGTAAATCGGCGCTATCGCAGGCGGCAGGCGCGGTGCTGGGGGCCTGCCAGACGGCACTGCCACCGGATCCGGAGAAGCCGCTGATTGGGATGACCAGCCTTGGGTTGTCGACCTTAACCTATATGGCACGGCTGAAGCCGGCACTGGAAGCGCGCGGTTTTGAGGTGGCAGTATTCCACGCCACGGGCATGGGCGGGCGGGCCTTTGAATCACTGGCCGCCCAGGGGGCCTTTGCCGCCGTGATGGATTTCTGCACCCAGGAGCTTGGTAACCATATCCATGGATCAACCATATCGGCAGGCGAGACGCGCCTGATGGGGGCTGGCGCTGCCGGCATACCGCAGATTGTGGCCCCGGGATGTTATGATCTTGTGGATGTGATCGGGTGGCTGGGGCTTGCGGAAAAATGGGATGGCTATCCGACGCATGCGCATAACCGGCTGATCACCTCGGTCGTTTTGCGCGAGGCAGATTGCCTGATGGTGGCCGATGCGCATCTGGAACGGCTGGCAACCGCCAGCGGGCCAACAGCTTTGCTGGTGCCGGTTGGCGGTTTTGGCGAATGGGATCGGCCGGGGGCTGACCTGCATAACCCGCAGGGGCTGGCCACCTTTGTAGGGCGGCTACTGGACGAATGTCCAGCCAATGTTCAATTGCATCGGCTGGATGCGCATATAAATGACGACGCCTTTGCCAATGCGGCCCTCGCTGTGCTTGACGGCTGGATGGAGGATGGCACGGTGGCGCGCCACGCGCCAAGGTGTAATTGAAGAAAGCGTGACGCGATATTCTGGGTCATTCTTCGCGCTTGATGAAGGTGGCAGAGTACATCGCCTTGCCTTCGAACATCGTGTCGATCTCGCGGCCGTCGCTTGTAAAAAAGGTCTGGCATTCGATTTTTGATTCAAGCTGATAGCCCTTGTTCCACATTTGCTGGCGATGCAGTTCAATGGCGGCATCTGACAGTGACGGGATGATCAGGGTAATGCGGTCACCAATCTGATCATGGCTCTGTGCTAATGATTGTCTCATTGAGTCTCTCCGTTTTTTAAAGGTCAGCGTTTCGGTTCAGTGAGTGTTTTGGCTCTGGGTGGCTCATTCAGCGGCCGCCATGGCGAATTGTGCATCCTCGGTGCTGTCATCTAGCGCCGTGGTGGACGAACTGCCGGCACTCACCGCCATCGATACGGCGTCGAACCAGCCGGCCCCGACCTCGCGCTGGTGGCGATGGGCGGTATAGCCGTTTGCCTCAGCCTCAAATTCAGCATTCTGCAATTCTGAATAGGCGCTCATGCCACGGTCACGATAGCCGCGTGACAGCTCATAGGTTGCATAGTTGAGTGAGTGGAAGCCGGCCAGCGTGATGAACTGGAATTTATACCCCATCCTGCCGATTTCGCGCTGAAAGCTGGCGATGTCATCTGCATTGAGATTGGCAGACCAGTTAAAGGACGGGCTGCAGTTGTAGGCCAGCATCTGGTCTGGATATTCGGCCCGGATCGCCTTGGCAAAGGCCTCGGCCTGATCAAGGTTGGGGGTCGAAGTTTCCATCCACAACAGATCCGCATATGGGGCAAAGGCAAGCCCGCGGACTACGCACCTGTCAAAGGAATCTGCGTCACGCAGCTTGAAAAAGCCTTCCTCGGTGCGTTCGCCGGAAATGAAAGGCTTGTCGCGGTCATCAATGTCGGATGTGATCAGCTTGGCGCTCTCGGCATCTGTCCGCGCCATGATGATGGTCGAAACGCCTGAAATATCTGCAGCTAGACGTGCCGCGTTCAGATTGGCCACTGCCTGCCGCACGGGGATCAGGACTTTGCCGCCCATATGGCCGCATTTCTTTTCCGATGCCAGCTGGTCTTCGAAATGCACGCCGGCAACACCGGCCTCAATATAGTTGCGGGTCAGCTCGAAGGCGTTCAGTGCCCCGCCAAAGCCAGCTTCGGCATCGGCAACAATCGGTGCAAACCAGTCGATATCGCCAGTGCCTTCCAAAGTCTGGATCTCATCGGCGCGCTGCAGCGTGCGGTTAATTCGGCGGGCAAGGTGGGGCCCGCTATTTGCTGGATACAGCGATTGGTCGGGATACATGCCACCCGCCGTGTTGGAGTCGGCGGCAACCTGCCAGCCGGACAGATAAATGGCCTTGAGGCCAGCACGTACCATTTGCATGGCCTGGTTGCCGGTCATGGCACCAAGTGACGGCACATAATCTTCAGTGGCAAGCAGATGCCAGAGTTTGTCGGCGCCATGGCGTGCCAGCGTCTGGTCAACGCGAATCGATCCGGACAGCTTTTTGACATCTGCCATGCTGTAGTCACGCTGTGTGTTGGCAAATCGGCCAGCGGGTGCGTTGCTGTAATGCTCGAATGCCTGCTGGTGGCTTGTGGTATTTGTAGATGTCGTAATGTTTGTCGACATAGTGCTCTCCGCTCGTGTCGTCGCTGTAATGTTGTTCTATGGGTAGGGTTAGCCTGGCCCTCCCATTTATAAAAGGAAAAAAAAGAAAAGATGAAAATTGTAAATAATTTACAAACACAGCGGCTACTGATGTAATGTTTTGTGTGACCAACAGCGCGTGGAGAGTGCCTTGAGGTGGTGGTTCTAAATGCTTGCCCCCAGCGCCACTTTCATCCCTCCGGTCTCGCTGTCCCCCCGTCGCATAAAGATGCCTCGCCACATTGACCTGTGGCTACCCTGTTTGATAGCGTAGAGTCATGAAAGGTTTCCATTTTGGTCATGTTGATGCGGCGCGCAAAACCCTTGCCGGCCGTATTATTAGAACACCTGTCCTTCCGCTTTGCAGTAATAAGCTGACGCCCTATCTGCCGTCAGATTGTACCATGTTCATGAAGCTGGAGCTTTTTCAGAATACCGGCTCCTTCAAGGCGCGAGGCGCGTTGCTGGGGGTGGACTGGCTGGATGATGATATGCGCGCCAGAGGCGTTGCCGGGTTTTCGGGTGGCAACTTCGCTCTTGCACTGGCCTGGGCCGCGCAGCAGAACAACGTATCCGCCAAAGTGGTGATGTCGAAATCAGCTGATCCGCTGCGCATCAACGGATGCCGAAACCTTGGAGCCGACGTCGTACTTGTCGACGGTATTGCGGCGGCGATGCCGGAACTGAGGCGCATCGAGACGGAGGAAGGCCGCAAGATCCTGCATCCGTTCAATGATTTGAACATGGCGTACGGGGCGGCCACATGCGGTGCCGAATTCATCGAGGATGTGCCTGATCTCGACATTGTTATCCTGCCGGTGGGTGGCGGAGGGTTGATCAGCGGCATGGCCGCCGCGATGAAGCGGCAGCGGCCGAATATCACCATTATCGGCGTTGAACCAGTGGGCGCAGACAGCTTGTCACGGTCCTTTCGGTCCGGTGCGCCGGAGGTCCTAGACAATGTGGACACGATTGCCGACAGCCTTGGTGCCCCTATGGCGATGGCGGAATCGCTGGCGCTTGCCCGTCAATATGTGGACGAGCTAATTCAGATTGAGGATTCCGTTATGGCGCGCACCATGCTGCTGATGCGAGAAAGGCTGACGCTGATAGCAGAGCCTGCGTGTGCGGCCTCTCTCGGGGCGGCGCTTGGCCCGCTGCGTGCCCGTTTGCGGGGTAAAAAGGCAGGGGTTGTTGCCTGCGGGTCCAATATCAGCATGGCGCGCTTTGATGCCTTCACCGAGGATGCAGAGATGCCGGACGCTGCCAACAGCTAAAGCATGTTGTATTTATATTCGATTATATTATTTCTCGCGCCTTTTTAGCTTCTTGCGCACCACCACCCGTATGGGGCCAGCCACAGGACGTGCTAAAGGCTTGCTAGCCGTGATGAAGGCCGTTATCACCCTCCTCGCCGGTTCGCTTGCCGATGATCCGGTGCTGGTCGACATCACAAAGGTGGCTTGATCTGTGGCGGTCAATTCGCGGTGTTTGCCGGTCGGTATTGATAGGCAGGTTGAAGAGATGGTTGACGGCTCTGTGTCGCGTTCATCTGATAAATATCAATACATTTGCTCTCTGCTGGTCTTCGCGGCCGTACCATTCGATCCCCCTTGTCGGTGAAAGCGGCAGGTAAGCGCTCAGAATATCAGGCAGTAGTTAAGAACGATTTAAAATCTAAGAGCGTTAGTCGGTGCTGCCATCCGCCGTGGCATAGATAAGCGCCTCGATGAACATGTCACGATCAGCGCTGAGAGGCACAAGCTTTACATCTTCTGAAATAGTGATTCGGACCCTGCCGGCGCCGGCCTGGCGGGCGCGCTCTTCAGCAAGGGTGCCAGCCGCATTGCGTGCAGTGGCAAGAGCCGTATCCATATCGATGACGTCTTTTGGGCCATTGGGCAGGTGGATACGAAAGCGCCCTTCATCGGGCTGACTTACCGAAATGACAACACGCTGGCGCACGGTACCTGCCGCTGCACCGACGGCGCCGGCTACGTCGGCATTGTCGGGTACGGTGATATCCGCCGCCATGATCTTAGCTACCTGCGGATAATGCGTTGACGCCGAGGCCCCCAGCGCGATCACGCCCACGCCAAGGTCAAGGCCAAGATTGACTAGCCGCGACGCCTGCGACGCGCCTGCACGCTGTTGTGGGGCGGTGCGATAAAGATTGGTTAGAAGCGGGTTGTTGCTGGCCTGGCCCTCACCCATCCCGTCATGCGCCAGCGCCGCATCGATCAGCGCAAGGCCAGACCGTCGATGCAGTTCTGCCAGGGTGGCGCGGGCCAGATCAGCGGCATCTGTTGCAATCGGCGCACCGACACCGTTGCGCTGGCGGGCCATCAACTCTGCGCCAAGGCCCGCCGCCTCGGCGTCAAAAGCATCAAACTCACCGGTAACATGCAGCGCGTCAGTCGGGGTAAAGGCAGCGAGTGTCACCAGGCCGCGGCTGATCAGCCTGTCAATTGCGCCAAGGGCCAGCTGGGTGGCGGCAATCTCGGCGACGCTGGTCGGGCCCATTTCCAGCGCCTTCTCGGCAAGCCGTGTTTCGGAACGCGTCAGCCAGGCAGGAACGCCATTTGGCATCAACGGAATGACAAAGCGCCCGTCCGTGCCCATCGGCACCGCAACACCGAGCTGTTCGACTAGCTTTTCCTTTGCCTGCGGCCACTGTTTGGCAAGCAATGAGAGCGGGATAGCCCGGCGTGGGCCAAGGGTCAGACCGCCTGCAGTGCCTCGGGTGACCGGCAGTACTTCGGAATCACCGCCAAGCCCGCAGGTGCGGATATCTGCGGCCTCAACCATGGTTTTCCAGCCGCCGACAAGCGCTCCGTCATCCTTGAGGCGAGGTGTGCCATTCTGCAGTAGCGCAATATCCGTTGTCGTTCCGCCGATATCTGCCACCATAGCCGTCTGTGTACCGGCGAGAAAAGCCGCCCCAGCGAGGCTTGCGGCCGGGCCGGATAAAACTGTTTCAACCGGCCGAGAGCGCGCAAAATGCGCGCCAATCAGCGAGCCGTCGCCTTTCACTACCATCAGCGGGCAGTCGAGGCTGAGTTCGGCCATGATATTTTCTGTTGCGGCGATCAGCTGGTCGAGAAGGTTGATCAACCTGGCATTCAGCACGGCCGTCAGCGCACGGCGCGGCCCGCCAAGGGCGGATGACAATTCATGGCTGCAGGTGACCGGGCAGCCGGTGACATCGCGGATAATGTCGCGTGCGCGAATTTCATGCGCAGGATTGCGGGTGGCAAAATGCGCGGCAACGGCATAGGCGGATACGGTGTCACCCGCGCTGTCGGAGGCTTCGCGGATAGCAGCCTCATCAAGAGTGGTCTGCTGTGTGCCGTCGGCGGCGTGTCCGCCGGCAATGAAGAACACATCATCCTGACCGAGGGCGCGTGCAAGATCAGCTCGTTCTAGCGCATCCCTGTCAAATCCAATCATCAGCAGGCAGACACGCCCGCCAACGCCCTCGACCACCGCATTTGTGGCCAAGGTTGTCGATAGCGAAATCAGGCCGATATCGCTAGCCTCGCCGTCATAGATGTCCAGAATGCGGCGGATGGCCCCACCGACACCGACAGACAAATCATCCCGCGTTGTCAGCGCCTTGCCGGCGGCAAGAACGCGCGAGTCCGCAGTATCGACAAGCGCCGCGTCCGTGTAGGTGCCACCGGTATCTAGCCCGATCACAAAAGTCATGTCACCGTCACCAATTTTCTTAAGATTCCTGTCACCATCGCTGTCCCCTTCATGGTCAGCATCAAATGGGGGAACGGCAAGTGCCGGCGGTCACGCGGTACTCTTTGAGGTCATATGGCCGGCGAAAAAGGCCTGTATCCAGTGCGCTATGGTTTTACCCTCATGTTCCTGCGCTAGATCGGCAATAGCGTCTGTCATCCGATCATCACCGATATCCGCGGCCCGCAGATTCAGCAGTGCCGCCGTGTAATCAGCGCTGAATTCCGGATGCCCCTGCATGCTGAAGACATGGTCATCAATGTAATACATGGCGTTTGCACAATGGCCTGTGCTGCCAAGATGGGCGGCGCCTGCGGGAAGCACGGTTACCTGATCCTGATGAAAATGGATCAGCCGCACCGAATTCCGGTCCGGCATCCAGCCTGGGGTGTTGGCCAGCGTCACATCGCAGCTGCCAACGCCAAAACCGTCGGGCCATTTGATACATGTACCGCCAAGCGCCTCAGCAATCACCTGATGGCCAAAACACACACCGACAAGCGGCTTTCTGACCGCGTGGATGTCGCGAATGAAGGCTTTCAGCGGTTTAATCCAGTCGAAATCATCATACACGCCAGCGGCCGAACCAGTGACCAGATAGCCATCATATGCATCAACGGAGTCCGGGAAAACACCGTCAAGGACAGGGATATCTGTAAAGACAAGATCGGCGTTGCCAATGGCGGCAAACAGCGTTCGGAACATGTCTGGATACCGGTCAAATCGGTCGGCGATCTTGCCATTGATGCGGCCTGTTTCCAGAATTGCGATATTCATTTCCGCTCTCCTTGCAACGGCATCCGGTGCGGCGCAGGGGCACGCCCACCTTAACAAGCGTCACGCTATCAATCTGGTGCTGGTGAGACTGTCCTGCATGCGGCGGCCTTTTGTTTGAGAGTCTGTACAATATAAAGTCGGACCGCCGAAGAAAGACCGGTTTCGCGCGCGTGGTCAATCTCGGTGATCAGTCTGGCAACCGACTGGCCACGTTCCTGCGCGATCTGTGCCAGCTCGTCCCAGAAAAAATCCTCAAGCGACAGGCTGGTGCGGTGACCGTGAATGCTGACCGAGCGTTTCTTCATGCGCCCGGCCCCGTCCGGCCGGCATAGGTAAAGCAGGCAACAAGCTCTATATGCGGCGCAAAGCGGAATTGGTCGATCATCCGCACGCTGGTAAAGGCATAGCCGCCTGAAACAAGTTTGGCGGCATCACGCGCAAAGCTTGCCGGATTGCAGGACACCATGGCAACCGCCATCGGGCCGGACGGCATATCCACCAGCGCGGCAATCTGCGCGGCAGCGCCATTGCGTGGGGGGTCGATGATGGCCATATCCACCGCCGGTAGAGTCTCGGCGGTCAACGGGGCGCTGGCCAGATTGGCCCGCCGTGTGACAAGCTGGGCCCCTAGTCCGGCGGCATTTACTCCGGCTTTCAACGACGCCAGCGCGGCCTCGTCCGATTCCGCCGCCAAAACATGCATCCCGCCGGCGAGAAGCGGCAGCCCCAGTGTTCCGCAGCCGGCAAAGAAATCGACGAGCTGTCCAGATCTGGCAATGCCGGCGGTGGCGGCAAAATCGAGGATATCCGCCTGAATGACCATTTCCGCCTCGACAGTAGCCTGCAGGAACCCGCCGGGCGGCGGGATGATCGTGATGCCGCCAAAGGACAACACTGGTGGAGTCGGGGCATAGATGGTTAGCGCCGCATCTTTGTCGGCATGCCCGCCCGCAATGGCCACCGAAAGTCGCGCTAGCCCAGAGTCATCCGCCCAGGTTGCTAGCGTTTCAAGAAGACCATCATGCCAGCCATCAGGGCCGCGCAACAGCAGGCAGATGCCGTTATCAAGACAATTTGCCGCGGCATCTATGGTCAGCCCCACTGGAAAACAGCGCTCGGCGATTTTGGCAATGCGGGGCAACAGCTTGGACAGTTCTGGGCGCAGGACGCTGCAACCCGATGGTGTGACAATGTGGCTGGATCCGCGTTCCAGAAAGCCTGCGGCAACACCGCCGGCAAGGCGTTTGATATGGAAGGTGGCGCGGCGCCGGCTGTGCCGAGGCGAAATATGCGCATCAAGGCGGGTGGCGGGTGTCACACCGGCACGCGCCAGAAACGCATCCAGCTGTGCCGCTTTCCAAGCAACCGCGGGATCATCCTGCCAATGCTGGAAGGTGCAGCCGCCACAAGCTGGAAACGCGTTGCAATCTGGATCCCGCCGTTCGGCAGACGGGGTAAGGATCTCCTGCGGCAGACAGCGAATTCCCTGACCGCCAAGCGATATTGGCTGTGCAATAACCTCTTCGCCGGCAAGCGTTGCCGGCACAAAGATATTATGCTCGGCCGTGCGGTAACTATGCGTATAGCTTGCACGGCCTACCCCGTCGCCGCGTCCTCCCACACGAGTGATGTGCAGCTGTACCGGGGCAGCGTTGCGCGGAAGACGCCCATCTTGGCGCGATGGGGCCGCGCTGCGCAATCTACGGGATGAGCGGGCGGTCATCTAAGGCCTCTTGCAAAAGACGGATGTCAGCTGGCCCGCAGGGCGGCAAAGCGCGCCGCATTGGTGAGTGCGCTGGCAAGGTCGCCCGTCTGCGGGTCAGCGGTAAAAGGTGCGATAGCATTGACAGCTGCCTCTGCAAAGATCTGGGCCCGCAGAATAGCCCGGTCAATGGCGTCATGGCGGTCCAGCAATGTCTGTGCAGTAGCGAGATCATCATCAGCAAAATCGGCATCGCCAAGTGTCCTTTGCCAGAAGGCGCGCTCCTCGGCGTCACCATCCTGCCATGCAAGGATGGTCGGCAGCGTAATCTTCTGGTCGGCAAAATCATCACCGGTATTCTTCCCCATCGCATCGGCATCCGCGGCATAGTCGAGGGCGTCATCCATGATTTGGAAGGCCATGCCCAGCTGCATGCCGTAATCATACATGGCGGCCACCATGTCCGGGTTGCCACCTGAAATCTCGGCCCCGGCGGCGGCGGCGGCGGCAAAGAGAACTGCTGTCTTGCCGGCAATCACATCCAGATATTCATCCACTGCCGTGTCTGGCTGCCCGGTGATGCCCATCTGCCGGATTTCACCTTCGGTAATCTGGGCCGATGCCGCCGAAAGACGCCCCAGCACCCTGATGTCACCGGCTTCGACCATTAGTTCAAAGGCGCGCGCAAACAGAAAATCTCCGACCAGCACCGCCGCATCGTTGCCCCACAGGGCGTTCGCCGTATCCTGGCCACGTCGCAGGGCGGACTCGTCAATAACATCATCGTGAAGCAAGGTTGCCGAATGTATGAATTCTACCGCTGTTGCTAGTAGAATGGCCGGTGCGCGCCGATCCGGCGGGACCCCCGTCATCATGGCGCCGGCAATTGTCATCATCGGGCGTATGCGTTTGCCCCCGGAGGAGATCAGATGCCCGGCCAGCTGAGGGATTAGCGGTACCTTGCTGTCCATCCGTTCCAGAATCGTCGAATTGACTCGTATCATGTCAGCCTCAACAATGCTGAGGAGCGGTGACAGAGACGGGAAGCCTGTCCGGGTGTCAGAAACCGGGCTAGTTGTCATGGTGGCTCGCTGATTACTGTTGCCCTTTGGTGATATCGCCTGCTGACAATGCGAGGCAAGAGATTTCACTCCCGGACGAGCCGGTTAGGTCAGCTTGTCGCATGGGCCTCACCGGAATAATCGGCCCTTCTGGTCGGGTATCCGGTCGGCTTTTGGCGGTTTTTCCGTAGGTAGGGGCTTGGCTAAACGCGTGATTTAGCGCATATCTTGTGCATGGTTACGATCGTGAGGACAACCAATTCGGTAAGGCTGTCGTTCCTGCAAGCGCTGCTTGCCGATTCGGGTATCAATTTAGAAGTGTTTGATACGAATATCTCGGCGCTCGAGGCGGGCATCGGCGTTTTTCCGCGCCGGCTTGTTGTTGTGTCCGAATACCGCCTTGCCGCGGAGACCGTGCTGATCGAAGCCGATGAATTTTTTGACGATTGACGTGCGATGAAGTCTGAAAAGCCCCCCACCGAGAACGAACTTGTCGATGTCCCGCTGATGCAGGTGACGCATGATCATCTGCTGAATGAGACGGTCAAGGTGACCCAGCCGGTTGACGGATATCGCGTCGGCAGCGACGCGGTGTTGCTGGCGGCTTCGATCGGTACTATGACCGGACGCGTTCTGGACCTGGGGGCCGGTGTTGGGGGTGTCTGCGTGTGTCTGGCGCACCGGCTGGTGGAACTGCAAGTAACGGCGGTCGAGAAAAGTGCCGATATGGCAGCGCTGTGCGCCGAGAATGCGACACAGAACGGGCTGCAGAACCGGATCCGCGTGCTGACCTCCGATATCCGTGAGATGCCGCCGGTCCTTGCCGGCAGCTTTGACCATGTTGTCAGCAACCCGCCCTATCACAATTCGCACGGCACGCGGCCGCGCCATCCCGACCGGGCTGCCGCGCATATGGGTGACGGTGCCAAAATGCGTGACTGGGTGAAGGCGGCTGTATGGGCGGCCAAGCCACGCGGACGTATCACCTTTATCTGCCGCGCTGACCGTGTGCCCGAGCTGATTAGCCTGTTTGACGCGGCCAGTGCCGGTGAGGCGGTGATGTACCCGCTGTGGCCGCGGCCTTCGACCCCGGCCGGCCGGGTGATTGTGCAGGTGCGCCGCGATGTTGACGGTCCGGGTGCAGTGCTGCCTGGGTTGATACTGCATCGTGACGGTGGCGGATTTACCGAGGCGGCCCAGGAAGTTATGAACGGGGCGGCGCTGCATGTGCTGCATCCGGCGCGCCCGCAGCAGGGCGACCGCCGGCGTGGAGGTTATTAGATGAACCCGGTTAAAGCCCTGCTTCGTATCACTTTTTTCTGGAAGAAGCCGCGCTCTGTGGTGCCTGTTGTCCGCCTGTCGGGTGTGATTGCAAGCAGCAGCCAGACGCGTCGTGGCTTATCGCTGGAGGTGTTGGAGCCGCAGCTGAAGAAGGCCTTTGCGATCCGCGGTGCAAAGGCGGTGGCACTGATTATCAACTCGCCAGGCGGGTCGCCTGTCCAGTCAGCGCTGATCGGCAAGCGGATCCGTGATCTGGCGCGCAAGGCCAATGTGCCAGTTTTGGCTTTTTGCGAGGATGTGGCGGCCAGCGGAGGCTATTGGCTGGCGACAAGCGCAGACGAGATCTATGCCAATGCCGCCTCGGTGGTCGGGTCAATTGGCGTTGTGTCGGCAGGTTTCGGCTTTGATCGCGCAATCGAAAAGCTGGGGGTTGACCGCCGCGTCTATACCGCCGGCACCAATAAGATGATCCTAGACCCCTTCCAGGCGGAAAAAGACACGGATGTAACGCGGCTGAAATCGCTGCAGGCTGAAATCCACCAGCAATTTATCGCCCATGTCACTGAACGGCGGGGTGGCAAGCTTAAAGGCGATCATGATGATCTGTTCAGCGGCGCGTTCTGGACCGGTGCGACAGCGGTGGAACTGGGGCTGATTGACGGACTGGCGGATTGCCGTGGGCTTGTCACCGAACGGTTTGGCGATAACACCGATCTGATGACCATCGAGCCAAAAAAACGCCTGTTTGGCGGTTTTGGTGGTCTGCCCGGCATAAACGCCGGGCGGCTTGTCGAAGAGGCTATGGATGTGGCTGTTGAACGCGCCTTGCTGGCGCGCTTTGGCCTGTAGGACATTCCGTCATGGCAGTGTTGCCGGCTTAGTCGGCAGGAGAGTATCTGATGTTTTTCTCGCTTCCGAAAATCCTAGCGCTGGTGGCTGTGATTGGTGCGGTCTGGTATGGCTTTCGTTTGTTGGAGGCGCATCGTAAGTCTACGAGTGATATCGAAAATGATATTGAAAGAGATGGTGAAAAAAACAGGGGTTCGCTAGACCTTGAAGAATGTTCTTCATGCGGCGCTTGGGTTGTTAATCCAAACAGATGTCCTTATTGTCGTTGAATACTCAACCGCTTTCTGAAGATAAATTAAACTGATATCCGCTCGAACTTATCAGCGCTTTGACCATGGCGATATACCATTTATGACAAAGACGTTTATCACCCCCCTTGGCAATGACTTTCAGTCCATTCTGCTGAAGCTCCAGGGTTACTGGGCGCAACATGGTGCGGCCATCCTGCAGCCCTATGATATGGAAGTTGGCGCAGGCACCTTTCATCCGGCAACAACGTTGCGCTCTCTGGGACCTGATTACCACTGGCGTGCCGCTTATGTGCAGCCATCGCGTCGCCCGACCGATGGCCGTTTTGGCGAGAACCCGAACCGGCTGCAGCATTATTACCAGTTCCAAACCATCCTCAAACCTTCACCGGCGGATTCCCAGGCACTATATCTCGGCAGTCTGAACGCCATCGGGCTGGATCCGGACCGGCATGATATCCGTTTTGTCGAGGATGACTGGGAATCACCCACGTTGGGGGCCTGGGGTCTTGGCTGGGAGGTCTGGTGCGACGGGATGGAAGTATCGCAATTCACCTATTTCCAGCAGGTAGGTGGGTTGGAATGCGATCCGGTACCGCTGGAGTTGACCTACGGGCTGGAGCGGCTGGCCATGTTCATTCAGGGGGTCGATAATGTCTATGATCTCGACTGGGACGGCGTAGCCGCAGAGGATGGCGGCAAATGCTACGGTGACATCTTCCATCGTGCCGAGGTCGAGTTTTCCGGCTGGAACTTCAACCATGCGGATACTGCTGCATTGCTGCAGCAATTCCGCGATGCTGAGGCGGAATGCGGCAAGCTGCTGGTGCTTGACACGCCGCTTGCACTGCCGGCGTATGACCAGTGCATGAAGGCCAGCCATCTGTTTAACCTCCTAGATGCGCGTGGGGTAATCTCGGTCACTGAGCGCGCCGCTTATATCGGACGGGTAAGGGCAATGGCGCGCGGCTGTTGCGAGGCGTGGATTGGCGCCGGAAAGGCGGCGGGCAATGGCTGATCTTCTGCTGGAACTTATTTCTGAGGAAATTCCGGCACGCATGCAGATACCGGCGGCGCGGAACCTGCAAGACATGATGCAGCGCAAGCTGGCAGATGCAGGCCTTGGCTTTGACCGCGCCAGCATCCGGCATTTCGTTGCGCCGCGTCATTTGGCCGTCTATATCGGGGGTGTGGCGGACCGGCAGGAGGATTTGTCCGAAGAACGCCGCGGCCCGCGTGCCGATGCGCCGGAAAAGGCCATCGACGGATTCTTGAAGTCCATCGGGCTAACCCGTGAGAAGCTGACCGCGCAGGATACGCCGAAAGGCACCTTCCTGTTTGCTCATATTGAAAAGACTGGCGCAGCAACTGCGGACCTGCTGCCGGAGATGGTCACATCGATATTGGCGGAATTCCCCTGGCCAAAAAGCCAGCGCTGGGGGGCAACCCGTTTTCGTTGGGTGCGCCCGCTGCACCGGGTCAACCTGTTGTTTGACGGAGTGCCGCTGGACGGTGCGCTGGACCTTGGCGGCGCTACACTGCCCTTTACCGCTAGCAGTCGTGGCCATTATTTTGAATATGATGGTGATATTGACCTGACCGGAGTCACCAGCGCCGATGAGTATGTTGCTCGCCTGCGTGACGGCTATGTGATGCTGGACTGGATGCCAACGGATATGGACGCATCGCCAGTGCCAAGACGCCTGCACATTGCCGAGATTGCCGCCGGCCTTGCCGCTGAAAAGGGCGTATCACTTCGCCACGATCAGCGTCTACTGGATGAAATTTCTGGGCTGGTGGAATGGCCTAACCCGCTTTATGGCGAGATTGATAGCCGCTTTATGGGCCTGCCGGACGAAGTGCTGGAAGCCTCTATTCGCACCCACCAGAAATATCTGACAACATCTGAGGCAGGCACCGGAGACCTTGCCAGAGGGTTTGTTGTTGTTAGCAACCGGCTAGCCAACAGTGAACGCGATGCAGTGATTCTGACAGGAAACCAGCGCGTACTGAGCGCCCGCCTTGCCGATGCTGAATTCTTCTGGGATGGGGACCGGAAAACGCCGCTTGAGGAGATGTTGCCGCGGCTGGCTGAAATTACTTTTTATGACGGACTAGGGTCTGTGCATGACAAGGCGATGCGGATGGAAAGCTTGATCGCGCATATCGCCCCTGCTATTCCCCAATGCGATTTGGAAGTGGCCGCGCATGCCGCACGTCTCGCCAAGGCTGACTTGGTCTCGGACATGGTGGGTGAATTTCCCGAATTGCAGGGCATAATGGGCGGCCATTATGCGCGCCATCAAGGGGTCGCCGCAGAGGTCGCCGATGCTATCGAACAGCATTACCGGCCAAAGGGCGCGGATGACGGTATTCCGGACTGCGCAGCGGGGCTGGCAGTGTCGCTGGCGGACAAGATCGACAGCCTTGTCGGATTTTTCGGTGTTGGGGCCAAACCGACAGGATCGAAGGACCCGTTTGCGCTGCGCCGGGCCGCGCTTGGTGTTATTCGCATCATACGCGAACGGGACCTGCGTCTGGCGTTGCAGCCGCTGCTGGCGGCGGCAGCATCAGCGCACGGCTTTGAAACGGTTGATACCGATATCTCGCCCTTTATCCGCGAGCGTCTGCGTGTCAGCCTGCGGGATGACGGCCTCGCACATGATGTCGTTGCCGCGGCGCTAGGAGACGAGGGGGCCGCCGGTGATGATGATCTGCTGGCCCTTTCCGACCGCGCTGCTGCTCTGTCGACCTTTCTTTCAGGCGATGACGGGGCGGGTCTGCTGACGGGATGGCGTCGTGCTGCTAGCATCTTGAATGCTGAAGAAAGCAAAGCCAATCAGGCCTTTCCCCCCAAAACCGACTCGGGCCTGTTCACCGAAGATGCTGAAACTGCTCTTCACGCCGCCATTCTTGCCCTGCCGGAACCATCCGCCGTGGCAGCGGACAGGGCAGCATTGCTTGCTGCAATGCAGTCGCTGGGTGATTTGCGTGGGCCGATTGACGACTTTTTCGACAGCGTTGTTGTGAATGATGATAATGCGACGATCCGCCGTAACCGCCTTGGCTTGTTGGCCATGGTGCGCGGCAGTATGCAACGCGTCGCCGATTTCTCAAAACTGGAGGGATAGTGCCGTCATGAACGACGCCTCTACAAAATGGGTTTACGGATTTGGTGCCGCCGGTGCCGATGGTGACAGCGATATGCGCGACCTGCTGGGTGGCAAGGGGGCCAACCTTGCCGAGATGAGTGGGATTGGCCTGCCGGTGCCGCCGGGGTTCACTATCACCACCGAGGTCTGTACCTACTATTACGACCATGAGAGCAGCTATCCGGATGCGCTGCTGGGGCAGGTCGATGCGGCCATTACGCAGATCGAAAGTGAGACCGGCGCGCGCTTTGCTGATCCGGCAAACCCCTTGCTTGTATCGGTGCGGTCGGGTGCACGGGCATCCATGCCTGGCATGATGGATACGGTGCTGAATCTGGGGCTAAACGATGCGACCGCCGCGGGTCTTGCCAAACGCGCTGAAGATACGCGGTTTGCCTATGACAGCTATCGCCGGTTTATCCAGATGTATGCCGATGTGGTGATGAGTGTCGACCATGGGCTGTTTGAGGATGCGCTGGAAGAAATGAAACTGCGCTTTGGCGTGTTTGACGATACCGGCCTAACCGGCGAAAACCTTGTCGCGCTGGTTGATATCTACAAACAAATTGTCAGCGAGGAATCTGGCGAGGATTTTCCGCAGGATCCAAAGGATCAGCTGTGGGGCGCCATTGGCGCGGTGTTTACCAGCTGGATGAATGCCCGTGCCACCACCTATCGTCGGCTGAACAACATTCCGTCTTCTTGGGGCACAGCGGTGAATGTGCAGGCAATGGTGTTCGGCAATATGGGGGATGACTGTGCGACGGGTGTTGCCTTCACGCGCGATCCGTCCACCGGGGAAAACAGCTTTTACGGCGAATATTTGATCAACGCGCAGGGCGAAGATGTGGTGGCTGGTATTCGTACACCGTTGCCACTGACCATCGCGGCCTGCGAGGCGGCAGAGAGCAATTCCGTCTCAATGGAAGAGGCGATGCCCGAGGTGTTCGGACAGCTGGATAATGTGCGTGCTCAACTTGAGGCGCATTACACCGATATGCAGGACCTGGAATTCACCGTGCAGCAAGGCAAACTCTATATGCTGCAGACGCGTAGCGGCAAACGCACCGCGGCCGCGGCGCTACGGATGGCGGTCGAGATGGCCGAGGAAGGGCTGATCACACGCGACGAGGCGCTGCTGAGGGTCGATCCGATTGCGCTGGACCAACTGCTGCACCCCACGCTTGACCCTGATGCCGAAAAAACCGTGCTGACGCAGGGGCTGCCGGCATCACCTGGGGCTGCTACCGGTGAAATCGTGCTGAGCGCCGACCGTGCCGAAGAGCTTGTTGGCGGCGGAAAACAGGTGATCCTTGTGCGGCAGGAGACAAGCCCTGAAGATATTCATGGCATGCATGCGGCGGCAGGCATTCTGACCGCGCGTGGCGGGATGACAAGCCATGCAGCGGTTGTGGCGCGTGGCATGGGCCGTGCCTGTGTGTCAGGTGCTGGTGACCTGGCCTTTGACGAGAGCAGTGGTAAGGTCTACATCCGCGGCCACGAATTGCACGAAGGCGATATCATCACTATCGATGGAGGCACCGGTGAGGTGTTCCTCGGCAGTGTCAAAACCATTCAGCCACAGATGTCGAGTGCCTTTGCCACCGTCATGGGTTGGGCAGATGCGGCACGGCGTATGTCTGTGCGCACCAATGCCGAAACGCCTGCTGATGCCCGCACCGCTGTTGATTTCGGTGCAGAGGGAATTGGGCTTTGTCGGACCGAACATATGTTTTTTGATGTCGACCGGATTGTTGCTATGCGCGAGATGATCATGGCTGCCGACCATGTCGGACGCGAGGTGGCACTGGCCAAGCTGTTGCCAATGCAGCGTCGTGACTTCGAGGAACTTTTTACCATAATGGCCGGGCTGCCGGTGACCATCCGGCTTTTGGATCCGCCCTTGCATGAATTCCTGCCGCATTCGCCAGAAGAGCTGGCAGAGGTAGCGGCAGCGGCCGGAATCACGGCCGAAACAGCCCGTCAGCGGTCATTGAAACTGTCGGAATCTAACCCGATGCTGGGCCATCGCGGCTGTCGTCTGGCGGTGACCTATCCCGAGATTTGCCGCATGCAGGCACGCGCCATTTTTGAGGCGGCCAGCAATGTGGCCAAAAGCGCTGGCAGCTCGCCGGTGCCCGAAGTAATGATCCCGCTGGCCGCAACCGCAAAGGAACTTGAGCTTTGCAAGGCTTTGATTGACGCCGAGGCAGCCGCGGTGGCAGCCGAGACCGGCATTGCCATCACCTATCTTGTGGGCACGATGGTGGAACTGCCACGCGCCGCCATCTGCGCCGGTGATCTGGCCAGACAGGCCGAATTCTTCTCATTCGGCACCAATGACTTGACGCAGACCGCGTTGGGTATCAGCCGCGATGACGCGGGTGCCTTCATCCATGCCTATACGGATGCGGAAATTTATATGATTGATCCGTTCGTTTCGATTGATGTCGAGGGTGTTGGGGCGCTGGTGCGTATGGGGGTAGAGCGCGGCCGTGAGACCCGCGGCGATATCAAGCTTGGCATCTGCGGCGAGCATGGTGGCGATCCGATTTCCATCAGCTTTTTTGAATCGGTAGGGCTGGATTATATTTCCTGCTCGCCCTACCGGGTGCCTGCCGCTCGGCTTGCCGCCGCACAGGCCGCTATCCGAAATCGCGGCTAGGCTTTCTCCCCGGTTAGGCGGCGCCTTGCGCGACAAAAAAGGCCGGGGAAACCCGGCCACCAACATTTCGGACCTATCCGACTTTTTACTTGATGCTGAGACCGGCAAAGCGCTTGTTGAAGCGCGCCACCTGACCGCCTGAGTCGACGATGCGGTGCTGGCCGGTCCATGCCGGATGGGTCTTCGGATCAATGTCAAGCTTCAGCACATCGCCAGGCTTGCCCCACGTGGAACGTGTCTTGCGCTCGCTGCCATCGGTCATCACAAGGGTGATCTCGTGGTAGTCTGGATGAATATCTTTTTTCATTGTCTATTCCTGCTAGATTTACTCGCCTGCTGCAGCCTCATCGCTTCTGCCTGTTGGTCTGCGGACAGTATCAGCGCGCTACCATGTGTCAGGTAGCCGCGCTGGCCAATCTCCAGTTGCGGTGGTATATCCTCAACCACAACGGAAGGCAAGCCCCAATTGCTGTCGTGCCGTGCTGTGATGAAAGGCCCTGCCGGTGACGTCCAACCTTCAAGATAGCCCCCGGAAGGGCAATTACAGCGTTGGCCAGCTTGGCCGGATATTCTGGCCCTATTTTCGGCCGTTCCGGCGGCAGATTATCGGTGCTGTGCTGGCGCTTGTCATGGTTGCCGGCGCGTTGCTAGTCATGGGGCGCGGACTCGCCTATCTGGTGGATGAAGGACTGTCGAAACAGGATCCAGCGCTACTAAACAGGGCAGTGCTTGCTACCGCGCTGATCGCGCTGTGCCTTGCCTTTGGTAGCTATTTGCGTACCACGCTGGTCAATCAGGTGGGGGAACAAGTGCTGGCTCAGATTCGGAAGGCATTGTTTGCGCATGTCGTACAGTTAGCCCCCGGATGGTTCGAAACCGCACGCACCGGTGACATTCTGGCCCGTATCACTACCGATACAGCCATTGTGCAGACGGTGATGACATCTACAATTTCGATGGCGGCGCGCAATGTGATTCTGCTGGTAGGTGGGCTGGTGATGCTGATCCTGTCCAGCCCGAAAATGTCTCTAGTCGTGCTGTTAACAGTGCCGCTGGTTGTGGCTCCTATGATTGCGCTTGGCCGCCGTCTGCGCAAAGCCTCTCGCTTTGCCCAGGACAGGCTCGCCGATGTGTCGGTGCAGGCTGAGGAAAGCGTTTCCGCCATGCGCACCGTGCAGGCGTTTGCACGGCAAAATCTGGTGCGGGACAGGTTTGATGATGCGGTTGGTGGCAGTCTTGATGCCGCCCTTTCACGGGTGAGGCTGCGCGGTTTGTTGAGTGGCATTGTCATTTTCATGGTCTTTGGCGGTGTCTCGGCCATCCTGTGGGTGGGCGGACAGGATCTTCTGGCTGGCAAGATTAGCGCCGGTGATCTGTCCTCTTTTGTGTTCTATGCCTTTCTAGTTGCTGCCTCGACCGGGTTCCTGTCGGATCTGGCGGGCGAGTTACAGCGTGCCGGCGGGGCTGCAGAACGTATTGCCGCTATGTTGCAGGTCGATGAAAAGCTACCGCAAGCTGCGATTCCGCGCCAGATCGAAGCGGCGCATAAGATCGCTTGCAGCTTTGAAGATGTCAGTTTTACATATCCGGCCGCTGGTGCAAGGTCGGCTGTCAGGGATGTCGATTTTACCATTGCCCACGGCGAACGGGTGGCCCTTGTAGGGCCAAGCGGCGCCGGCAAATCGACACTCTTTCACCTGTTGCTGCGCTTTTATGACCCTGGCGCCGGGCGCATTGTAGTGGGCGGTCAGGATATCCGTGATCTGGCGCTGGATGATCTGCGCCGGCATATTGGAATTGTGTCGCAGGATCCTGCCCTGTTCTCGACCAATGTGCGCGAAAATATTCTGTTTGGCTGTCCGGACGCCTACGAAGCGGATATGGTTGCGGCCGCACAACAGGCAGAGGCGCATAGTTTTATAATGCAGTTGCCGCAGGGATATGACACGCTGGTTGGCGAGAAGGGGGTGCGGTTGTCTGGCGGCCAGCGACAAAGGCTGGCGATTGCACGCACCATCTTGCACGATCCTGGGCTGTTGCTTCTCGACGAGGCCACGAGCGCGTTGGATGCGCGATCTGAGGCGACGGTGCAGGCCGCCCTTGACAACTTGTCACGTAATCGGACAACGCTGGTGATTGCCCACCGTTTGGCCACGGTGGTCCGTGCCGACCGGATACTACTAATTGATAACGGGCGGGTTGTCGCCATGGGCACGCATGAAGAGCTAATTGTCGATTCTCCGCTCTATCACCATTTGGCTGATTTGCAGTTCTCAACACCTGATCGACAGGTGGCGCCGGCTATCGAAGGGAATGGTTGAAAAAGATCAGTGCTCCGCCATAATCTGCAAATACTTTTTCCATTGTCCCGGCAAAGATGCCCTCCACCCTGTGATTGAGCGAACTGCCATAGCATCGTGTTGGCACCAAAGAGTTGCAAGCCGGTCCCGAAATCCAGCCGTAGCTGTTCGATCTGGGCATGCTTTAGCCGCGGGATCGCATCAGTGCTTGAATAACGGAAAAGCAAGGCACAGCCCCGTCTGTAAGGCAAATTGTGGAAATCTGTTGCCAAGGCACAGAGCACAGACAACCTGTATGTCGGAAAAATGTTCCAGCGACCATATGATCTGCTGCTAAGTGGGATAGCTGACATGCGCCTCAAATAGAATCATCAGACCGGTCCGCTGAAACGGGATTTCAGATCGAAATCGCGCTAGGAATGCAGGCGCGTTATCAAAACTTGGCACCCGGTACGTCGACGGGTTGCGCGATGTTACCAGCAAATGCCAGTGCGCCGGATGTTGGTCACCGTGGCGGCGTTATCCAGCATGGTGTTGGGATGAATTCCTGCAAATAGCTACGCCATTTAACGTGGCTGGAGCACAGGCGACCGCTGGGCATGGCGAATGATGATGGGGGTGCTGTTGAAGCTGGCCAGATTAATAACGGCAGCCGTGGCAATTTTGACTGTTGGTGCGGGATGCACTGGAAACCCCATTGCTGGACCCACCAGCGCCCAAAAAAACCCTTCAATATCGCGGCATTTCTATGTTGTGCATGCCGCCGCGTCCGCGGCCCGCAGCTGTGTTAAGGTGGAACAGGCAAGCAATGCCAGCTTTCACATAAATGTGACCTGCGATGCGTTAGTTACGGCCCGGCCAGCGGTGGCCCGGCTAGTTACGGCCCGAGATACGCTGTGTCAGCTTCATCTCGATTCGGCGATTGCGTCGCCGGGCGGCATCTGTTCCGGCATTG
>MDTC01066069.1_pt1 | contig 21913 bp, 21 predicted proteins | sample 811181 | NCBI WGS metagenome assembly MDTC01 (sample SAMN05326644, study PRJNA326480) | marine metagenome | isolation source: seawater | place: Pacific Ocean: North | collected 2011 | reverse complement strand
CTTGTTTTACCACCTACATCAAATTCATTACGTTTAGCATGACCACCAAAATCATCGTGATTATCAAGAATCAAGATTTTTGCATCAGGGTGATTTTTGCGATAGTGGTATGCTGCAGATAAACCACTTATCCCTGCACCAACAACCACTAGATCATAATTTTCTTCATATTCCTGAATTGGCCATTGTTTACCCTGAATGCGAGAATGCATAGTTTCCCAAGAACCATCATGACTCCCCCTCAAACCAGTATGCGATGGTGGATAATAACTTTGTGGTAACTTAAAATCTGATTGTTGAGTACCAAAAACATTGTGTAAAGGCAACACTGAAGCGCCAATAGCAATTTGTGTGCCACTTAAAAAATCTCTTCTTGATATTTTTTTTGTCATAACTAATGCCCCATTACTCGATTTTATTTGAAACGTAACTAATATCGATATTTGAAATCAAATATATTAACCTCAAATGCTTGATTTATTTCTACCATCTTTGCTGGATGCAAACCACGACATTCTGCAAGCGCTTGATTTTTTCTCGCTGATAGAACCTCACGCTGCACGTCTGGATTATCAATAGAAGAAAATGTTTGAGCATGAATTATTTTATCTCTAGCCTCCACGCATTTTAAGTATATAAGCTCTTGGCTTGAATCTAATATTTCTATCTTTTTTGGAAACGCGAAACGCACATTAGTTTCAATTTCAAAGAAAAGAACTCCAATTATTACTATTGATAGTAACAAAAAAATTAATTTCTTCATCTGATCCCTTAGCCATGAATATATTTCCAAGGACTTACCTCTGAATCTTTTTCAATTTCAACCTCAATGATTGTTGGCCTATTATTATCAATTGCTTTTGCTAATGTGGATTTCAGTTCCTTTGGTGAATTTAATCGATATCCGTCAGCACCAAATGATTCTGCAATTTTTAAGAAATCTGGGTTGGTTAAATCAGCACCAATAATATGTGATTCAAATCTGTCTTTTTGATCTCGTCGCACATTACCAAATGAACTATTGTTGAATACAATAGTTATTAAACCGATATTATGCTGTATTGCAGTCGCTAATTCAGGCATGGCAAATAAAAATCCACCATCCCCAATTATTGATACAACTGGCTTATCTGGTGCTGCAACTTTTACTCCCAAAGCAGTTGGGAATCCATAACCCAATGTTCCTTGATATCCAGATGATACATAGGTTCTTGGCTCATAGGTTGGAAATCCATAATAAGAAGTGAAACCTGCTTGGCATAACTCCTCAACAAAGTACCCATCTCTCGGAAGTACATCTCGAATCACATTTAAATATGACATTTGTGGCTGGATCTTCTCTATAGCAACACCCATTTTTGTTTTCGCTGCAGTGATTCGGTCAATATTTCCCGCCTTAAAACCAACCTTATTGATTTTATTGATTAATGCACTAACACCGTCAACAGAATCAGCAACAATACCCACATCTGGCTTTAAGCGAGTCATTTCTTCAGGGTCTATATCTATTCTAATTAATTTCGGTGCATTTGCGTATACAGACCCAACCCACCCTGGAGGTGATCGATCATAGTACTTCATCATTGACAACCAACGCATATATTGCATTTCTAAGCGTGAACCAATTCCGATTAGCAGATCTGTATCATTCCATAACTTTCTCGCAGCTGCACTTGACACACCAACTTCACTATCTTCACTTACAACTCCTTTACCGCTTCTTAATGCAGTAGAGGCGGCACCTAACAGCGAAGATAACTCTCTTACCTCTGCACTCGCGTGCTGTGCTCCACTTCCAGACATAATCATTATATTCTTTGATTTTGCTATCAGATTTGCCGCCTGACTGATAGCGTCATCATTAATTGAGGGTTTATCAATCTCAATATTTCCTGGGAGGCATTCCACATCCCATAACTGCGCCATTGTATCCCAGCACATTTCAACAGAAACTGGTCCAGGTCTCCCACTTTGCATGGTTTTGAATGCTTGATTCATGAAAGCAGGAGTCTCACTCGGATCTGAAATGTGTCCGGCATATTTGATAATTGTCTCTAACGTTGCGGTTTGACTTGATAATTCATGCAAATGACCTCTGCCTTTGCCAAGAAACTCTGAAGGAACCTGTCCTGTCATACATAAAAGAGGTACATTACCCCCAGCCGCTGTACACAATGCAGCTGTAGTATTTAAAACACCGGGGCCAGGTACGACTGAAAAAGCTCCAGGTTTACCCGTTGCCTTAGAGTAACCATAGGCCATATAACCAGCACCCTGTTCATGTCGTGTAATTACCGTTTTAATATCAGGCTGCTTATATAAAGCATCAAATATTGGGTAGGTTTGAGCTCCTGGCAAACCAAAAACTGTGTCAATACCATTGGCTTTTGCCGCCCTAACCATGGCTTCACCACCTGACATTTTTTCTAATTTCTTCACATTACTATCCTTGTATATATAAAACCTATTGCAAATAAAGTCATAATTAAAATACATGACCAATTCCAAATAACTAGTATCTTATTGGGCCTGTACTTTGTTGGAATTTTTTTTGATGTAATAGCCAAATAATTATAATAAGCAATCGTAGGTGCAGCAATTAACCCAACACTTGTCGCGAAATACAAAAACGCTTTGAAACTACTCAATAGGAATAATAATATTATAATTATCCCAATAACTTGAATACATGAAAATAACTTATATCGATCTGGTAAATGAACAGGTCTTTTCATTATCACACCAGCTAAGCGATCAGTTAAACGAGGCATTACATCCATTAATGCAATTTGAGTAGACCACATAACTGCGAGGCCTGCACTGGCAATAACAGGATAAGACCATTTGCCTATTGTCTCTGTGAAGACATGAAATAATTCGGCGGCAAACTCTGGTGGGGTAACTGGGACCTCTCTACCTGTCCCAAATAAGACTGCTGTTCCCATTACGACAAAACATACCGCTAAAAATAATGTTAAAAAATAACCTATCTTAAAATCTCTAATTGCATCTTCACCACTAAAATTAGCTTCATCAAGTTTCCTTTTTTCGACCACCCATTTGGAAAATAAAATAGCTCCATTAGTGGGCATAGGCATCCATCCTGCAACCGCTATTACAAATAGAGATAGCGGCATATCAATGGATACATCAGCTAATATAGGTCTGCCATTACTTCCCAATAGAGGCAGTGCAAACAAAAGAGCTGCTAAAGTTAAAAGTGAGAATACTATAACCAGAATTTTAACAATATTTTCTGCTTTTCCATACTGACCATTCATTAATATGAGTGCTGAAAATATAGTGATAATAATTGCTACATAGGGCGCGGAATAAGATAAATCAAAGACACTTATAAATAAACCAGCAGTAACCATTGAAACGGCACTGGTGGCAATGAAAGTATCTACTATAAAACCAGCCAAGAGCCAAGCCAGGGCTAACTTACTTATCTCACCATAAGCTTTTACTAAACTCTCACCAGTTGCATTGGCATAATCTACAGCAAAACGGAATGCTGGGTATTTTATCAATGTCACCGCTATTATGAGCCATAACAAAGATAACCCATAATCTGCACCTGCTTGCGTTGAATAAACCAAATGGGAAACACCTACACCAACTGCTGCAAGCATTAGACCAGGCCCAATACGTGATAAAATTTTGTTCATTCAATTACGCTTTTGCAACATTTACGATCTGGATATTCGTGTACTCATGGAGGCCTTCTTCAGCAAATTCTACCCCAATTCCAGAACATTTGACTCCGCCAAATGGAACATTTGGAGCAATTCCACCATGACCATTTACCCATGCTGTACCACACTCCAATTGGCTAGCAACTTTTGCAGCTCGCTCCGTATCAGAGGACCAGACAGAACCGCCCAAACCCGTCTCAAGGGCATTAGCACTATTAATTGCGTCATCTAAATCTGAGTATTTGATTATCGGTAATAGTGGTCCAAACTGCTCTTCATCAACTATCCGCATTCCATCATTAACATCAGCAACCAGCGTATATGGCATAAAATACCCTGGCTCATTAGGTATATCTCCTCCACAAAGAACGCGACCACCTTGTTCTTTCGCATCCTCGAATAAAGCTACAACTTTGTCATATTGCATTTTATTTTGAATTGGACCTTGTAAGTTACTTTCATCAAGACCATCTCCCATTGGGATACCAGATGCAGCATTAGCTAACTCTTTACATAAATCATCATAAATCGAATCATGAACATATAATCTTTTCAAAGCAGCACATGTTTGACCATTATTCAGAAATGCACCCTGAATTATATCCGGTGCAACTGCGGCTGGATCAACATCATCAAGAACAATACCCGCATCATTACCGCCAAGTTCGAGCGTCAATCTTTTCAAACTCGCAGAAGAACTGCTCATGACTTTTTTGCCAGTTGGAATAGATCCTGTAAAAATAATTTTTTGGATATCGGGATGCTCAGTCATCCATTGACCTAAATTATCTTCACCTGTAACACAATTAAGCACACCAGCTGGTAAACAAGCGCTGATAATTTCTGCCATACGCAGCGAACTCAAGGGAGTATATGGTGAGGGTTTCATTACCACTGTATTGCCTGCCCTAATAGCCGGTACAATATGCCAAACCGCAATCATAAGCGGCCAATTCCAAGGGAGTATAGAACCAACAACACCTATTGGTTTTCTGGTTTGAACGATTTTTGCATTTTCATCATCTTGGATAATTTTTTCAGGAAGCTTTAATGTACTGGTATAACCTGCCCATCCAGCTGCGCCACCAAGTTCAAATCTTGAGCCGGCCCCCTCAAGAGGTTTACCCTGTTCTTGAGTTAATAATTTAGCCAACTCTTCTGAGTGTGATGCAATTGCTGATGATATTTTTCCACAAACAGCAGCTCTGTCATCATCTGAAACTTTTGACCAAGTTTTAAATGCATCAGAAGCTGCTTTCACGGCACTGTTCAAATGATCTTTTGTTGCGATTGGGCAATTCGCAACCACCTCTTCATTAGCTGGGTTTTTCACAGCAAATGTTTTCTCAGTGACTATTTTGTCACCATTTATAATTAGACCATAATCAGACATTCTCAAACTCCTAATTTTTTATTATCATTTAAACTAACGACCCTTTATAAATTCAGGGTACGATTGTTACATGCTATAACTAATAACACCATAAAGATGAATTCATAAGAAAGTATACTTAACATGTTAAATTAACTCAAATCATGATATTTATACTAAATAAGTTTTAATATATTATTTAAAAAGGGAATTAATTCAATGCAACCTCTAAAAATCAAAATATTCAAATTAATTTTATTAATCCCTTTTTTGAGTTTTGGCTCGTATCTTTATGCGAATGAATCAGAACCACCTAATATAATATTAATTGTTGCAGATGATTTAGGGTATTCAGATCTGGGTGTATATGGTAGTGAAATAAAAACACCTAATTTAGATAATATGGCAAAAAATGGTATTCAATTAACAAATTACCATACTGGTCCAACATGCGGACCAACCCGGGCCATGCTAATGACTGGTGTCGATAATCATCGTGCTGGCCTTGGGACAAATGCAGCTGCGTTAAGGCGACTTCCTGAGTTGAGGGGATTACCAGGTTATGAGGGGTTTTTGAATGACCGTGTAATGCCGTTCTCAAAAATCTTAAATGATGCTGGTTATCATACATTTATGGCTGGGAAATGGGATCTGGGGAAAACAAAAGGAAAGCTTCCAACAGATCAGGGATTTGATCGATATTTTGGAATAGCTGATGGCGGCGGCAGTCATTTTAGTGATGGTCGAGGAACATTTGCTGGTCAACAAATTGCAGCTTATTTTGAAGATGGTAAGAAAGTTACAAAACTAGATAAAGAATTCTACTCAACAAAAGATTATACCAATCGAATTCTTAATTATATAAAGAATAAGCCTCAGGACGACAAACCTTTCTTTGCCTACTTAGCATATACCGCGCCTCATTGGCCGCTTCAGGTACCTGATGCATGGATAGATAGATATAAAGGAACTTACGATAAAGGTTGGGAAGAAATTCGTAAGCAACGTTTTGAACAACAGAAATCATTTGGGTTGCTAAATTCAGATGTTCAGTTAACCCCTCTAAATCGTGCGGTAAAGAGCTGGGACTCACTACCAACTTTTCAAAAACAAACAGAAATCAAGCGAGCAGAACTGCATGCCGCAATGATCGAATTAATGGATCTTCATATAGGTCGACTTATAGAGTTTTTAACTGACAACATTGATAGAGAAACTATCGTAATTTTTGTTTCTGATAATGGGGCTGAAGGAAATGATATTGGTGCAGTTGGTGATAATAAATACTGGATTCCTGCTACCTTTGATAACAGGATAGAGAATATGGGAAAAAGAGATTCTTATGTATGGTTGGGAGCTGGATGGGCTCATGCCATGGTCTCACCTTTTCGAAATTATAAATCTTATACAACCGAGGGTGGCATAAAAACTCCAGCTATATTTTATAGCACTAAAAATAGATTTAATAATGGAATCAAAAATTCAGTTATGTCAGTTATGGATATTGCCCCAACCATCCTTGATATAGTAGATCTGAAGCACCCGCATGTATCTGAGAAAGAGTTGATCCCCATGACTGGAAGATCAGCATTGAGTTATCTTACTGATCAATCAGAAACAATACATGGAGATGAACCTATTGGTTGGGAATTATATGGGAATCGTGCATTGATAAAAAATAAATATAAAGCAGTCCTTATCTGGCCTCCAGAGGGCACTGGTGAATGGCAGCTCTATGATATATCTGAGGATCCTACTGAAAGTAATGATCTTTCAAAAAGCCACGCCAACCTTCTTGAGAAAATGATCAATGACTGGAAGGGTTACGCTGAAGTTAATGGTGTAGCTATAGTCAACGAGGATATTGGATATGGTCGATATAAATAAAATTATCCATCTTATTTACTATTGAAATGAACGGCCTAATTCAATTAACTCAGAATAAAAACCAGATACATTTAAGGTAATTTCAATTGGATGCTCTTCAATATTCAACCAATACCATCCATGGTTACCACCGAATGGAGCAACAATTGAGCCTGCACTACTGGATGTTTCACTCTCCCTGTAACGAATAAAATAATCATCTGGATAAAGTTGAACATCTTGCTTAGGGTCAGCATGAAAATCTGTATAAACCACACCTTTATTAACTGACCATGAATAAACCAAAACATCACCCTGCTGCATGAGCGCCTTATATTCGAGTTGTTCACCGCTATCGAGATTTATTATAATTTGATCACTAGAAAAAGAATTCAGCTGTGTTGTTGAGAATGGAGCGCCTATAACATCCGGCTCCCATGAATCAAATTCTTCGGGAATTGCTGGATAGTCACCACTAATCACTCTCACTACCGTGTTTTGTTCTAAAGGAGCTTCTTTATCCGTAAGCTTTATTAATCCCAATTTATTTCCAACTCCAGTTGGGTCAACGCCATATTCAGCAGGTAATATAAACATTACGACTATAATAATTGCTAATAATAAAACTCCCATAATTCCTGAAAATGAAAGCTTATTTTCGTTTTTATCGCCCATAAAACACTCTTTGTAGAATTAATTTAATATCTAAAAATTGTAAACTTAAATTAGACTTAACTCATTGTCATTTTTTTATTATAGGTTGAATGTTTACAAAAGTGCAAAAGATAAGAAATATCCACTTATTTGAAAACTAGCTAGCATAAAGCCAGAAAACATTAAGCAATAGTTAAACATTCTGGCATGCTTATAAAAACCTCCTTGCGTTCGCCATAAATTAATAGCAACTAAAGCACCTAATAACGCTATCATTTGCCCTATTTCAACACCTAAATTAAAAGAGAGTATGTTTGTAACCAAACCATCATCAGACAAAGTCATGTCCTGAATTTTGGTTGCCAAGCCTAATCCATGAATTAATCCAAAGACAAATACCGCTAATTTGGGATTTGGTATTTTACTGATAATCGACTTTAAACCATCAAGATTCTCTAATGCTTTATAAGCCACTGATAACCCGATAATTGCATCAATAATATATGGGTTAATTTTTAATCCAATCAATACCCCAGAAAGCAGCGTAATACTGTGCCCTAATGCGAAAAGTGAGACAAATAATGCTACCTCCCTGAACTTATACAAAAAGAAAATAACCCCACATAAATACAACAAATGATCGTAGCCGGTGATCATATGTTTAGCGCCTAAATAAATGAAAACTCCTATTGCCTGACCATTATTCTCTTGCAGAAAATGAGCATCTTTACCAGATATACCATGCGCTTGAACTGTGTTTAAGAGTAGTACTAAAAATACATAAAGACACATAAATATAACTATATTGTGTTGATTGACAGCAAAATTCAGTTTCTTCATAAGATGACAGCGCCCTCCTAATAAGGTCTAATTGAATTAATAAATAACTTTATAAAATATTAATATTTCTAAGTATTAAGGAATAATAACATGACATCATCCCTTGTATGTGCATCTCATAGTCCTCTTCTTTATTGCTATGCGGAACAACCTAAAGATTGGGATGCACTTCAGCTCGCCTATGAAGAGCGAATAAAAGCAGTAAAAAAATATAATCCTGATTTAGTTATTGCTTTCGGTTCAGATCACTTTAATGGTTTTTTTTTAAAGCTTATGCCATCTTTTTGTATTGGTATCAATGCAACAGCTACCAATGATATTGGTGGTTTTCCCGGAAAATTGGATGTTCCACCTGAAATAGCAATCAATATAACAAATTTCCTTCGCAATCATGATATTGATCCAGCAACCTCAACAGATATGAAAATCGATCATGCATTCTCACAAACCATCCATACTATGTGTGGGAGCCTAAGTGCGAAACCTGTAATCCCAATATTTATAAATTGTATATGCGAACCGTTTGTACCATTTCGTCGCTCTAGATTAATGGGGGAAGCAATTGGTAACTATATACGGTCATCCAAAAAACGAGTTTTATTGTTAGCTTCAGGTGGAATGTCACATCACCCAAGACGCTATTATCCAGAAGTTGATCATGGACCAAAAGAAGTTAACGCATGGCAAAATTCGGGGGGTGATGATGATTCATCATTAAGTTCTGAACAATGGATAGAACGTCTTGAAGAAATGCATCACGAGGGCGCTGAAATGATCGCAAGAGGAGAAAGGACAGCTGCTGATATGCGTTTAAACGAAGAAGCTGATATGCGATTTTTAGAAGTACTAACAAACTTCAAGCTCAATGACTTTGATAGCTGGGATCAGAAACAACTTGTCCAAGAGGCAGGTATAGGTTCAATGGAACTACATACATGGATTGCTGCAACTGCAGCACATAAAGCGGCTGGTGGTAGCAAGCCAAAATTAGATTTCTATTCCGTTGCTCCTGAAATTGGTATCGCTGCAGGAATTATTCACGGCGATTAGACAATCTCTTATTGGTTTTTCGACTGAAACCAATTAATTATTACTAATAACACCAGGCAAGTTAATGAAAATGTAATTACGGTTGGTCTTGCACCAAATTTACTGAACATTATTCCCGCCAGGAGACTTCCGAGTGCTGGGCTACCAAGCACAATAATCGTCCATAAACTTGAGACTCTTCCTCTGAGTTCATTTGCAACTTGCACTTGCACTTGAGATTGAGAGCCTACGGCAACAAAAGTGATAAAAAAACCAATCATAGTAACTGCAACAATTCCAAAGATAATGGATTCTACAAATGCAAATAACAAACATGAGACTACCATCCCATAGCTACCATACAAAACAGCTTTATGTAACTTAAAATCAAGCTTACCTGTCATATATAAAAAGCTAGCAACAACTGCACCCAATCCTGAGGCAGCCATTAATTCTGCTAAAACTGCACTCCCACCACCAAATGTTGTAGCAGTAAATGCTGGCAATAGTTCAATTAGACCCCTCCCAAAGAAACTACTAATTCCTGCAATTATAATTACATTTCTAATTACTTTATGATTTAAAGTATAATGAAATCCCTGGTGTAACTGCTGGAAGTAACCATCAGATGAATTCAATGGCTTACTTATTGTAGGAATTTTCAGCAGTAATAATGAAATAATTACTGGGATAAATGTTATTGCATTTATTAGATATGCGAAGCCCAATCCATAAAACGTCACAATAAATCCTGCTATACCTGGACCTAGAAATCGAGACAAATTAAATCCTGCTGAAGTGACAGCTACTGCACTTGAAAATTGATTTGCAGGCACCAAAACAGGTATGAGGGATAATCTTATCGGTGAGTACGCACTATTTGCAATGCCATAAAATAAAGTTAAAACAAATAAATAACTCACATCCATAAGATTCATAAAAGTCAAGAAACTCAATATCATTGCGATACACATCAAAATTATATGCATAATAACTGCACTAAACCTTGGCTGAAATTGATCAGCAAATACACCAAAAAAAGGAGTTAGTAGCAATAAAGGTAAATATTGCGCTGCTGCTATCAAGCCGACTATAAAAGCCGATTCACTTAGTTGCCAGGCATGCCAACCTAGCGATAACCGTTGCACCCATATTCCAACAACGGACAATATATTTCCATAAAAATAAACACGAAAATTTTGACTTGAAAAAGCCGATTCATTGATTGAGTTCATTAAAATTTTTAAAGAATATTATTAACTTTTATCACTATTTATTTGTTGAGCAATCAACCAGTTCCCACATACGGAATTAAACGGCCTAAAAGTAAAACTCCGAACCATGCTATGAGTGAAATATAAGCAGTCATTTTTGCAGATTTTGATGTATCGCCATATGGGTCCATAGATTTTAGATGAGGATTTATTTTTAATGCAAACCAAAGCGCATTAAAACCAGCAATAAAAACTAAAAGCATTTTTAACTGAAAACCTATATTTACTGAGTATCTAGCTGGATCACCAATGAAGAAAAGTAAACCAGTAGCAAGATTAAGGAAAAACCCTATTGCGGCAAAAGGAAGTAAGCGGTGTGTAACTTGCATATTAAAATTTCTTAAAAAACCTGCCAATCGTAAATCAATTACCAGCATTGCACCGAGTAATAATGACAAACCAATGAAATGTATAATCTCTAGAGTCGGCCAAATCCAGGCCTTAGATAAAATCCAATTATTTATAAAGCTTCCTTCTAATGATTGAACCAATATTTCTATCATCCCTCGCCCCTATTACGAATAATAGGCAATCAACCGCCCACCAAAAATTGCAGTCAGCCATAATAATAAAGAGAAAGAAGCCAAATAAACATGTTTTCTTGCTGGTTGCTCCTCATTATGATCCCATCCACTGGCATTTAATCTAAGTTCTATTTGTATAAAATAAGCTATAATCGAACCTAGCACTATTGCTGAGATTTTAGTGATGAATGGAATGCTAGTTATGAAAAATGTTGCTTGAGAACTAAATAGTGCAAATCCAGAGCTCACATTTACAAGTAATCCTACCCAGGCAATTTTATACAAATCTAAGAATCCAGAATATTCAACAGTACCAAAGAAACCTAGTAGTCGAAAATTCAAAATCGTAAATATGCCCACAACAATCGCTAACCCAACCACATGAAAACTCAGCATTATTGGATATCCCCAGAGAGATTCCCCAACCCAAACTGATAAGATAGAATACTCTAGCCATTCGAACATAAAATTCCCCTATATTTCATTTAATCAACATGGAGGCGATAAGCTATGAAACCACAAACTATCATTGGAACTGAAAAGAAAATGAAATTAGCCGACATATCATAACCTGCAAGTATTAGATATCCAGCTAATGCAGGTCCAACAACAGCACCAGTTCTCCCTAATCCAATAGCCCAACCAACTCCTGTACTTCTAATCTCAGTTGGATAAGCTTTTGCAGCTACACCATATAACCCAGTAAAAGCACTCTGTTGTAAAATACCAATCATAACTATCAAAACTAATAGAACATTTAACTCATTTGGAGCTAGAGCAAAAACAATCATACTAACGGCAGAGGCTAAAGAAAGATTAAATATTAAGTTAGTTAATTTCCACCTAACAGATAAATAACCCAGTAAGTAGATACCGATAACACCCCCCATATTGAAAAGAAAAAATGCATTTCTTCCAGCAGCCATATCATATCCTGCATTTTCCATTAACTTTGGAATCCAGCTCATCAGGAAATATAAAGTAGCAAATGCGCAGAAGAATGAAGTCCATAAAGTCAGTGACAATCTGCGATATTTCGGCGATAAAAGCATCCTCATATTTCCTGTAAGACTGGCTTTAACTGAATCAGTATTTGACAATTGAGGTAGGACATCAATTGGATTTTGTTTTAGTTTTCGCAGAATTTTATTAATTTTTTGGAGAGCATTTACTGGTCTTTTTTCTATTAGATATTTCAAAGACTCTGGAATCATTAACCATGCTACTAAGACCATGGCCAGGGTAATTAAACCGCCAAAGATAAACATACTTCGCCAACCATAATCTGGCAATATAAGCCCAGCGATAACCGATGTCATCATTGCACCAGTCGGATAACCAGCTGTAACCAAGGCTACTGAGAGAGCTCGATATCTCTCGGGACTATATTCTGCTGCCAACGAAGCTTGGCAAGCTAGAAGTGCGCCTGCACCCATACCGCTTATAAAACGTAAAATTATAAATAAAGTTAGACTATCAGCTCTCGCGGTTAATAAAATCGATACACCCACCAATATAAGACTCAGGATTATAAGCGCACGCCTTCCAATGATATCTGCTACAGGAGCAAGTACCATGGCACCAAACATCATTCCAGCTAGAGCAAAACTAAAAATCCAGCCTAACAAAGCATCAGTTAGATTTAAATCTTGAGAAACCGATGATGCAACCACAGCCATTGCGGTAATATCAAAACCATCAAGCATATTGAATATGAAGCACAAGATCACCACCAATATTTGTTGAGACGAGACAGAACCTTGATCTATAAGTTCATTCATATTTTTTATTGAGTTATTCATTCGCGTAATATTCCCATTTATTTATCTATATTTAAAAAGTATACACCTGAAGTGGATCATGTGATTGTCTCTGATTATGCAAAGCATTTAATATCATGTCATTTGAAACAGGTGTTCGATTAAAATAGTGGCCTCCAAGCGCGTCAGATATAGCGGAAATTAAAGCTGCGGCAGCACAACCCATTACTGGTTCGCCCATCCCTCTGACGCCCACAGGATTTTGAGGGTCAGGAATATCCACAGCATCAGATCCAAGCTTTGATGGGACATCAAGATAAGTAGGAGGTTTTGATTCATATAAAAATATATTCGCAGGTAATCCATTCTGTGGGTCATAAACAAGTCTTTCCAGATGTGCAAGTCCAATACCCATAACAGCACCTCCTTTTACTTGACTTGCTAATCCCATCGGGTGAATTACTGTTCCACAATCAATAACTCCGTTATATTCTAGAATCTCAAATTTTCCTGTTTCTTTGTCTAATTCGATCATCATAAAGCCAGCAGCTAATGCTGGTGGTGTTCCATTGATAGGGTAATTATCTTTCGCAACTCCTATTAAACCTGAACCTTTAATTGCATCGACAGAGTTACGAGTCATATCATTTATATCGCTAGGAATTATATGGCCATCAAATTTCCCACCAATTTCAATCGCACGAACAGCAGCTTCAGCATAAGACATGCTTTCAGACTGACTCGCTTTTTTGTATACCCTTTGACCGTCAATTGCATAATCCTTAATTTCACCACCATATGCTAAAGCAGCAATTGAAAGTAATTTTTGTTTTAGATCCATTGCAGCAGCATAGTTGCTTCTTGACATCGTAAAAGATGTATTGCTTCCAAATTGTCCAATATTCCAAGGGAGATTTTTACGACTATCCCCTCTTTCAATAATGCATTGCTCCCAATCACATTTTAATACCTCTGCCACTACCCGTGAAGTTGCAGCATATGAATATGTACCCAGATTTCCCACTCCAGAGTGAATGTGAATCTTACCATTCGGTAAAATCCTTACTAATCCATCGAATCCAGTAAAACCAGCAGAATGATAAGCTTGACCAATACCAAGACCTATTACTTTGGAACCTTTTTGATTTTTGCTTAAGTTATGTTTTGCTTTCCAGTTAAATCTTTTAGCACCTTTATCTAAAGCTTCTACCAAATAGGCACTAGTTACAGAACCTTGCTTACCGTCATAAAGAGAGTCATTATTTGGCGCATTAATTTTTCTGATTGTTAAACGATCTATATCTAGTTGTTTAGCAGCTTTATCTAATAATGGCTCTATAATCATTGCAATCTGATTTTGTCCTGGACCTCTTTGAGCACCCCCTGGAGGGGTATTAGTTAGAACAGGGATCCCACGATATCTCATTGCCTTTGGTTGATAACATAATGATACGGCTCCTGCTGCACTGTTAAAATCAGGAAACCCATATGCTGGACCACACGATTGTATGATATATAGATCAACACCAGTGACTTTTCCAGAAGAATCAAAACCAAGTTTCACACGACCTTGAAAACCCCCTCTATTAGAACCTAAGAAATATTCCTCAGATCTCGTAATTCGCATCATAACTGGTCTTCCAATCTTCTTTGCCATAAAAGCAGGTAATGCCATTATCGCGTAGGCAGTTCCCTTTGAACCAAAACCACCACCACAGTACTCTGCTATGTAGACCAATTCTTTTGGCTCAATCCCAATTAGCTTTGCTAATCCTGGGATAATGAAACTTTGACTCTGGGTTGAGCCATAAACATAACACTTTCCATTCTGCCAATATGACATTGCCGTTCTGGGTTCCAAGCTATGATGTGCATTACTGCCAGTTACAAATGTTTCATCGTAAACTAGTGCTGCATCACTAAAAGCACCACTCAAATCTCCGTAACTCCATTCTGTAGCAGCGCGACCTGTCAAGGGTAATTGACCGCTCTCAATCTCATCAAAATCCTCTGCTTTCCATTTCAATTGTTGTGCGGGTATACCCCAATTAGCAACATTAGTATCCCCCCTGGCATTAGAACCATCTGGATGTAAGCTCTTAATAGGGTCAATTACAAAATCTAATAATTCTGTATCATATTTTATTTTTTCTAATGCATCTGCTGCTGATTTTTCGTCAACCGCAGCTATTGCAAGTATCGGATCACCAACATAATGTGGATTATTTGTCAGTATTGGTTGTCTTATACCATCTGGTTGAGGAAGATCATCTGCTGTCAGGATACCCAAAACACCTGGCATTTTTAACGCATCATAAATATTAATATTCGTAATCCTTGCATGCGGAACAGGACTAAGAAGTAATTTTAAATAGGCCATTCCATCAGCTCGAAAATCTTCCGCATACTTGGCTTTACCCGTAACTTTGGCTTTTATATCTGGCGGTATAAAATTTTTACCTAATAATTTATATGCCATAATTTTTAATCACCCATTAACGACAAAGATTCATCTTTTGAAATAGATTTACTTATTTATGTTTACCAACATCCCAATTAAAAGATTGGCCTATAGTTTCTTTTGCAACACCAGCTGGTAATTCTTCGATTTCTGTTGCCATCGTGTCATTCCAACGATTCAAAAAACCAAATAATGAAATCGTTGCAACAATCTCAATAATCTCACTCTCATCATAAAATTTATTTAGTTCGTCAAAATGCTCTTGAGAAGATTGACTTGGGGACATTGCGCCATGATACGCTAATCTTAAAGCTGCTTTTTCAGCACTTGTAAATAGTTCACTAGATTCATAATCCCATACTTGGCTAATTTTTTCTCCAGAAGCCTTATAAATCTTGGATAGATTAGCCATGTGTGCTTGACAATATTGACAACCTGAAACCTGACTTGCAATTAGACTTACCAGCATCTTTAGTTCTTCTTTTACCGAACCCTCATACAGTACAGCTTGATTTAATTGCATAAATGCGCGCACAATATTTGGACGTCTAACCATTGTTTGAATGCTGTTAGGAGTAAATCCACGAGTCTTCTGATAATGAGTAAAACGCTCCATAATATCCTCTGGAACCTTATCCAGCGATAATGGCTTCATAAATGGCATAAACCCCCTCCTTTGCGACCTTAAATAGTTTAATTATTCTATTTTAAATCTAGCTACTGTACACCCAACTGCAAATATTGGTAGCTCTGCTGTATAAAATTGAAGATCACCAATACCTTTAGCCGCTGCAGCAGCTGTTATAAAAGTTCGTATCTCAAATCCACCTTGTCCTGCATCTCTATAAGTCTCTTCATCGTTATAACTTAATAGTGCTTCTTTATCATTACGCATCAGTCGATCAAGAAATTCACGATCCCAAGGCTCATTAATTTTCCCTGAATCTGGTGTAGCAGGCCAATGTGATATACCTCCAGTTCCGACTAGTGCAATTTTTTCAGGAGCTTCATCACAAGCTCGACGAAGAGCTTCGCCAAATTTCCATGCCCTAGTCAATGGAGTTAACGGGGGGCCTTGACAATTAATATTAACTGGTACAACGGGTAGATCATAATGAGGAGTTAAAAAATGTAGTGGTACCATTATTCCATGGTCAAATTTCCATTCCTCAGAATATGCTACATCAACGGTCTGCATAATATTTTTTGTAAGTCTCTTACCAAGATCTGGAGCACCGGGAATTGAAGTTTTTTCAATGCCTAACCAAGCTGGATCCTCAATTGGTCCAGTATAATTTTCACCAATACCTATGCAATAGGCAGGCATATTATTCATAAAGAAATTAGCAAAGTGTTCAGCTGCTATTACTATTATTGCCTCAGCACCACTGGCAGTAATTTCTGATCTTTGATTTTGCAGTGCAGCATAGAATTCATCTCGTTTATCTGTATTATCCACCAAATTTGCTCGCCCAGTTATCCCTGGCGCATGACTAAGTACTCCTGAATAAACTAAACTCATTGTTTTTTCTCTTCGGTTGTAAAACTCTCACCACCACCGGTCATTGCATACACACCATCTCTAACTGGACCATGCTTGCGCACTCCATCACGCATCATTTCTAGATAATCAAACCATTCAATACCAAGGAATGCCGCATAATGCATTAATATCTGGCCATTAACACCAAGCACATAAAGAAGCCCGATGTCACCATCCTTAAGTGCAACTTTTTCTTCGTCTGAAAGTGAGTAATTTTCAATTAAAAGGTCAATATCCTGTTTATAACTGGATTGAACTATCTCATCTCGATTTAGTTCATATAAAAATTTTTGTAGATGATAAAGACTCATTATTTTCCTAACTTAGGTATAGCATGAGTACCAAATGCAGTACATATATTTTTAGTTTCCATATAGAAATCAAAACTATAATCACCCCCATCACGACCAATACCACTGTCCTTCATACCACCAAAAGGAGCGGGTAAATGACGATTATTTTCTGAGTTTATCCATATCATCCCTGCTTCCAAGCGTTGTGATAATCTCACGCTTCGCCCCACATCATTGGTCCATAAATATGCAGCTAAGCCATAATTTACATCATTTGCTATTTCAAGAGCATGATCTTCATCAACAAAAGAGATAGCACTCAACACCGGTCCAAATATCTCCTCTTGAGCTACTCTCATCTTATTGTCTACATTGATAAATAAAGTCGGTTCAACGTAATTGCCAACACTGCTTGTATTACTTATCTTTCCACCTTTGACTATCTTTGCCCCTTCCTCAGTTGCACACTCAAAATAACTTAATACCTTATCAAGATGCTTCTTATGAATTAGTGGCCCTATTTCAGTTTCTGGATCGAGTGGATGTCCAACTTTTAACTTCGAAATACGTTGCTGCAACTTCTCAAGAAATTCCTCTTTTATCGATTCTTGGATTAATAAACGGCTCGATGAGGTGCACCTTTCACCATTAAGACTGAATATCATAAGAACAACTGCATCAAGAGCTCTTTCAAGATTTGCGTCATCAAAAACAATAACTGGATTCTTTCCACCAAGTTCAAAATGAACTCTTTTGAGAGTATCTGCACCTTGCTTCATTATTTGAGAGCCTGTCGATGATTCACCAACAAAAGCAATGGCTTTGATGCGCTCATCCTCTGTTAAAGCTTTTCCAGCTGTTTCTCCCATCCCATGAACCACATTTAATACTCCATCAGGTAAGCCAGCATTATGAGCAATCTCTGCTAGTATCATTGCGGTATAAGGTGACCATTCCGCGGGCTTATGAACAACTGAGCATCCAGCTGCCAGTGCTGGAGCAATCTTCCATGTAGCAAGCATAAATGGTGTGTTCCAAGGAGTAATTATACCCACTGGGCCAATTGCTTGACGCATAGAATAATTCATGTGCTCTTCAGCTAAAAGTGATTTTCCATCTGCTGCAGTTGGTGCTAAATCAGCAAAGAAACGAAAATTAGCCGCAGAGCGAATCGCGGCTTTACTCATGTAGCGAATTGCCTGACCCGAGTCATAACTCTCTATTAAGGCAATTTCATGGGCACGGGCCTCTATGCCATCAGCAATTTTATGAAGTAGTTTCTTTCTAATTTTTCCTGAAGTTACTCTCCATTCATCAAAAGCTTGCTGAGCTGCATCGCATGCGACATCAATATCAGTAATATCACCCGCAGCAATTTCTCCAATAACTTGATTATCAATTGGTGAAGAATTCTTGAATGTTTCTCCAGATTGGCTATATACAGTAGCTCCATTTATAAAATGAGGTAGCGTATTTCTTTTATAAGAGGCTAAAAAAGCCTCAATTTCTTTTAAATTATCTTCAAAGGTTTTTTTCATAATACCTACTCAGTTATTAATATTTTGTTCAAGAGATGCTAATTCCAGTAGTAGCTCTTTTATTATTTATATTCATGCCTTCTTTTCATATGTTCACGAAGGTTACTCTTTTTCCAACGTAAATCAGCATCTAATTCCTGAATTTCAAATGATAATGCTATTGGAAATGAGCTCCAAATCGGTTCGAAGAAATTATTTAGTGCATAAAATAAACGCTCTCCTGCATCTTTTTTAATTTCGGCAGATCTTCCTGGAGCTATCCTTAGGGCTACATTCACGAATGTATTACTACTATCACCATCCGCTATAAGGTAATCTTGTCTTGATACAGCGCGTGTTCTCAAACCACCTAACGGCAATGCCTCTATATCAGCTGCAGTCTCATGCATAACTTTTACTAAATCAGTAACATTGATATTGTCTTCAACATTTTTGGAATATTCAATTGTCAAATGTGGCATCGCTAACCTTATCTTGATTTGAATTAATTTAACATGTTAAGTATACTTTCTTAAAATTTAACGTCAAGCCTCTGCTCAAGATTTAAGTTAAGGAAAATCACATGAGAAACTTGGAAAAAATCAAAGGTTCTATCCCTCCAATAATTACACCAATTTGCAATGGACAAGTTGACTATAACGCCTATGCTAATCTTGTAGAGTATCAGCTCAATCATGGTTCTCATGGTATTTTAGTGAATGGAACCACTGCAGAACCATCAACCCTGTCTATCGAAGAGCGCAATAAATTAATTGATGTAGCCATTGAAGTTGTTGGTAATAAAATACCAATCATTGCTGGTACTGGTTCACAATCTTTAATTGAGACTAAAATATTAACTGATCACGCAATCAAAGCTGGAGTTGATGGCTTATTAATAGTCACACCTTATTATATCAAACCGCCGCAAAGAGGTTTGATCAACTATTACCTAGAACTAACAAAAAATACTGATGTTCCGTGGATGATTTATCATATTCCAGGGCGAACAGCGGTGAGTGTCACTCTAGATTCTATGAAGGAGCTAAAAGAACGCTCCTCCAACTTTATTGGAATGAAGCATGCGGTAAATGATTTAGGTTTTGTTACAGAATGTTTGGGAAGTTTGGGGAATGATTTTAAAATTTTTGTGGGTCTAGAAGAACTCTCATTCCCAATGATGACTATTGGTGCCTGTGGGCTTATGAATGCCGTAGGTAATTTAAGGCCTAAAATCCTCTCAGAGATGTGTGAAGCAATATGGGAAGGTGATTTAGAAAAAGGCCGTGAACTTCATCAAAATTTATTGGAAATTAACCAGGCTGTATTCTATGACACTAATCCAATTGCTATAAAATATATGATGAAAAAACTTGGTATTATGCCTTCAAATGAGCATCGATTGCCGATGGAAGCCGCAACGCCAGAATTAGAAAAACGCCTCGATGCTGTTTTGGAGAGAGCGAGCCTAATATAAGGAAAGTTACAATGAAATTTCTTAGTTTTAAACATGATGATAAATGCTGTTTTGGCTCTCTAGCAGGAGAGAAGATTATCAATTTAAGTGACATAAACCCCGATCTAATAGATCTTAGGGATGCTATTAAAAAAGAACGCCTCCCAGAATTAATCAAACAAAGTGAATCTCTCGAGGCAAATCTTGATAAAGATGATATTGAATTCCTTCCCACTATTACCAATCCAGAAAAAATCATTTGTATTGGTGTAAATTATACTGATCGAAATGCGGAATATAAGGATGGCTCTGAACCACCCAAATATCCTAGCGTATTTATGCGATCTAGAGAATCGTTAGTTGGTCACCAGCAAAATATAATGGATCCACCAGAATCTAATCAACTTGATTATGAAGGTGAGATTGTAATAGTTATTGGCAAAGATGGCAGAAGAATTTCTCAAGATAATGCTCATGAGCATGTTGCCGGTCTAACATGCATGAATGAAGGGTCCGTAAGAGATTTTCTTCGGCACGCAAAATTTAATGTTACTCAAGGTAAGAATTTTGCTAAATCTGGATCTTTAGGCCCCTATTTAGTCACCTCAGATGAAATCAATCCATTCTCAAAACTAGAAGTAATAACACGTGTAAATGGCGAGATAAGACAACAAGACAACACTGATAATCTCATGTTTTCATTTGCTTATCTAATCAGCTATCTATCAACATTTTACCATTTAAAGGCTGGTGATATTATTGCTACAGGGACTCCAAATGGAGCTGGTGCTCGTTTTGAACCGCCAAAATATCTCAAGCAAGGAGATGTGGTTGATGTTGAAGTTCCAGGGGTAGGAGTCTTATCAAATAATATTGCTACAGAAATCGTCTAAAATGTATGAAAAAGAATCCGTCGACTAAATTATCCATAAGAAGCTTTGATCAATCTTTGCCTATGCAACTTTTGAAGGCCCGGGAAGCTGCGATGTCTAGATTCCGTCCAATGTTGAGGGATCATGGCCTAACCGAGCAACGATGGCGAGTGATTCGTGCCATTCATGAGCATAACAAAATTGATGCTAGTGAGTTGGCTTCGAAGAGCTTTCTATTATCTCCAAGCCTAACTAGAATTTTAAAATATCTTGAAGCTGAGAATATCATAATAAGAACAGGTGACACTAATGATCTTCGACGTTCAGTATTTTGTCTCTCAAAAAAAGGCGAGAAAATTATAATGGATATAACCCCTGAAACTGAAAATTTATATCAAGAGATTGAATCTCTATTTGGTGCCGATAAATTTAAAGAAATTATTACCTTGCTGATAGAATTTTCTACCAAAATAAATAAGAATTAATTCAAGCCTGACCGAGTAGGTTATTTACACGATCAATCATTTCATCCTTATCATATAAGTCATAATAAATAGAGGCCATCACATTTGGGGGTCCAAAGAAAAAACGCTCATATAAAGTTTGACGTCCACCGAAACCTGATACTGACAAATCATGGGCCATCCGAAACAAGGCAATCCGATCTTTACTCTCAAGATTTAATAATTGAAAATACTGTGTTACATCACCAGCAATATCATTTGTTAAATCCAGTTCACTAGGGGTTGCCATT
>MDTC01020032.1_pt1 | contig 21916 bp, 20 predicted proteins | sample 811181 | NCBI WGS metagenome assembly MDTC01 (sample SAMN05326644, study PRJNA326480) | marine metagenome | isolation source: seawater | place: Pacific Ocean: North | collected 2011 | reverse complement strand
TGAGTATTCTTATAAACAGTGAAACAAAAGTGATTTGCCAGGGCTTTACTGGATCACAAGGTACATTTCATTCTGAGCAAGCGATGGAATATGGTACGAAAATAGTCGGGGGGGTGACTCCAGGAAAAGGGGGACAAAAACACCTTGGGCTGCCTGTCTTTAATACTGTTGCCGAAGCTTTTGAAGAAACTCAAGCTGATGCTTCTGTCATATATGTGCCAGCACCATTTTGCAAAGATTCAATTTTAGAGGCGGCTAACTCCAACATAAAATTAATTGTCTGTATTACTGAAGGCATTCCTACATTGGATATGCTAGTCGCAAAAGCGCGTTGTGATGAGCTTGGTGTTCGTTTAATTGGACCGAATTGCCCGGGAGTCATAACTCCGGGCCAAAGTAAAATCGGGATTATGCCAGGCCACATTCATCTTTCCGGAAAAGTTGGTATTGTCTCACGCTCGGGAACATTGACATATGAGGCTGTGAAACAGACTACTGATTACGGTTTTGGTCAGTCTTCATGTGTTGGTATTGGTGGGGACCCAATTCCTGGTTCCAGCTTCATTGATATTTTGGAATTGTTTGAGTCCGATTCTCAAACTGAAGCTATTGTGATGATCGGGGAGATTGGGGGGACGGCCGAAGAAGATGCTGCAGCTTATATTAAAAAACACATAACTAAACCGGTTGTGTCTTATATCGCTGGCGTAACGGCGCCACCAGGCAAGCGGATGGGGCATGCTGGTGCGATCATCTCAGGAGGGAAAGGGACTGCAGATGAAAAATTCTCAGCGTTACAAGATGCTGGGGTCAAGACAGTGCGTAGCTTGGCTGAGATTGGCGAGGGTCTAAAAGAAATCACAAAATGGTAATTTTTTCAAATTAAAAACCACTTCACATCTGATACTGTTGTGATATTCTCTACTCGAAAAACCGCCAAGTCTGGGGTTTTGGAGCTTGGATTTTAGAAATTTTTATGGCTTAATCCGACAGCGTTTTAGCCAATGATTTCTCTCAGATTCTCCATTGAGAATTATGGGGCAAACTGATTGATGTGCTTGTAAAAAATTACGATCACAATCGGCCGCTTAATTAAGCGGCCGTATTCAATCTATGATGTGCTACGTTGGACAATTCGTATCTATAAGTAGCTAAGCAAGGCAACACGTTTAATATAAATAAAAACAATATAGGATGGCACATGAAAAATCGTCGAATTACCAACCTGCTTTTCTCAAGTCTCGCCTGTGTACTAGTGATCACGACTCCTAGCTTACATGCAGCTGAGATTCTTATTGATAGTTCTATTCTAGATCAGGCAATGGATGTTATTGGAGCAAAGTATTCAGAATCCGCGTCTACTCAAGAGGAGATCAGTAGATTAGCAAACTCCGCAAGCTCAACTTACGAAGAATTTAAAGCGGAGAATGACAATCTGGAGGCGTTACTAGTTCTGAATGCTGGCTTTCGACGATCTATTTCGATTCAAGAGGAAAATATTGAGGCTTTGGACGAGTCTATTGCAAACGTAGAGGTGGTGACCCGAGAAATCCCTCTTTTGATGGACAAAATGCTCTCAAGCGCGGAACAATTTATTTCATTAGATTTTCCTTTTTTAGTTGACGAGCGAGCTAATCGCTTGGCCTTTGCGAAGGCGGCAATCGAAAATCCTGACGTATCGATTGCTGAAAAATTTCGCCAAGTTCTTCAAATATATCAAGTAGAGAATAGTTACGGGCGAACCGTGGAAACCTATGCTGATAGCATTGAAATCGCCGGAGTAACTCGTGATGTAGAAATCGTCCGGATCGGGCGTGTGGCTCTGATGTATCAGACAACCGATCGTCAAATCACGGGAACATGGGATAACAATGCACGACAGTGGGTAGAGCTTCCTGCTGGGGAGTATAGGACAGCAGCACAATCTGCCATTAAAGTCGCTTCAGGACTTGACGCAGCCAAAATGCTTGAGATGCCAATTATTGCGCCGGAGAATGTACAGTGAAAAACCTAATTAAATTATATTGCGTCGCCGCAGGCGGCTTTGCTTTAAGTCTTTCTTTTAGTTTGCTTACTGCTCAAGAGGCAACATCTTTGTCAGGGTTGCTGGATCTAGTAGAAAATGATCGGGTGGCAGAATCAGAAGAGTACGTAGAGCGGCTGCGAGAGTTCGAACAGAATGCTACTCGACAGCAAGAAATATTAGACACTACAAAAGAAAGAATACTCGAACAAGAGAGAACCCAAGGTCAGCTTAGCGATCAGTTCGAGGCGAACGAAATTATCATTAGTGATAAGCGGGAAATTTTAAGGGACCGGCGTGGTGATCTGAACGAATTATTTGGAACTCTTCAAGGTGTGGCTGGCGACTTTTTAAGCAATTTTCAAAACTCTCTGATTAGTGCCCAATTCCCTGGTCGTTCGGAAGAGATTGAAGGCTTTATTGAGAAGGCTGGCAGCACGATCGATCAGCTGAATATCTCTGAAATAGAGAGATTTTGGTTTTTCATGCAGCAAGAAATGACAGAGTCGGCTCGGGTTGTGACTTATAACGGAGAGGTCGCGACACCGAGCGGTGACTTGGCCGCGCTGTCAGTGACGCGTATAGGGTCTTTTAATTCGATCGCTGATGGTCAGTACCTTAGTTACAGTGGCGACATAGGCCATTTGCAGATTCTGCCAAGACAGCCCGCCTCAGACTTGCTCTCAGGAGCTGGTGATTTGCAAGGGGCAACGTCGGGTTTCACAAGTGTTGCGATAGACCCGACTGGCGGAGTTGGTGGGTCTTATATGGCGAACTTGAAGAACTTCCCCACTGTGCCGGAGCAAGTTCAAAACAACTCTGGGACGATTGGTTTTATAATTATAGGTGTTGGAATAGTTGGTATCCTCCTTGGCTTTTATCGCTTGCTGATGTTGACATTTGTCTCAATTAAAGTGCGTGGGCAGCTTAAGAGCAAATCTGCATTAGACAATAATCCGCTGGGGCGTGTTTTACTTGTAGCCGATCAAAACCCGAGTGCGGATACAGAAACCCTCGAGCTTAAGCTCGGAGAGGCTATCTTGCAGGAAACGCCGCAACTAGAGAGCTTGCTTACCCTCATTAAGATGATCGCTACTATTGCGCCGCTCGGAGGGCTTCTGGGAACGGTGACGGGGATGATTCAAGTTTTTCAGCAGATTACGGTTTTTGGTGCTGGAGACCCGACTATTATGGCTGGCGGAATATCTTCTGCTCTAATGACTACGGTGCTTGGTATTGTTGTCGCAATTCCAACAATCTTTATGCACACAGTAGTGAAAAGTCGTGCGGATAACATAATCCATATTCTTGAAGAGCAGGCTACAGGTATGATTGCTCAAAAAGCAGAACAGCAAGCTGCTGGCTAACGGAAAACATTTAGGATTCTATATGTATTTTGCACTTCTTGATATTATCGATGCAGTAAACAACTTCATGCTCAGAGGGGGCCCGGTGCTATGGCTGATAGCCTGGCTTCTTCTTATTAAGTGGTCCTTAATTTTTGAGAGAATTTGGTACCTGAACACTGCCCACAAAGCGAACGTCAAATCTACATTAGCCGCGTGGGGTGCTAGAACCGATACAAAATCTTGGAGCGCTCATCAGATCAGGACCATGATGATATCCAAAATTTCTTTGGATGTTAGGAACACTCTTCCGATTATTGAGGTTTTGGTAACAATTTGCCCACTTTTAGGCCTTATTGGTACCGTAACGGGAATGATAGAAGTATTTTTTGTCATGGCCGTCAGTGGCGGTGGAGATGCCAAATCGATGGCTGGCGGAGTATCAAAGGCAACAATACCGACCATGGCGGGAATGGTTGGAGCGATATCTGGAATTTTTGCTTCAAATTATTTGCGCGCGAAAGTAGATCGCGATATGGATTTGTTAGAAGATCGGATGCCGTTAAGTAACTAATGAACGAAAGGTAGAGAGACGATGAAACAAGGATTAATGAAGAAGAAAGACGCGGAAGAGGCGGGTGAAATTGATTTAACCCCAATGCTCGATGTTGTATTTATTCTTCTTATATTTTTCATTGTTACCTCAGTCTTCGTGACCGAAGCCGGCATTGAAGTTACGAGACCTGAAGCATCAACAGCAGAGGCTACCTCAGGTGATCTGATCTTAATTGCAGTGGGTCAAAATGGTGATATCTGGATTGATGGTGATCAAATTGACCCAAGATTTATAAGAGCCCGATTTGAATTAAGGCTGGTCGATGCGCCTAATTCAGCGGTCATAATTCAAGCTGATGCAAACGCTGATAATGAACAAGTTATGCTGATTCTCGCCGCCGCGCGAGAGGCAAACATTGGCGACGTATCGATTTCGGCGGAGGGTTAGACATGATGGTAATGAGATGGACCCTATCGATGGCAATGGCGTGCGGAATAACCCTTTCTTTATTCTATTTTATGCAGGCTTTGATTGCGACAGGCGGAGACCTTGAGCAAAACCTCTCCATTGTGAAAATTGTTGATGCAACGATGCCCGATATTGCAATGGAGGTTGTTGAAGAGATAGATAAACCGGAACCAATTGAAGACAATACGGAAGTTCCAGAAGAAGCCCCAGAAAGACAAATTAATCTGTCCGAAGGGCCGGCTATTAACATTGATCGCGGCGGGATTGAAATTGATACGGGGCTTGAGCTGAGCAACGCATCCATCTCTGCAACAGATGGTGATTATTTGCCGTTAGTGGCAATTGCACCCCAATATCCTACCCGTGCGGCTCAAAGAGGAATTCAAGGATGGTGTCTTGTAAGTTTTACAGTTGATGGTTTAGGTAATGTGGTCGAAGAAACTATTGAAGTAGTCGATGCAGAACCCCAATCAATTTTTGATCGCTCTTCCGAGAGAGCAGCGGCTAGGTTCAAGTTCCAGCCTCGAGTCATTGATGGTGTTGGGGTTGACGTCCCAGGAGTTCAATATCTGTTCAGGTATCAGTTAGAGGATTAAACGCATGTATTTTTTGGTTAAAAACATTTTAGAGCGCCATATCCTTGTTTTTTTTGGTAGTGTCCTGCTGTCTTCAGTGATCATTGCTGGCGAAGAACAGCGCAAGCCCCCTGAGGCGCGCACTTCGGGCACGCTTGGGCCGCAGGTAATGCGGGCGGTTAGTGAGATCCAAGAAATGATGTCGCCTGAGGATGAGGACGATGAGCCTGACCTTGCGGGCGCAAAAGAGGCACTTGATGAACTTTACGAGCGTCGATATGAAAGAATGAACGACTTTGAGAAGTCAACAGTTCTGAGTTTTTTCACAAATTATTATCTGACCATTGAAGATTATGCAGGCGCTCTCGGTATTTTCGAAGAAATACTCACCATAGAAACTCTCAGAGAAGATACAAGGCTGCGCACACTGCGATCGTTAGGGCAGTTATACGCCGCTGAGGAGAACTGGAACGACTCAATTCGTTATTACCAGGAGTGGCGTGATTTGTCGCTCGAAGAGGATGATCTGGTTTTTCGCGGTTTGTCTTATGCCTACTATCAGTTAGAGCAATACCCTGAAGCCCTGCCGCTTTGGTTGAGTTATATGGATATTGTGCTTACCGAGGGAGAGGAGCTAGGAAGAGACGACTACGCATACCTAAATGGCCTTTACTTTACTCTTGAGGATTTCGAAAGCGCTTTGGATCTCACAAAGACAATGATCGTTAAATTTGATAACCCGACCGACTGGCAGAATCTTAGCGCAATATATGCAACATTAGAGGACGAACCCCGCAGGGTTCAGTCACTTAATCTTTACTATCTTAAAGGTCTTATGGATGATGAGACTCGTTTTCTTAATTTAGGACAATCGATGGCTGGGTTAGAAGCGCCTTATTCTGGTGCAAAGATAATAGCGGAGGGTATCGAGCGTGAGATTATTGAGTCTGACGTCGATAACGTAACGACGTTTGCCCAAATGTTGTTGATTTCTAATGAAGTTGAGCAAGCTGTTGAACCAGCGCAGAAAGCAGCTGAACTTGATGAGACTGGCAACAGTTACGACACACTTGGCTATATACACTACGTAATGAACAATTATGAGTTGGCAAGTGAAGCATTCAATAATGCACTTGAAAAAGGTGAGCTAAGTGACAGAAATGATACGCTATTATTCTTGGCTCGATCTGAGTTAGCTCTTCAGAATTTTGATTCGGCGCTTGAAGCCGCAAACGAGGCCGGCGAGTCGACAGATGAGCGAGTAATTAAAAGTGCTCGAGATTTTGCAAGGCTTATCGAAGGCAGACGGAGCTTTTATACTACAATCGCGCAGCGCAAAGCTGATGCGATTGATTTCTATCGCGGTTACCCCCCTCTGGACTAACGGAGGAATGGGAGCATTATTTGCGAGATGCGTTCGATTTTTCACTTGATGCGAGCTTCTAGTCTTTAATTTAATTTGCGTGCAGTATTTGCTTAATTTCGCCGAAGCATCCCCTTGAAAAACATCTTTACAACCCCACTTCTATGATAATTCATTCAGCCTCTATGAGGCTTCAAAAAAAACTGATATTGGTTGAAATAGGTAACGCTAATGGCTAAATCACAAGACACGAAAAAAGAAACCCGAGGGTTTGAAACCGAAGCTAAGCAGCTTCTGCATTTAATGATTCATTCTCTTTACAGCAATAAAGAAATTTTCCTTAGAGAATTAATTTCAAATGCCTCGGATGCAGCTGACAAGCTGAGATTTGCCGCGCTTTCCAATCCTAAATTATTGGGAAATGAAGAGCCAAGCGTATACATTGACTTCGATACTGACAAGTCAACTATAACCATATCAGATACTGGTATAGGGATGTCACGTGCAGAGGTAATCAACAATCTTGGAACCATTGCAAAATCGGGTACTGCGCAATTCTTTGAAAAACTTACTGGAGATGAGCAAAAAGATTCGCAATTAATCGGACAATTTGGTGTTGGGTTTTACTCGGCGTTTATTGTTGCAGATAAGGTTGAGGTTTTAACACGTCGTGCGGGTCGACCTGCTAAAGAAGCCACCATTTGGAAAAGCAAAGGGGAAGCCAACTACAGTATAGAGGTAGGTGAAAAAGCGGAACCGGGAACTCAAATCACTCTGTTTTTAAAAGATGATGAGAAAGAATTCGCGAGCAGCTTCAGAATAAAAAGCGTGATAAAGAAGTACGCAGATCATATTGCTATTCCAGTGTACATGCCCGTGGAGGCGCCAGTTCAGAGTGAGGCCGCAGAGTCAGAGCTAGAGTCGGATGAGGCTTCGGCCGCATCTGATAATGGTTATGAAATCGTTAACGACGCAAAGGCTCTGTGGACTAAACCTCGGGCTAAAGTCAAGAAAAGTGAGTATAACGAGTTCTACAAACATATAAGCCATGATTTTCAGGAGCCCTTGACTTGGAGTCACAACAAGGTCGAGGGAAAGCTTGAGTACACCAGTCTTCTCTTTTTACCTTCCCGCGCGCCATTTGATTTGTGGAACCGTGACGCGGCCAGAGGCCTAAAGTTGTACGTCCAACGCGTCTTTATCATGGATGAGGCCGAGCAATTTTTGCCTCTCTATTTGCGATTTGTAAAAGGGATTGTTGACTCAAATGATATTTCGCTGAATGTTTCACGTGAAATTCTACAAAAAGACCCTGTCGTAGATAGCATGCGATCTGCTCTCACAAAGCGAAGCCTTGACATGCTCGATAAGTTTAGGAAAAAGGATCGTGAGAAATACACAGAGTTTTGGAGCGAGTTTGGCCAAGTTCTGAAAGAGGGGCCTGGCGAAGACTTTGGGAATAAGGAGAAGATTGCGAAGCTCCTTCAGTTCAATACGACTGAGTCTAAAGAAGATAAGCAGGATCAAGGATTAGAAGACTATCTCGGTAGATGCAAGAAAGATCAAGATAAAATTTACTACCTCGTCGCTGAGTCTCTCAATGCGGCGAAAAGTAGCCCGCATTTAGAAATTTTCAAGAAGAAAGGAATTGAAGTCATTTTGATGACCGATCGCATTGACGAATGGTTGATGGGTCATTTAACAGAGTTTGACGGTAAGCAATTCCAAGATGTCGCCCGAGGTCAGCTTGATTTAGGCAAGCTTGATAGTAAGAAGGAAAAGAGCAAGCAGAAAAGTGTTGAAGAGGAGTATGCAAGTTTAGTGGAGCGCGTTAGTAAGCTCCTAGACTCAAGTGTCAAAGAGGTTCGAGTCAGCCATCGGCTGACTGATTCCGCAGCTTGCCTTGCGGTGGATGATAATGATATGGGGTTACAGATGAGGAAAATTATGGAGGCCTCAGGCCAGTCTGTTCCGGAAACCAAGCCAATACTAGAACTGAATCCACAGCACCCACTGGTCACAAGACTTGACAAAGAACAAGATGAGGAGAGATTCGGTGATATAGCAGCGGTACTTTTTGGTCAGGCAAGCCTAGCTGAAGGAGGGCAATTATCTGATCCGGCAGACTTCACCTCTAAATTAAACAAGTTACTCTTGCAGATTAACTAATGCCGGGATTGACGGAAGGTCCTTATGCTTACATCTTGTTGAGGGGCTTTATGCCGAGCATTTCAAGACCTTGCTTCAACGTTTCAGCTGTAAGCATTGCAATCGCTAGCCTAGTTCGTCGTTGGTCCGCTTCTGCGTTTAAAATCGGGCATGCCTCGTAAAAGCTCATAAATATGCCGGCTAATTCATATAGATAATTGCAAAGTATGTTCGGGGCAAGTTCTCTCGAGACGTTGTCGAGGATCTCATCAAGTTGCTGTATCTTAATTAACAGACTGCGCTCTTCGTATAAGCTGATACTGATGATTTCGTTGTCATTGCAATCAAACTGTTTTTCATATTTTAATATCAAGCTTTGAATCCGAGCATATGCATACAGTAAATACGGAGCAGTGTTGCCATCAAAAGACAACATAGTTTCCCAGTTGAAAACATAATCGCTTGTGCGATTCTTTGACAGATCGGCGTACTTGACCGCTGCAACACCAACTACGTTGGCAATGTTACCTCTCTCTGTATCATCGAGTTCTGGGTTTTTTTCTGTCACAAGATCGAGCGCGCGTGATTCAGCCTCATCGATTAACTCAGTGAGTTTGACTAAGTCGCCTGAACGTGTTTTGAAAGGTTTACCGTCAGAGCCCATCATCGTGCCGTAGGGCACATGAATAAGAGAGACTCTTTCACATTTAATTTTAGCGGTTGCTGCGACGGCAAATACTTGTTGGAAATGGAGAGTTTGCCTCGCGTCAACGACGTAAAGAACTTGATCAGCTCGCAACGTATTTGCTCTGTAATCGATTGCAGCCAAGTCCGTCGTCGCATATAAAAATCCGCCATCGCTCTTCTGCACAATCACAGGCAGAGGCTCTTTATTTTTTCCAATGAATTCAGGTAAGAAAATACATTTTGCCCCGTTAGATAATGATAAAAGCTTAGCAGTTTCTAAATCGTCGATAGTTTTTCCAAGGGCATTATTGTATGCGCTCTCGGGTTTAAGATGGCTGCGGTTAAGAGCTACGCCTAATCTTTTGTAAAGGGCGTGGCAGTGATCAAGGGACTTATCTATAAACCTTGCCCACAGAGCCATGTATTCTGGATCTTCAGCCTGTAATTTGACAACGCATCGACGCGATTCATCAGCAAAAGCCTTGTCTTGGTCAAAACGATGCTTTGCTTCTCGATAAAAGTTTTCTAAATCACTTAAGTCGTTTATCGAATCTGCACGATCGCCGTTAGTTATCTCGCGTAAGTATGCGATCAACATGCCGAACTGAGTCCCCCAGTCCCCTACATGATTTTGCCTAATCACCTCATGATTTTTCCTCTCAAGGATCCTCGAAATTGAATCACCAATAATAGTCCCCCGGAGATGCCCGACATGCATTTCTTTTGCTAAGTTCGGTGAGGAGTAGTCTACTACAACGCGTAAAGAGGGAGATGCGGGAGAGATCAAGGTTACTGGGTCGTTTATATGTTCTTTGGCGCGATTAATAAGTAAGTCATTAGATACAGTTAAATTTAAAAACCCTGGTCCGGCAACTTCAGCGCTCGTGATAACAGTTCTCTCTTCAGAGTTCATAATCTTTGCAACACTTAGTGCAAGTTCTCGAGGATTCTGACCAAGTTCCTTGGCAAGCCCCATGAGGCTATTTACTTGGTAGTCACCGAACTCCTTTCTCGAAGAGGGGTTTACACCCATTTCTTTTAGTTCAGTATTTGTTGCTTTTAGCAGAGCCCGAGAAACTGCAGAGCTTATGGTATCTTTGAGACTCGTCATTGCACTCTACGCTTGATTTAAAACGAGCATTGTACACTATAGTGCAGGATTATTTGGTGTAAAATACCCATACCCGGTTACTAGGAGTCACATTAGTTTGTTTATTATAGACAAGAATTCAGACATGCACTTGAGTAAGGTAAATCTAGTAACTGTGGAGGGGCCACAGGTCGGTCAGCGACTAGATAATTTTCTAATGCGATTTTTTAGATCAGTTCCTCGAGCACATATATATCGTTTAATACGTAAAGGGCAAGTGCGTGTAGATAAAAAACGATGCAAACCAGAATACAAATTAAGCGAGGGAGAAATTGTCAGGGTGCCCCCAGTAAGAGTAAGTGCCAGCGATGTCCCAGATCTGAGTGCGAAATTACGAGAAAGACTTCTTAAAAGTGTATTGCACGAAACGAATGATTGCATTGTTCTGAATAAGCCTTCAGGCCTTGCTGTTCATCTCGGTACTGGCGTTAATATTGGTCTCATCGAGGGACTGAGGCAAGTTAAGCCAGAGTGGGTTAACGCGGAATTAGCTCATAGGCTTGATAGAGAGACATCGGGATGTATTATCATAAGCAAAAACAATCAGTATCTGAGGTTTATACAGGATAAGTTTCGGGAACATGCGTTGCGCAAAGAATATCTCGCGGTTGTTCATGGTGATTGGAGCGATGACTGTGTCACGGTCCAAGCACCATTACTTAAGGATAAAGAAACCTCAGGCCAAGCTATTGTTCGTGTCAAAAAGGATGGTAAATTTGCTAAGACACAGTTTCATCTGGAGAAAAGCTTTGGGTATGCAAGTTTAATAAAAGCCTTTCCAAAGACTGGTAGAACACACCAAATCAGAGTTCATTGTCAGCATTTGGGTCACGCTATTGTAGGCGATAGAAAATATACGCCGATAGATTGTGACCACAGGTTTAGCAAGGTCTCGCGCCTTTTTCTGCACTCTCGAGCAATAACGTTTCCCACAACTCTTCAGGGAGACTCCAAACGCATTATTGCTCCGATAGACCGGTCATTTTCTGACTTTTTGGAGCTTCTTCGTCAAATTTAAACGCAAACGGGGAAATTTCTACTGATTGCATCGTAACCCTTTGACAGAAGTAGCGCAGGCGCCTATCATCTGGCCCGCTCAATTAGACTGTGAAGCAAACGTTGAAACATCGATGCAATTTCCAAACAATATCGACATTCGAAAAGCTTTTGACCAAAGAATGTGTTTTCAAGGTCGTCTGAATGAAAGACGACTCTTGAGACTTAGGGAACTTGTGACTTCTCCAGGCAAGCTTGAAGTTGACGCTAACTTGTCTTTTTTTCGCGACGATAATAATTTTCGTCGAATAAAAGGTTCTGTCACGGGCGTGATGAGTGTTTCCTGTCAGCGGTGCTTGGGCCCTCTAGACTTGAGAATACAGGACGATATAGAACTAGTACTTCTTGAGAGTGAGTGTGATCTGACGAACCTGGAGCCTGACCTGGAGCCTTGGATAATAGAGGGTGCGTATCTAGATCCATCAGAAGTAGTAGAGGAGCAATTATTATTGAGTATGCCTATTGTCAGCTTTCATGCTGAAGAGGAATGCTCAAACGAACCAATAGATGATATAATGCGCCAGGATCAAAATCGAGCAGATGGGGAAAACCCATTCGATGTTCTGAAAACGCTATTATAAAATTTTCAATAAGGTGAAAAAATGGCAGTTCAAAAAAGCAAGGTTACGCGCTCTCGCAGAGGCAAGCGACGCACACACGATAAACTCTCGGAACCGACTTTATCTACAGATAAAACGACTGGAGAAGTTCACCGCCGTCATAACATTACAAATGATGGATTCTATAAAGGTAAGAAGGTTCTCGAGCTTGGTGACAATTAACGATTCAGAATTTGAAATTTAATGAGACTTTCGATACAAGACTAAGCATTTTTAGAGCACATTATTTAATAATCGTTTATAGCGAGTTTTTATCCCTCCTTCTTATCTATTGCAGGGCCCTATATGAGTGGTTTTGGATTTGTTTTCCCCGGGCAAGGGTCCCAGCAACCAGGAATGCTGTCCGATTTAGCTATTAAGTTTCCGATTATCCAACAGGTCTTCGAGGAAGCTAGTGATGCCTTGGGAAAAGATTTATGGGCCATCGCCCAAAAGAACCCTAATAACGAATTAAACGATACTTCAATCACGCAACCGGTGTTAATGGCTGCTTCAGTTGCGATCTGGCGACTGTGGCGCTCACAGGGAGGCGCTAATCCCATTTTGCTGTCGGGCCATAGCCTTGGAGAATATTCTGCATTGGTGTGCGCTGAGGCTGTAGCATTTTCAGACGCGATAAAATTGGTGCATCAACGTGGATTATTTATGCAAGGGGCTATCCCCGTTGGCGTCGGAAAAATGACGGCAATTCTTAGTTTAGATGTAGAGAGCGTTGAAGCGGCCTGCAGCCAAGTAGAAAACAATGGTGTGGTTTCTGTTGCCAATTATAATTCGCCAAGCCAAATAGTAATAGCAGGCGACGCTGACGCGGTCGACGAAGCTTCAAAATTATGTTCTGAAGCCGGAGCAAAAAGAGTAGTTGAACTGAATGTAAGTGTCCCTTCACATTGTAAGCTAATGGAACCTGCAGCTGACGAGCTCAAGAATGTTTTGGATACAATTGCATTTCAAACACCTCGGATACCAATAGTTCAAAATGTTGACGCTGGCATATCCGATTCAGCCGATGAAATTAAAGAAAGGTTAATAAGTCAGCTATTCAATCCGGTTCGTTGGACTCAATGTTTAATGGTACTTCGTGAAGAAGGCTGTACAAGCCTTGTTGAGTGTGGGCCCGGGAAAGTTCTGTCTGGATTAACAAAAAGATCTGAGCCAAGCATCTCATCCTATGTCACACATGATCCGAATAGTATTTCAGTTGCGCTTGAAAATTTTCAAAGTTATTAAATTTGAGTCTGAAAACTCATAACTCTTCATTCTAATTAGCGATGGATCTCTTAAATGAGTAATTCTGAAAAGATTGCATTAATTACCGGTGCTAGTCGAGGGATAGGAAAAGCAATATCTTTGACTCTCGGTCGACTTGGTATTCGAATAGCAGGCACATCAACTACCGAAGATGGCGCTAATTCGATATCAAAGTACTTGAACCAAATAGGAATAGAAGGTCGTGGTTATGTACTGGATGTTGCTGAGGATGAATCCGTTGCATCTTGTGTATCCAAGGTAGTTGAAGAGTTTGGCCATCCTCTTATAGTAGTCAACAATGCTGGAATAACGAGAGATAATCTTTTACTAAGAATGAAAAGTGCAGAGTGGGCAGACGTAATTAACACAAACTTAAGTTCGCTTTATAGGATTAACAAAATTGCTATTAAGGGCATGACGAAGGCTCGGTGGGGTCGGATAATTAATATCAGCTCGGTAGTCGGGGCAAGCGGTAACGCTGGGCAAACAAACTATTCTGCCTCTAAGGCCGGAGCAGAAGGATTCGCGCGTTCCCTTGCGCAAGAAATTGGGTCAAGAGGTATTACTGTTAATTCAGTTGCGCCCGGCTTTATTCAGACTGATATGACGGGCATGCTTTCAGAAGCACAGGTAAAAGATCTTCTCAACAAAATTCCTCTCAAGCGATTGGGACAGCCAGAAGAAGTTGCTGAAGTTGTTGCGTTTTTGGTCTCTGAGAGTGCAGGATACATAACAGGAGAAACAATTCACGTCAATGGCGGGATGCACATGTAATGGTATACAAAAGAAGCATTTAAGTAACTGAATTTTATATAAAATTTGATTTATTAATTTAAGCGTTGCAACGTCAGAAAATCAGGGTAAACTTGCGCGTTCGGGATGAGAGATCTCAAACCGAGAGCTAAAACTTGTCACGGTTAGAACTGAACTTAACGTATTTGAAATTGTCTAAAAAATTCAAAGGTATTGCGAAAGAGCAATCGCAGAATTTTATCATAGGTAATGTCAACTCAAGTGTAGGAGCTAAGATAAATATGAGCAGCATTGAAGAACGCGTAAAAAAAATTGTTTGTGAACAGCTTGGGGTAAAAGAGGACGAGGTAAAAGCTTCTGCGTCGTTTGTTGATGATCTAGGAGCAGACTCTCTTGATACCGTTGAACTTGTGATGGCACTGGAAGAAGAATTTGAAACTGAGATACCTGACGAGGAGGCGGAGAAAATTACTACCGTCCAACTTGCGATTGATTACATAAACGAGAACCTTTAGGTTTGTTTTTTTGCATTAGATAAGTGTAAGAAATTTATATGTCTTATAAAAACCGCTCCGATAATCTCAGGGCGGTTTTTTTTTGGAGAAACATAATATGGACACAAGACGGGTTGTGGTCACGGGCCTTGGATTATTAAGTCCGCTTGGTAATGATGTTCTGCAGTCATGGACCGCGATAAAAGAAGGAAAGAGTGGTATTACTCCAATTACTAGTTTTGACGTCTCTGATTTTTCTACTAAATTTGGTGGAGCTATACATGATTTAGATGTCAGTGAGTACATGCCTAACAAAGAAGCAAGGCGGATGGATCGCTTTATGCATTACGGAATCGTGGCCGGTCTACAAGCATTTAAGGACTCGGGGCTCGATTTAGGATCTCTCAATCTTCAGCGCGCAGGCGTCGCCGTTAGTTCTGGAATAGGGGGTTTAAAAGATATTGAAGAAAATGCTATCACTGTGAGCACTCAAGGACCGAAAAAAATATCCCCTTTTTTTGTTCCAGGCTCAATTATTAATATGATTTCCGGAAATCTATCAATAAAGCTTGGTTTTCAAGGACCGAATATTGCGGTCACGACGGCTTGTACAACGGGGACTCATAACATTGGAATTGCGGGCAATTTTATAACCTCAGGGCAGGCGGAGGTAATGCTCGTCGGCGGAGCAGAAATGGCTACTACCCCCCTCGGACTTGGAGGGTTTTGCGCGGCGCGGGCCCTATCAACACGTAACGAAGCTCCTGAAGAGGCAAGTCGTCCGTGGGACAGGGATCGAGATGGCTTTGTGTTGAGTGATGGGGCAGGAGTCCTGGTTCTCGAAGAACTTGAGCATGCTAGAAAAAGGCAGGCAAAAATTTATGCGGAATTGGTTGGTTTCGGGATGAGCGGAGATGCGTTTCATATGACTTCACCATCACCTGGAGGAGCCGGCGCAGCTATTTGTATGGAAAACGCTTTGAGAAACGCTCAGCTAAACTGCGAAAGTATTGACTATGTAAACGCTCATGGTACCTCTACAATCGCTGGAGATGTAGCTGAAACCGAAGCCATTAAGACGGTATTTGCTTCACACGCTTACGAGTTAGCAGTCAGCTCAACAAAATCGATGATGGGACACCTATTGGGAGCTTCTGGGGCGGCTGAGGCAATAATTTCCGTATTGGCCCTTCATGAGCAATTCATACCGCCAACTATTAACCTAGAGAATCCTGCAGAATCATGTGATTTGGATTATGTACCTAACATCGGTCGTGACGCCCCATTGAATTATGTTCTCAGTAATTCTTTCGGATTCGGTGGCACAAACGGAAGTCTAATCTTTAAGGCCTATCAGTAGCGATGAAGAGTCAAATTTGGACTCGTCACACTATTGAAAATTTTATTTTAGCAATATCATCGCTTGTTTTTATTGCATCTACCGCGGGGTCGATTTTTTATAGTCAAGAATTGAGCAAGAATTTCTCTCATCTTCAAAAGGATAAAATCATAGTAGATATTCCCATCGGTGCTAGCTTTGATCGGATCACAAATATCTTGCTAGAATCAGGCGTTTTGCGTTCTACGCTCTTTTTTTCTACGGTTTCTTATTTTAATAAGGTAACCGACAAGATGCAGGCTGGTGAGTACGAGATTAATCAAGAATTAAGTACTCGCAGTTTAGTCAGAGACCTCACACTTGGTAACGTAAGAACTCTGACAGTCACGCTTATCGAAGGATGGACTTTTGAGGAGGCCCTCAGCACAATCCGGTCAAGTGAAGGAGTCATAAAAAGTGACGTGAATGTTTCAGAGCGTGACCTTGGAATTGGCATCAAGGACCTTCTAACTTCAGAAGAAGGCATGCTCTTTCCAGACACATATCAGTACACGGTAGGCACTTTTGATCATGAAATAGTTTCTCGGGCCAATGAACGTCTAAAAGCTATTCTTGCTTTAGAATGGGAAACAAGAAATGATGACCTTCCCTGGGAGACGTCATACGATTCACTGGTAGTGGCCTCGATAATTGAAAAAGAGTCTGGGCTCATTAACGAAAAAGCAAAAATCGCGGGTGTTTTTGCAAGAAGAATTAAGGCCGGCATGCGCCTCCAATCAGATCCAACGGTAATATACGGGTTGGGTGATGAATACGATGGCTCTCTTACACGCGCAGATCTCAGGCGGGACACTATTTATAACAGTTACACGAGAGGTGGATTACCCCCATCACCGATTGCGCTTGCGGGTAAAGCATCGATTCGCGCAGCGCTTCAACCGCTTAGCGGAGAGAGTTTATATTTTGTCGCGGACGGATCGGGTGGGCATGTTTTTACAAACACCCTGGGCGATCATAATAGGGAGGTAAGAAAGTATCGAGCTATGAAGGCTCGATAAGCAAGCTATCATATTTTTATCAAAGAACAGAGTATAGAGTTGGCAATCGAGGCACATTTGGTGAGAGGAAAATTTATTACAATTGAGGGTGGAGAGGGCGCTGGGAAAAGTACAAATATCCCTAATATTGAGCTTTTTCTACAAAAAAGAGGAATCGATTATGTTCTCACCCGCGAGCCGGGTGGAACTAAAATGGCAGAGGAGATCAGAAAGCTTCTCTTAAGTCCACGTGAAGAGCAGGTATCATGCATCACTGAGTTGCTTCTAATGTTCGCCGCTCGCTCTCAGCATTTAGAGGAAGTCATAAAGCCGGCTTTGGAGCTTGGGAAGTACGTATTATGTGATCGCTTTATTGATGCAACGTACGCCTATCAAGGAGGCGGTCGAAAGTTAAACTTCGATACTATAAGGGCCCTCGAGGGCCTGGTTTTAAGTGGTCTCCATCCCGATTTAACGATTCTCTTCGACATAGACCCTGTTATAGGTCTTGAAAGAGCTCGCGTGCGCGGCCAATTAGATAGGTTCGAGAGAGAAGAGCTCGATTTCTTCGCTAGAGTTAGGGAGGCTTATTTGGAAATAGCAAAAGCAGATCCGGGGAGATGCGCAGTAATCGATGGATCGAAACACCAGGACATAGTGGCAGAAAATCTCCAAAATATACTAGAAACCCGGCTGTCAAATGACACGTGAAGGCTTGCCATTTGATTGGCAAAAGACTGTTTGGGACAGTCTGGCTAATGCTCTAAAAGGCCAAAGTCTTCCCCACGCCTTTTTATTGGAAGGCGAGAGACACATAGGTAAAACCTTATTTACGCGAGCTTTCGCTAAGCTAGTTCTTTGTAAGAATCGAAAGGATAACCTAGCGTGTGGAGCTTGCCGAAGCTGTTCGATGATTTCTGCTGGAACTCATCCAGATAGATTAGAGCTGGAAAGTGGCGAAAATCACGTTAGTATAAAAGTTGACGATGTCAGATTGCTTTCAACCTTTTCTCAACGATCAAGTCATTCCGGTGCAGCGAGGATAGCAATTATTCCGGAAGCCCATCGAATGAATTCAAGCGCATCCAACGCTCTTTTGAAGACACTTGAAGAGCCTCAAGACCAAGTTTATATTATTCTCACGTCTTCGGAATTTGGAAGACTAAGCGCTACGGTCAGAAGCAGGGTGCAGCGAATTAAAATGCGCTCGCCTTCGCTGCAGGAAACAACAGACTTTTTATCCGATGAGTTAGAAGAGGAGGGTGTGCTTGAGTTTCTAAGGTTATCGAGAGGCAAGCCATTTATTGATGGTCCTGAATTCTCGAGACAAGAGCTGTCTCACTATAGAGATTTTCAGAGATGTGTTTTGGATACGCTCTTTTTTAAAAAAAGCTCCTATGAACTCCAAAAATGCGCGTTTAAACTGAAGCCTCACTCGGCTATTGATGAGTTTTTTCTGATTGCTTCGGAGATTCTAAAAAGAAATTTCATCGAGCAAGAGGGTGATAATGAAAAACCCTGTGTCTCCAAGGAAGACATCTCAAATATCCGTTCAAAACAAAACTCAGCTCTCGAAAAAGCAGAGTTCTCTGAGAACTTGGCAACCTTTATAAGCTTTGTCGAATCTGCTCAAAAAGTTATGAAATCAAGCTCTAATCCAAATCCGCAACTTTTATTGGATTCTCTCATCTGGAGATGGGAGCGGCTGGGTTCTTCTCTCGAGAAAAGAAATATAAATTAAAGTTCGAGCGATTTCTCAAGCAAGTCGCAAACATATTCTCCGATTGGGATACAAGAGGTCAATCCCGGGGACTCAATTCCGAATAACTGCACCAAGCCTTTCATTTGAATTGAGGATTCTTCTTGGATTAAGAAGTCTGCAGACGAACCTGCTTGAGAAACCAATTTTGGTCTGATACCTGCATATCCGGTTGTTAAATGTTCCACTTTGATCGAAGGGAAATAATCTTTTATTGCTTGAACAAATATTTCTTTTTTACTCTCCACAACGTCATAGCTTTCAATTGAAACATATTCAATATCTGGACCAAATTTTAATTGGCCTCCCAAATCAATAGTGGCATGGATCCCCAAGCTGTTGGGATTTTTCGAAGTGACAGGATAAATCAGGTGGCTAAAAGGGTTCTTTTTTTTGTATCCAAAATAGCACCCTTTGGCTAGTTTTTGGGGAGGTATTTTCGCAGCAGGGTAACCAACAATCTGACTTGTTAATTTCTGAGCTCCCATCCCTGCCGCATTTATCACGGACCGACTTGTAATACAGAACGGTTCGGGTTTCTTTTTTGAACAATCGTGCAGATTAAGCTCAAAACCGTTACCAATTGGCTCAATTGATATAGCCTCGGTACGCTCTACATATGTATGACCATGATGACTGAGCTGAAAAAGAAAACTTTTCATAAGGGAATGACTATCGACAATCCCTGTTGATCGCGAAATAAAAACCTCTTCTGCGCACACACTTGGCTCGATGGATCGTAATTCGCTTTTACTGAGACGTTTAATACCAGTAACCCCGTTATCCCAGGCATTTGAAATTAAAGCTTCAAAATCATCTAGTTCATCTTTATTTGCGACAACCAGCTTCCCTAATTTTTTGTATGGAACCCCAAACCGATTACAATGCTCGTACAAAAGACGATTGCCTCGCACACACATTTTTGTTTTGAGGCTGTTCCTTGGATAATAGAGGCCTGCATGAATAACTTCGCTGCTGCGACTGCTAACCCCAGTACCGAATGCTTCTTTGGATTCTAGAACCAAAATTTTCGAGCTGCCGAATGTTTTGTGATTTGACAAACTAGCAGCTATCGCTAGGCCAACCACTCCGGCGCCAATAATGGTTATGTCGAAATCTTCACGAGAACTCTGACTCATACAGATTGAATTAAATCCTCAGCAAAATGAAACATAAAAACTCAAGCCTTATCCTATTTCTAGACGAGAGAGAGGGGGTGGGATATACCGGAAGGTAAGGTTAAGGCGCGCACCGGTTATCTGCTTTTCTTTAGGGATCTGATGCAGCCACTCTTCTTGAAATCCAGGGTTCATAACGATAAGGCTTCCATGCGCAAGATAGATTGTTGAGGGTTTATCTGTCCCTTTTCTTTTAGGTTTGAGTTGAAAACTACGAGTGGCTCCGAAGCTTGCTGACGCGATGGCAGGGGACTCGCCGAGGATTTTCTCGTCATCAGCGTGCCAACCATTACTGTCGAAACCATTCCTATAGTGATTGATCAATACGCAGTTGAAAGCTTCACCAGAGGTTGTATTTATTTTATCTCGGATTCTTGCGACTATTGGAACCCAAGGCATTGGCGCTAGAGATATACCTGAATATTTATAGTCACAGTGCGGCTCACCCATCCAGCATTGCAGCCTCGGAATTGGGATCCTCTTTCCAAAAAGATTTATGCAGTCAGTACGCCAAGTTAACTCTGATAAAAGCTGGCGCAGTATATCGTCAGCCGAATCGCTTGACCAAAAACCTGTATATTCAGTAATGGAGCTCGAACCCATCAGATGTATCGTTTTTGATGGTTCGGCATGGTCTTTAGCAGTCGTATTTAGCCTCATAGTTTCCGTTGTCTGTCTAGCCAACGAGACACCCTAATTATCTCATTCAGTCACAGAGCCAAATTGTTGTTTAATTATGCCCTCTGCTTCACTCATGATTCGGTCTATAAGCTCCTTGCAAGTAGGGATGTCGTTGATGAGTCCTGCGGCCATTCCACAACTCCACACGCCCGCATCCATTTCACCGTCTATCATTATCTTTGGATAGACTCCCGCGACTTCACCAACAATATCCTCAAATTTTAAGTCGGCTCCAAGCGTCTTTTCCTTTTCTAAAAGTCTCTCTGTAGATGCATTGGCCAATACTCTTTCTGTGTTCCGCAGTGGACGCATAACCAATCGAGTATCCAATTCTGATGCCGAAACAATGGCATTTTTTACATTTTGGTGCACTGGCGCCTCTTTCGTAGCGATAAACCGAGTACCCATATTCATTCCCTCAGCTCCCATTGCTAGGGATGCTACTAGGCTCCGGCCATCAACCTGGCCACCCGAAGAGACAAAAGGGATCTCGAGCTCATCAGCAGCCCGCGGAAGCAAGATCATGTTCGGTATGTCGTCCTCACCTGGATGTCCACCACACTCAAAGCCATCGACTGATACCGCATCACAGCCAATCTCTTGGGCTTTAAGGGCATGGCGAACCGAAGTGCATTTATGAATCACTTTTATACCCGCGTCCTTGAGGTGCGGCATCACTTGAGCGGGATTTCTTCCCGCAGTCTCAACGACCTTTATTCCACCCTTAATAATCTCTTTAACATATGCGGGATAGTCAGGAGGACTAAGTGTGGGTAAAAAAGTAAGATTCACACCGATAGGCGCACTTGTCATATCCTTGCAACGTGCAATTTCTTCGCCCAGATCGCTTGCAGTTTTCTGTGTAAGTCCCGTAATGATTCCGAGGCCACCGGCGTTCGATACTGCGGCAGCAAGTTCCGCAAACCCAACGTAATGCATTCCACCTTGTATTATTGGATGCTTGATACCAAACATTTCAGTGATTGCCGTCTTCATGCTTTGCTCCTTTTAAATAGACTTGCCGATAATCGAGTAATTTCTATTGTAGCTTAATTACGAGTGCAAAGTGTCAGGGTTAGCTGGTAAAGCTCTACCTCCCTTATTTCCGGTAATAAAGATTACCGGAAATAAGGGATTGACCTCAGCGCCCGCCTGGTCTGTGCTTCGAATAAAGCAAAACAATCTCTGAACGATACATAATATATCGTTAATTCTCCTTATTTCAGGAACATATGAGCAAAATTCAAGCACCCTCAGCGTTTTTTGAAACTCTGGAGGCTATGAAAAATCCTTTTAAGCACCCATTAACAACCATTCCTGTCGAGTCGCATAAGCTCGCGCACGACTCGATTGAAGATTATCAGCTAGCGAGCGAGTTCTTATATAGTTATCGTGGAAGCCCAGATACGTTTAAAACTTATCGTAGAGAACTAGA
>MDTC01181064.1_pt1 | contig 21923 bp, 19 predicted proteins | sample 811181 | NCBI WGS metagenome assembly MDTC01 (sample SAMN05326644, study PRJNA326480) | marine metagenome | isolation source: seawater | place: Pacific Ocean: North | collected 2011 | reverse complement strand
GGCGATGTTGCTAATGCTGGTGAAGCTGTTAATGCAATGAATAATTCAAAAGGTAGTTTTGTTTTTGCTAAAGATAATGATGTTCTTTACATTGATATGGATGGTGATTCAACTCTAAATACTGATGACTATGCATTCACATTAACAGGTCTAGATAGTTTCCACGGTGCTGATATTGATGTAACAGTAACTGGTGATGAAGCTGATGCTACTACTATTACAACTCTAGATGGTAATGACATCATTACTACTGGTTCTGGTGCTGATATTATTACATCAGGTGCTGGTGCTGATATCATTGATGCAGGTGCAGGTGATAATACTATTACATCTGGAGCTGGTGCTGACTCTATTACGGTAGCTGGTTCAGGTGCAGATGGTCCTGGTAATATCATTGATGCAGGATCAGGTAATGATACCGTTGTTATGGGTACAGGTGCTGGTGATGATACGGTAACATTAGGTACTGGTGATGATACTCTTGATGCTAGACTTACTACTACATCTACTGAAAAAGTTGTTGTAACAGACTTTGAAGATGCAGGTGTAACTGTAGGTGATACTGTTATACTAGCTCAATCGTTAACAACAAAAGATGCAACTGGTACACCGACTATTGAAAGTGTGACTGTTACACCTATTGCTGCTAATGGTGATTATGAATTAGCTACTGCGCTTACACTTAATACAAATGCTGTTGATATCGTGATATTATCAGGTGGTAACGAAACAGATGCAAACCTTGCTAATGACTTTGCTGACGAGAATGGTGATGAGCTATATAAATATATTGCTGCAAACAATGTAACAACTGCTGCTATTAATGTTGATAATGATGGCGATGAGTTTTATATAATTGCTTATGATGGTGGTGAGGCATTCTTATATCACGCTGATTCTGATGCTAACTCTGAAATCGCGGCTGCTAATATTAAACCGCTTATTCACTTCGACTCACAAGTTGGAACTTTCGTTGCGGAAGATTTCTCACTCGTTTAGTCTTATCAAGAATAAAGAAATTAAGGGAAGTTTCGGCTTCCCTTTTTTTTTATCTTTTTTCTCTGTTATAATATTTTATGGTAAGAAAATTTTTACATATTGGCTGTGGTTTAAATAAAAAAGATTCTACAACTGATGTCTTTAATTCCCCAGACTGGCATGAGGTTCGCCTAGATATAAATCCTTCTGTTAATCCTGATATTGTTTCATCAATTCAAGATATGTCAGCTATTGATGATGATTCTTTTGATGCAGTTTATTCATCACATAATGTTGAACATATTTATTCTTTTGATGTACTTAAAACCTTTAATGAAATACATAGAGTTTTAAAAAATGATGGTTTTTTAATACTAACTTGTCCTGATCTTAAAGCTATTTGTTCCTTAATAGCTGATGGTAAAATTCTTGATAAATTATACGATAGTCCTTCTGGTCCAATTTATCCGTTAGATGTCATATACGGTTATCAAAAATCTATTTTTAATGGCAATGAATTTATGGCGCATAAAAATGGTTTTACAGTAGAAACTATTGTTTCTTTTATGGAATCATCTAATTTTAGAAGTTATGTTGCTGGAGAAGCTGTTGGTTCTTTTTCTTTATGGTTAATAGCTTATAAAAATAAGGCTGTAAGTATCGACGATCTCTCTACTCAGTTAAGAGAACATATTAAGATAAAAAAGGATTAGTATGAATACCATTGATAATGATTTTAAGTATTGGTCACTTTTTTATGAAGAAGATGGTTATAATATAACTGGTGATAGGATTATGGGTAGACAAGCTGCAGGCTGGTCCTATTTGAAAGCTTTAGTTAAGAATTCAAATGATTTAAGCGTTTATCTTAAAACCCAAAATCAGAAAGAATCTCTTATTAAAAAAATACGACCATTAATTTCAGATAATAAAGAACTAAATCTTAATACTATTCCTTACAATAGTCCTAATCTATCAAAAGAGTATGGTGGAATTTTTTACCCTGGACCTGGTATAGCCGAATTTGCAAATCATAGATCCTATTTTGGTCATGATAATTATAGTATTGTTGGAATAACCCACACCACTGCTTCTCATAAAGTTATGTCAGATATTTCAAATTTAGCTTTTAGTGATGTTATGCCATGGGATGCAATTATTTGCACTTCTCAATCAGTTGTTGATACTGTTCAAAAAATCTTAAATCATAAATATGAAAAAATTTCACATAAAATTTCAGTTGATAATATTATCTATCCTAAAATGCCAGTTATTCCTCTAGGTTTAGATAAAGATGAATTTAATTTTTCTGATGAGTATAAGAATAATGCTCGTGAAGAACTCAATATTAATAAAAATGATATTGTTCTTGTTTATGTTGGAAGGTTAAGCTTTCATGCAAAAGCACATCATCTTCCTATGTATTTAGCTGCTGAAGAGTGTGCTAAAAATTTAAAAAATAATCAAAATCTTCATATTATTCAAACTGGTTGGTTTGCTAATGATTTTGTTAGAGATGCATTTGTTAGTGAAGGTAAGGAAATATGCCCCTCTGTAAAACTCCACTTTTTAGACGGCAAAAATCAAAACAATAAATATAAAACTTTAGCTGCTGGTGACATATTTGTCTCATTAAGTGATAATATTCAGGAAACTTTTGGTCTAACTCCATTAGAGGGTATGGCCTCAGGTTTACCAGTTTTAGTAAGTGACTGGAATGGATATAAATCAACAGTTAGAAATAATAATGATGGTTTTAGAGTCAGAACATACTCAGTTAATGACGGTTATGGTGAAGACATAGCTTTTAGTCATATGATGGATTTAATTAATTATGACAATTATGTAGGCATGTCTGTTCAAAGAGTTGCAATTGATGTTAAAGATTGTATTGATAAATTAAATATTCTTATTAATGATAAAGACTTAAGAAAAAAATTCGGAAATTCAGGTAGAGCAAGAGTAGAAGAAAATTTTGATTGGCCTAAAATCCTGAGTCAATACAAAGATCTATCGAAAGAACTAAACCAAATTAGGGAGGTTGAGAAAGAAAATTATTTAAGATTTTGTAACCCATCCTTACCAAGTGATAAATTGGATCCTTTTTATCTTTTTTCCTCATATCCATCTGAAATTCTTAACAGTAAACATATTTTTACAAAATTGAATGGCGTAAATTCAAAATCAATTGAAGATATCTTGATGTATAGCAGTATTAACTACTCAAAGAATTTTATTTCTAGCGATATTGATATTAAAGCTATTTTGGAATTATTTGAACAATATGATAATCTTAATTTAGAAAAGATTAATTCCTTAAGTAATCTTAATGAAGAAAAAATATATAAAATACTGATTTTTCTCTTAAAATATGGATATCTGACTATTGTAAGGAAAGAAAATGAGTAAGAAAAAAGTTTTATTTGTTCATCAAAATTTTCCAGGACAGTTTAAATCGATTGCTCCATTTCTAGCCTTCACAAAAAAATATGATGTACACACTCTGGCATGGAAAAAATCTCACAAAAAGGAAGATTATTTAAATTCAATGAGAGATTTAACACATCATCAGTACGAAATTAGATCAGGTAGTTCAAAAAATATACATCCATTAGCTATTGAATTTGAGACTAAAATGATAAGAGCTGATACCGTAGCTTTAAAGTGTTACGAATTGAAAAATACCGGATTTAATCCTGACTTAATAATTGATCATCCAGGTTGGGGGGAGACACTTTTTATTAAAGAGGTTTGGCCTGATGCTAAGCTTTTATCTTTCTTTGAGTTTTACTATAACACATCTAAGTCAGATATTGATTTTGATCTTGAGGAACAACAAGTGCAAGGCTATGAAATGTCAAAAAAGCTTATTGCAAGAAATGCTCCAATCAATTTAAGTTATTTGACTAGTGATACTATAATTTCACCAACTGAATTTCAAAAATCTACTGCACCATCCTGGCTTCAAAATAAAATTAACGTAATTCATGATGGTATTGATACCGATTTAATTAAACCAGGTAAAAAAGATGCTTCTATACAAATAAAATATAAAGACGTTTCTAATGATAAACTTATTTCAACTGTAATTTCACGACAAGATAAAATAATAACTTTTGTTAATAGAAATTTAGAGCCTTATAGGGGGTATCACTCATTTATGAGAGCTCTTCCAGCTATTCAAAAGATACATCCTGATGCCTTTATTTTAATTGTTGGAGGAGATCAAGTTAGTTATGGAAGTACTCATCCATCTGGAGACAGTTACAAAAATATTTTTCTAAATGAAGTTAAGGACTCGTTAATTGATAAGAGTAAATTAATATTTTTAGGTAAAGTTGATTACAATATCTTTCTAAATATCATGGATTTATCCTCTGTGCATATTTATTTAACATATCCATTTGTTTTATCATGGTCTATGCTCGAAGTAATGGCTCTTGAAAAGGTTGTAGTTGGTTCAAAAACTAAACCTGTAGAAGAGGTTATAATTGATAATGAAAATGGACTTCTAGTTGATTTTTTTGATATTGAAGAAATCGCTAATAGAGTAATAAGCGTTCTAAGTAATCCTGAAAAATTTAATCAAATTAGAAAAAGAGCAAGAAAAACTATTGTTGATCATTATGATTTGAGAAGAGTTTGCTTACCTAAACAATTAGAATTAATAGAGAGAATTCTTAAATGAATAAAAAACTAATTTTTGATGACGTTAAAATAATTAAACTTATTGAACATAAGGACTCAAGGGGATTTTTCAAAGAAACTTATAATAAAAAACTATTATCAAAATCTGATATAGTGGATAATTTTGTACAAGATAATGAGTCTTTCTCACTTAAGAAAAATACTTTAAGAGGTATGCATTTTCAGTTATGTCCGGATGATCAGTCAAAATTAATTAGAGTTATATCAGGTAAAATTTATGATGTTTTTATTGATTTAAGAAAAAACTCACCAAAATATTTATCATATGATTTCTATGAATTAACACAAGATACTGGTGCGTTGTATATACCAAGTGGCTTTGCTCATGGTTTTTTAACGCTTTCAGATAATACAATTGTTAGTTACAAAGTTGATAAACATTACAATAAGGATTTAGAGTTAGGTATAAAATGGAATGATCCTTTTTTTGCAATTAAATGGCCTGTGGAGTCAAATGATGTTTGTTTATCTGAGAAAGACAATAAGCTTCCTTTTTGGAGTGAAATTGAAAATAAAGTTTTATTTAATTGAGGTTGTCGTTGAGTAAAAAAAATATAATAGTTACAGGAGGCTATGGATTTATAGGATCCTGCTTAATAAGAGAATTATTAAAAGATGGAAATTTATTTGTTTGTAATATTGATAAGTTAACTTATTCCTCAAATATTGAATCTATAGACTCATCAAATGAAAATTATTCTTTCGTTAAAGGTGATATTTCTGATAACAAATTACTAGAAAAAACTTTTTTAGATTTTCAACCAGATATAATTTTTAATTTAGCTGCTGAAACCCATGTAGACAGATCTATAGACAATCCCGACTCATTTATAAAATCAAATATTAATGGAACATACTCATTATTATTTGAGGGCTATAAATATTGGAAACTTTTAAGTAACGTTAAAAAAAAGAATTTCAGATTTATTCAAATTTCTACAGATGAGGTTTTTGGGTCATTAGATAAAAGTGAAAATCCATTTGATGAAAATAGTTTATATAAGCCAAATAGCCCTTATTCAGCATCAAAAGCTTCTGCTGACCATCTAGTCCGTTCGTGGAATAAAACTTACTCTTTTCCATCTATAATAACTAATACGTCTAATAATTATGGACCTTGGCAATTTCCAGAAAAACTTATTCCGCTAGTCATTACCAAATGTTTAAAAAATAAAAAAATACCTGTATATGGAGACGGTTCTCAAGTACGTGATTGGATTAGAGTAGAGGATCACGTAACAGGGTTATTAAGCATTATGGAAAGTGGAGTAGTTGGTGAGAAATATAATATTGGGGCTAACTGTCAATTAAGGAATATTGATGTGGTAAATGATATTTGTTTAGCTATGGATGAACTTAGTCCAAAAAATGAATGTTCATTTAAGGAGTTAATAAATTTTGTTAGTGATAGACCTGGGCATGATTTCCGTTATGCTATAAATAATAATAAAATTAAAAAATTAGGATGGAGTCCAAAATACTCCTGGAAAATAGGTATCTTTGATACAGTAAAGTGGTACCTTGATAATAAAAATTTTCTTTTATCAACAGATAAAAATGGGTACTCAGGTGAGAGACTTGGAAAATTATAATGATTTTAATATTTTAGTTACTGGTGGCTCTGGACAAATAGGATCAGAATTAAAATTTAGAAAAGAAAATAGTAATTTTAAATTTTTCTTTCCATCATCTAAAGAGTTAAATCTTTTAGAATTCGATACTATTGAAAGATACTTGGATACAAATGATTTTCATCTAATCATTAATTTAGCTGCCTTTACAGATGTAGACAAATCTGAAATTTATAGAAAAAAAGCAAATAAAATCAATAATTTAGCTGTAAAAAAGATTGCTCAAGAGGCAAATAATAGAAATATTTATTTAATACACTCATCCACAGATTATGTTTTTGGTAAAAGTAATAATGCTCCATACAGTAGTTTAGATAATAAAAGCCCAGTAAACTATTACGGTTATACAAAAAGTTTAGGTGAAGATGAGGCTTTAGCTAATAGCAATAAAAGCATGATCATTAGATTTGCTTCTGTTTTTAGTAAATATGGCAATAATTTTATAAAAACAATTATTAGAAAGTTAATTACAGATAGTGTGGTTAAAGTTGTATCAGATCAAAAAATTTCATTAACATATGCTGGTGATATTTCTTCAAATATTTCATCAATTATTAACCTTTGCCGTAATAATGATTTTAATAAGAATAAGGTTTTTCATCTTGTGTCTGATGAATTCACAGATTGGTTTTCAGTTGCTGAAGTTATTTATGAAGAAATAAATAACCTAAAAGATAATTTTTTAAAGTCTAAGTTAGTTCCTATTTCTTCTAGGGAATGGAATTCTAAAGCAAAAAGACCTAAAGATAGTAGATTAGCTGTTGATCATAGTTTTTTAAATAAAAATGGTATAAGTATCCAATCATGGGAAGATTCTGTAAGGTACGTTGTGAGGGAAACTTTTTTCGATATTTTAGATGAGATAAAGAATGAAAACTAATACTAAAGGTATCATTTTGGCTGGCGGGTCTGGAACTAGACTTTTTCCATTAACAAAAATTATTTCTAAACAATTGCTACCCGTTTATAACAAACCAATGATTTATTACCCTTTAGAGACACTTGTTAATGCTGGAATTAAAGATATTTTGATTATTACTACAGAGTATGATCAAGAAAATTTTATAGCTTTACTTGGTAATGGTGATGAATGGGGTATTAATCTAACTTTCAAAATCCAAAAATACCCTGAAGGCATTGCTCAAGCTTTGATAATTGGGGAAGAGTGGATCAATAATTCTAAGGTAGTTTTAATATTAGGAGATAATTTATTTTTTGGGCCTAATTTCAATAATTTAGTTGTTGATGCAATAAGTAAAAATAATGGATCAACAATTTTTTGTAAAAAAGTACCTGATCCTCATAGGTTTGGTATTGTTGAATATGATCACAATTTTAAAATATTATCTATTGAAGAAAAACCAAAAAAACCAAAATCCGAATTTGCTGTTACAGGCCTTTATATATATGACAAAGATTGCTCATACTATGCAAAAACACTCAAGAAATCTAAAAGAGGGGAGTTTGAAATAACAGATCTGAATAATATATATCTTAGTAAAGAAAAATTACAATCTATTCAACTGGATGATAATCATTCTTGGCTTGACACTGGAACATTTGACGCTTTATTAGAAGCTTCAAATTACGTTAAGAAAAATAATATTTGATTAAATTTATTCCTGAAGAGCTCTTTTTGATAATTTTGTTATAGGATTTAATACATAGCTAATAACTGTTCTTTCTTCTCCAATTATTGATACATCGGATAACATCCCTGATTGAAGAATTATTCTTTTATCATTATCACTAAATTGTTCATTATTTAATTCGATAACGGCTGGATAAAAAGGGTCACCCTCTTTTGTTGTTGACGTATTTGCAGCTATTTTTGTTACTTCACCCTCGAATTGACCATATATTGCCATATCATAAGCTGAAAAGGCTATTTTTGCTTTTTGTCCTTTTCTTACATAAGCTATGTCTTTTGGGACAATCTTTGCTTCAATTTTTAAAACATCATTTAATGGAACAATTTCTGACAAAAGGTCGCCTTGTGAAATTATTTGCTCTTTATTTGTTACATTAATTTTACTTATATATCCTGAAATAGGCGATTTAACTTTTGAATATTCTAACGCTTTTTTTGCTTCATTGTATCTAGACTCAGCATCTACTAGCATAAGCTCCTCATCAAGTAATCTAAATTCAGAATCTGAACCTGTACTAACTAATTCCTTTAAAATATTAACTCTCCTTGATCTTGTTTCGAATTCTTTCTTTGATAATTGGTAGTATTTTTGTATATTTGAGGTATCTACGTGAAATAAAATATCACCCTCTTTGACTTTATCATCTAGTTTAACATTAATCTGTTCTATTGGCCCAGTAAGACCAGATTGAACTAGATGCACTTTAGAGTCAGGGACCACAGTACCAGATGCTCTTACAACTTGGTTAACTTCAGCTATTGAAGCCCAAATTATAAAAATAATTGTAAATGAACCTATTAACCAGAATAGAATAAAAGATTTTTTATTTGATGCCCAATATTCTGGAACAAGATATGAAATTATTTTTTCCATTTTTTCTTTATCGAGGTTAAAAAGGTTAAAGCCTGATTTAAAAAAGTTTTTTAATCTAAATATTAATTTTTCCATATAACTAATTACCTCCATTACCTGAGGTATTTTGTTTTAAAATACTGTCTCTCGGGCCGTATTGAACTAATTTACCATCAATTAGCACTCCAATTTTATCAACCCTAGCTAAATGATTTGTTCTATGAGTAGAGATAATAATTGAAGGGTTGTACGGTAAAGATAAAAGATTATTTATAATTTTTTCTTCAGTACCACCATCCATTGAGCTTGTAGGTTCATCTAAAACCAATATTTTAGGTTTTTTTACTAAACATCTAGCAAGGGCAATAGCTTGCCGTTGTCCACCTGATAAATTTGCTCCACCATCAATAAGGTTATAGTTATAACCACCAGGAAGCTTTGCTATAAAATCATGAGCACATGATAACTTTGCAGCCTCTATAATTTCGTCCTCACTAATATCATCTATGCCAACACTAATATTTTCTAAAACAGTACCAGTGAATAATTGTATTTTTTGAGGACAATAACCAATATATTTCCTTAGTTGATCAGAGGGTATATTTTTTAAATCATAACCCGATAAGTTTATAATGCCTTTTGAAGGCATATGAAAACCTATAATATTCCTTAATAAAGTAGTTTTTCCACTCCCTATATTTCCAACTATTCCAACTTTTTCTCCATCTAAAATATCCATACTAATATTTTTTAGAATGGAAACTTCATTCATATCAAAATCCAATTCTTTTATATTAATATCACCACTATCAAGGTTAACAGCTTTGAAATTTTCTGTTTGTTCATCCCTGGATTCTGTTTGCATTAATTCGTCAATTTTTTTAAAAGCAGAAAGGGCATGATTAAATTTTGTTAACAATTGACCAGCCTGAACTAGCGGTGACAAAATTCGGCCTGATAAAATAACACATGCTATAAGTGCCCCAGAAGTAATTTCCAGAGATCCAACAAGGACAACCCCATAACAAACGATACCAGCTTGAGCTATTTGCAGGCTTGTTTGAGAAAAGGTGATTGCGAAATTTGATACACCTCTTGCACTTGTAGCATTTTTACTTTGATTTTCAACACTTTCGTTCCATTTTTTACTTAGAAAGCTTCCCCCAGCTACACTTCTAACGGTTTCAACATTATTAAGTAACTCATGCAGAACAATCATTTTCCCTTGCTGATTTTTAAGATTTTTATCAGTAAACCTTCTTAAAATTGGCTGAATAATTGCTGAAACACCCAAAACAAGTGGAACTATTAAAATTGGAACAATTGCAAGTGGACCAGCAATACTATAAATAACGCCCAAAAATAAAAACATAAAAGGTAGATCAATAAATGCAACCATACTTGCCGAGGTGAAAAAATCTCTAACACCTTCAAACTCTCGAACTGTATGTGCTACCCCTGAACTTTTACTAAGAAATTCACTATCATGATTAGTTATTTTTTTGAATAGTGAACTATTAATATTCATTTCCATTTTATTACCAGCAATATCAACAAAGTAAGCTCTTAATAACTTCACTGTAAAATCAAAAATTATGACTATTGCCATTCCTATCGTAAGAGCTATTAAAGTATTATATGCTGAATTAGGCATCACCCTGTCGTATACAGTCATTATATAAAATGCACTAGCAAGCCCAAATAAATTAATGAAAACAGAAGCTAATGCTATTTGCGAATAGGTACCTTTACTTTTAATAATAGAACCCCAAAACCAGTGTTCGGCAAAATCTATTTTTTTATTTTTACTCATGATTTAATCCTTACATGATTGTTTAAACCTTGGTTTTGATGCAAATATTTGAAGTATCCATGTAATAAATTAATTTCAACAGTCAAAAGCTTTTCAAGTAAATTTAATTCTTCTAATACACTATTTACGTAACTTTCAGGAGAAAAGGATGTAGAATCCAATCTATTTCTTATTATTCTTCTTTGATTTTTTGTATCTCTGTAAGAATCTAGTATTTCACCTCTTGTATTTGCAGAACTTTGGACAATATTTACTATGTCATTCTCAACTACATCATCCTCTTTTCTTTCTATATCTATACTTACCCTTGTGGCATTTTCCTTTGCTCTGGAAGCAGCAATTTTTGCACTAGCTCTTCCAAAAGTAAAAATTGGCATTGAAAAGAAAATTCCCCCTCTAATGTCTGTATCATTTTCATTTTCATCAAGATCATAAACAGTATAGCGTGTATTAAATCCAAATTTAGGACGAAATTCACCTCTGACAATTTTTGTATCTTCTTCAGCAGTCTCTAAAAATAATCGTGCACCTTTTACATTATAAGATTCGATTTTTTTATTCATTTCAAGGTTAGGGACAAATATAGTAGGAAATGAATTATTATTAAATTTTTGACCAAAAAAATATTCAAATATACCAATATCTCTATTTTTTGATGTTTTAAGTATTTGTACTTTAGATTTCAAAGAATTAAATTTAATAGAAAAGAGGGCAAGCTCAATTGGATCAGATATACCTAATGAAACTCTTTCTTTAACTTTATCAAGGTAAGGTTCAATTTCTTGTACAAGCTTAAAACCATATTCATATAAAGTATAAGATTTAACAGCATTAAGATAAATTTCATTAGCATCAAGAATTAAACTTGATAATGCGCTCTCTTTTTCAGTAGAGGATAATTTTTTATCACTAAATGCTTTTCTAATTTGAGCATTAATAGTTCCTCCAGAGTAAAGCGGCTGTGAAAGTTCAAAAGCAGCATCAAAACTATCGTCTTGCCTTTTTCTTAATGAATTAAACTCATTAACATCCCTATCAAGGATATGATCGTTAATTATTCTTACAGAAAGTTCAGGCCACCTTTGTCTTTTTGTAAATTTAAGTTGTTCATTTTTTTCTATATAATTTGAATTAGCAAATAAAAACTCTGGCTGTGTTATTATGCTTACTCTAATAAATTCATAATAAGTTTCAGAGTCAATTGTATCATTTTCAAGATCAATGCTTGAAAATGTTAAAATATCCTCGTTTGCAATGGTTTCATTTACGATAGTAAAAAAATTTAAAACGAAAACAAAAATAAAAATATATGTAAGTTTAAACATAAAAATATTCATTAAGCATAAAAATTATTTTTTCTTTTTCTTGGGTTTGCTTTTATTTTTTTTACTTGTATCTTCCTTAATATTTACCTGCGCATTACTATTTTCATTAAGCTTTTCCACAATACCTTGTGTTGCATTAACCAATCCATTAATTACTTCACCAGTCATATTCCCAGGAATTTCTATTGAACCAGATGGAGTAACAGTCCCATCGCTTTTAACCATTAATGTTTCGACTCTTAGAATACCATTAACAAAAGTTACACTCCCTAAACCTTCAACTATCATTAGTCCTCTCCTTTTTATAATTTTAAAATAGTATGCATCTTTATCTGGGTATTAAATAAAATATTACAATACTAAAATAATTTGATTCGTCGTTTCATTAGAGTTTATATCACTTTTCGATAATAAGTTTTTTATTTATTTTTTATTTATTAATTTAACTTTCAGTGAATTGAATATTTCCTTTTATTATAAATTTATCCTGAGTTTTCATAACATCGTGATTATATGCATGTGTCCAATCTGAGGGCCACATTAATGTTAAACCTTTTTTAGGCTGAAATGATTGATTAAGATATTTAAAAGTCATCATACCTTCATCTTTTTCAACATTATTAAGGAAAGTAGTCCATGAAAGAGATTTATGTGATGTGTGTATATTATTTCTATCACAATGATATTCTTTATGATGCCCAGACAACAAGAATTTTTCAATTTTAATTGAACCCATATAAATTTTCTGAGAATTATTATCCAGATAACCCCATTCACTAATATAGTCATTGTAACAATTTTTTATTTCTTTAAGATAATTAAAAAAAAAGTCTAATTTTTTTTCATCAATTTCCCTAGGTTTAACAAATAATTCTATAGAGTCTTTTTTTGTTTTATCAATTGTACCATTTTCAATCTTACCGATTTTATGGCTCTCATGTGATAAATCGAAATATTCTATGATTTTATCTATATTTATTTTATCTATATTCCAGGATCCAATAAAATGATTTGATGTTTTGATTTTTAAAATATTTTTTTTCATTTTCTCTCTATTTTAGCTAATATTCTATTTTTACTTCATCAAAATTTTGATCTATTACAAATATACCGTTAAAACTTTTATCTATTAAAATTGATTCACTTTTTAGGCCAAGCAAATTATTAATCAGAATTATTGTTTTTAAAATAGTCTCGCTATTTGGAACTAAAGTATTAATTTTTTGATAATAAAATTTCGATTTTTCAAGTAGGCTTTTATCTTTTTTTTGTACATATAATTTTAATAAAATCTCAGCAAACCTATTCATAGCAAAGATATTTTCTTTTGTTTCATCCAATTTTAGTGATTTTTTGTAATAATCCAAAGAGACTTGGAATTCTTTTTTATTATAATAAATATCTGCAAGAATATTTAAACCTTCCTTAAAATTTTTATTTAGCGAAATTGACTCTTTAAAAAAAGCAATAGCCTCATCAAATTTATTAAATTTTTTATAAAGTATTCCAAGGTTGAATTTAATAATATGATTTTTAGGGCTGAGTTTATCAGCTTCATTAATATATTTTAATGCTTTTGTATTTTCGTTTCTATTAAGATAAGCCATGCTTAAGGCTTGCTTAATAATAATATTTTGAGGATATTCATTTTCTAATATTTGTAATTTATCGATATGACTTGTGGAGTCTTTTTCGCCTATTATATCTTTAACTTTTTTGATAATTTTTTTGTTTTCTAAATTACTCATTAATTTGCCTTACAATTTTTAATATAATACAACCCTATGATCTAAAAATCATGATATATATATAATTTATGTATTAATTAGTATTATGAAAATGAAAAAAAAGCGTGAAGAAATTATAAAATTGTTAAAAAACAATGATTTAGTAAAACTTTCTTTATTAATTCAGGCCTATAAAAAAAATTATCCAAAAGATTTTTTCGGATGGAATATGGATGGTTTACTAAATGAAAAAAATATGAATTTAGAAATTGCTTTAGAAAGATTTTTAAAATCAGAAAAACTAAATCCCGAGTTAGTTCTTATTAAAATAAATCTTTCGAGAATATTTTTTAAGCTGGATCAGAAAAAAAGTTGTAAAGAAAAATTAAAAGAAATTTTAATTTTGGATAAAAAAAACCTTTATGCTGCCAATTTTTTATCTAGTATTTATTTTAATGAAAAAAAATATTTAAAAGTTATTAATATTTTATCTAAAGTGGTAGATATTTGTGAAAACGATGTATCTCTTTTAAAAAAATTAGCTGTTTCTTATTTCTCTCTTGAAGATTTTTTAAACTCTAAAGTTTTATTTGAGAAGCTAATTAAAATTCAACCTGATTTATATTACCATTATCTTGATCTGGGCGTTTCTTTTTATTATTTAAAAAATTTTAATTTGGCATTAGTTAATTTTGCAAAAGCAATTACTATAAAATATAATCATAAATCCATGCTTAATTTTAACAAGGTAATAAAAGAAGCAAGGATAAAATATGAAGATTTTCCAAATGAAATAGATGTTTATAATTCAAATTTGAGGGATTCTGTATCTCTTAAATTTTAATCTATAGTGTAATTAAAAAGTTCTCGATAACCAAATAATTAGCTTTTGAGCTTAGTGCATATTTGATTGCATCCTCAGGATCTTCACAAATTGGTTCACCAGGTTTATTTAAAGATGTATTCAAACAAACAGGTAATTTTTTTAATTTTTTAATTTCTAAAAGAATATCATAAATAATTCCATTTTTCTTATTCACAGTTTGTGGCCTTGCAGTTCCATCTACATGGGTAACTGCAGGTATTTCATCAGACAAAACATCAGCATCAAATAGCATAAAAGGAGAGGGGAAACTTAAATTAAAAATTTTTTCATAATCACTTTCCAGAACTATTGGCGCATAAGGTCTGTAAGGCTCCCTTAACTTAATTTCTGTATCTAATTTCTTTTTGGTGAGAGGGTCAAATGCATTTGCTAAAATACTTCTGTGCCCTAATGCTCTTGGACCAAATTCAGATCTTCCATTTGAGAGCATAATAACTTTAGAATTTAAAATTTCTTTTGCAATAAATTTTGCTAGGTCCTCTTTTTTTACCTTTTTATATTGCAATTTATATTTTTCTAATTGAGGAATAATTTCCTCGGACTTATATTTTTTACCATAATAGTCAGTAGGTTTTTCATGAATATTATTATTTGTGATATTTCTGTAAATACATGCAGCAGCACCTATTGCAGTACCATTATCTTCAGTCGAGCCATTAACTATTATTTTTTTATTAGGAAAATTTTTGGATATTTTTGTATTTAATTTTATATTTAACATTACACCACCAGAAAGATAAATTGCTTTATCTGTTTTTTTGATAAATTCTTTAAGAAGATTTAACACATAGTTATTTGTATCATTTTGAATAATATTAGAAAAATGCGCTAAATTTAATGGGTCGATATTTTTCGATGAATTTTTTTTGATTTCTTTATTTATGATTTCAATGTTTATATGTGGTTTATAATTTTCATCAAAAGACATAAAATTTTTCTCAATTTTATTTTTATTATACCCAAGTAAACCCATTACTTTTCCTGCTTGATTGGGATTATCGAAAATTATTCTTGAGGCAATTTCCCATAAGTGTCCAATTGAGTGTCTGTGTGAATTTATATTATCTCCATAATCAATTATTTTAGTGCTTGAGCCTAAAACTTTAAATTTGGTTTGGATTTTTCCATCTTTGAATCTATAAATTGAGACAGTTTCTTTTGTGTGTTCTACTGACTTACTAAATTCACTAATGCTTTCTTTTTTTATATCGCAAAAATCATAGTTAAGTATCTCAGATCCATAGGATCCACTGCCATCAATTACACAAACAATACCATTTATATTTGCACCGTAATGAATAATATATTCAGCATGAGCTAAGTGATGGGAAACACCTCTTACCTCTATTTTTCTTTTTGTAGATAATTTATTGATCCATTGTGAACACATTTCCTTTACTTGATTGATCGACCAGGGTGTCGAAAAAGCAACAAAGTCAATATCTTCGACTGATAAATTTGAATATGAAAGACAATACTCAAAACATTTATCTAGTATTTCTTCATTTTTTTTTATATCTAGTATTTGTCTTTTTATTCGGGTTAATCTTTCAGCTTGTATTGCAACAATAACCTTACCATCCTTAAGGATACAAACTGACCCATTATGTGAAAACGATATTCCAAGAATTATCATAACTTAGTTATATAATATAATCTTTAAATAATATTTAAAATAAATTTCTAAAACTTTATTTAAATTGATTTAATTTTCACATGGTGGGTGCGGTTGGGTTTGAACCAACGACCCCTACGATGTCACCGTAGTGCTCTACCGCTGAGCTACGCACCCATAAATCAATAAGCTATAAAATCTATATCATATAGATTGAGAAAATAAAAAAACTTAAATTAAAAATTAAAAATTTCTTAAAAAAATAAAAAATTGTATAATCAATAGGGATTATTTTTTTTATATTTAATAAATATATTATGGTAAGCAAAAATTATACAATAAACGATATTCCAAAATTATTTAATGGAAAAAAATTTGCAGAGCTAAAAATAGCCGCAAATGATATTTTAAAAAACGATCCTGAAAATCCTGACGCTTTAAATGCTCTTGCTCTTTCATACAGAAATTTAGGGGACTCAACAAAAGCCAAAGAAACTTTTATAAAATTAGTAAATTTAGGTCCATCAAAAGATTATATTTTTTCAAATGCAGGAAATCTTTTTTATGATTTAGGTAATATAAGTCAAGCACTTCAATGTCATAAGCATGCTTTAAAGCTAAATCCCAATAATCTTAATTCGCTTAATCAAATAGGTTTAGCTCTCTCAAATCAAGGCAAGGACGAAGAGGCAATAAAATATTATAGTAAATCAATATCAATTAATAAAAATATTGAAGCCTCATATGATAACCTAGGTAATTCATTAAGAAATTTACAAAGATATAAAGAGGCTGCTGATGCTTACGAAAAATCGAATAAAGTATTATCTAGATGTAATCAGTTGGAATGCTTCTATCTTTTGGGAGAAAAAGAACTTTTTTATAAGAAATTAGACAATTTAAACAAAGATAATATTTCACACCCTTTGGCTGCTTCATTAAGTTCACATGCATCAATAAGATATAATGAAAAGGATACACATAATTTTTGTAATAGTCCTTTTGAATATATTAAGAAGTATGATCTTCTAAGAGATAATAAAATAAATGATAAAATGATTGAAAATTTTTTTAGAGTTATCAACAAGTTGGGTATCTCTAAAAAGGAGCAGTCATTACTTTCAAATGGATATCAATCTTCAGGCAATATATTTCTTATCGATAATCCAGCAATTCAAGATATTAGAGCAATTATTGAAACACAAATAAATCTTTACCGTTCCAATAGCGACTCCAAAGCAACTTTTATATCAAATTGGCCCAAGAACTATACATTATATGGTTGGCTTATCATAATGACTGATGGGGGGTCATTAAGTGGTCATATGCATAAGGAGGGCTGGCTAAGTGGTAGTTTGTATTTATCAAGGCCACCAAGAGCCCTTAATAATGATGGTGATATAGTTTTTAGTTTGCATGGTTCAAATTATCCAACAGAAGAAAAATTTTTTGAGAATAAGATTGTTAATATTGAAAGAGGGAACATTGTTCTTTTTCCATCTTCACTTTTTCATTCAACTTTACCTTTTAATTCAAAAGAAAAAAGGGTAACTCTAGCTTTTGATATAATACCTAAAGTTTAAAAATAGAGAAAATTATAAATTTTTTCTTAAAAAGCTGTCAATTTCTATCCAGGCTTTATCTCTGTAGGTGTCCTTCTCCATAAAAATTTCGTGCTCACAATTATCAAATTTTACTAATTTCGAATTTTTAATTCTCTCAGACATCTCAATAATTTTATTTGAATATACAACTCTGTCTTTTAAACTATTCAAAATAAGAATTTTCACATCAATTTTTTCTGCCCAGCCTTTTTTTCTTATAATTTTAAACCTTCTATTTACCGCCTTTGCAAAACTATTTGTTACTCCCCAAAGTCTTATTTCAGGTTTTTTTCTAACAAGCTTTAACGTCCTTTCATATCTGTCAGGATCACTTGTTAAGTCATTTTCTACAAAAGGTGTTTCTTTTCCCATATTTGGCTTTGAGCCAAGTAAATAGTCAGTATCTTTTTTAAATATATTCATCAATGATGACGCAGTTCTCAAAAATTTCTCATTTTTAAATCCCAGCATTGGAGCTGATAAAATACCCAGCGCAAATTGATTTTTGTAATTATGAAAAGCTGATAGCATTAAACACCCGCCCATTGAATGACCAATTCCAATAAGGGGTTTTGGAAAATAAATATTAATTATGTTGTTCAATATATAATCAATATCTTGGTCATGCCTACTAAAGTCTTCAATATATGATTTATTTTGATCCTTTATTTGACGATCTGACATTCCTTGACCTCTCCAATCAAAGGCTATGACTGAAAAACCTCTATTGATAAACTCTTGAACTGTCTCATAATATTTTTCTATAAATTCATTATGGCCCTGCTGAAGAAGAATAGTGCCTTTTTTATTATTTTTTAAAATCCAATGACATACTCTAATCCTTATTTCATCATTCATTTTTACGTAATAAGACTCGATACCTTTTGGGGCTTTATAGTTATCTAGTTCTAGAAAAGGAGCTTTTTCAAATTTAGAAATTTTAAACTCTTCCATAGTCATCCTCAATTCTAATTATGTCATCCTCTTCAATATTATTACCTAATTGAATTTCAATAAAAATTAGCTCTTCTTTTCCAATATTTTCTACTCTATGGATAGTATCTTTTGGAATATAGATGTGATCATTATTTTTGAGCTGATATTTTTTTTTATCAACAATTACAACACATTCACCATTTATGATTTGCCAGAATTCGGCTCTATTATTATGTTTTTGTAATGAGAGTTTTGAGTTTATTGAGACTTTAATTTCTTTTATTTGATAGCCTAAATTTTTTGCAATTACATGATAGCTACCCCATGGTTTTTTTTCGATTTCACCTAAATAATTTCTTGTTAAATCGCTACTGCTTTCTATCTTATTATCTCCACCTATCCCAAATTTTAAATCTACATTTAATTTCTTACAAATATCGTATTCTCTAATATTTTTTATATTACTCCTATCTCCGCCATTACAATAACAAATTGATTTATTCTTATTTTTATTAACAAACTCTTCAATTGCAGAACTACTACTTGGCTCACTTGAGGTTTGAATAATAACTTCTGAAATACTTTTAAATTCACTAAGAATTTCTTTTCTTTGATTTTGATGCATAAATGGTTTGCCTTTTTTCTTTTTAAGCCATTCATCATTATTTAAGAGCAATACAACTTTTTCTGAAATTCGCTTAGCATCCTGAAACATTTTTAAATGTCCAATGTGAACTGGATCAAACCCTCCACTTACCAAAGCTATATCATATTTTTTTTTCATTATTGCATTCTCAATAAATATGTTATTAAATTTTATTTAAAATTTCTAACTAATATTGACATAAATGGTTTATCATTCTAGCTTCACACCAAAAATTGGATAATACTATGAAAGTCAGAAATTCTTTAAAATCTTTGAAAGGTAGACATAGAGATAACCGTGTTGCTAAAAGAAAAGGCCGTATGTATATCATAAATAAAACAAACCCAAGATTCAAAGCTCGTCAAGGTTAATATAAAATTTTATTCAATTTGGTATTACATCAAATGCTAATGATATTCTTTTATCATCATTATTAAATGGTATAGTTTTGTGATATAAAGTTGATGGAAATAATATTATCTTTCCTTCTTCTGGTTCTATTAATTTTCTTGAAATTTCTTTATTTATTACTGGCATGTCATACCCATGTAATGAAAATTCAATTTTACCCTCATTTTTTATCAGCTTAGTTGGAATTTTAAGATAAAATACCCCACTAATCCAACCATTTGGATGATTATGAGATGTTTGATAGCCAGATTTTTCCAAAGCAACGGACCAACCTTTTAAGCTTACTGATGTTGGAAATTTAGTAATAAAATGATCATTAGAGTCTTTATATTTTGTTAAATATTTTTTTAAGCTTAATTTAATAATTTGAGCAAAAGTTTGAATAATTTCCTCATTTTTGTACTTTGAGAAGAGGTCTGTTTTGGTTTGATACCCTTTTCTTGTTGATTTATTTTTTGGTTCCCAAACTTTATTTGGTATTTTTTCAATAAAATTTATTAAATTATCAATAATCTTATTATGATTACTCAAATTATACTCAGCTAAATATTCCATAGGATTATTAATAAATTTAAATTGATAATCTTCCTGAAGTTGCTCTTTTATATATGATCCCATTGAAGCAATGATGTGGTATGAATTTTTATGTTTTTCAAATTTTTTTATATATTCAAAAGCTTCTTCAAAATTTTTCTTATATAATAATCCCGCAATTAGATTATTAAAAATTATAATATTTTTATCCTCTATCTTCAAACCTTGCTTAGAATAATTAATAATTTCATCATAATTCTTAAGAAAGTGAAACATTTTTGCAATATTTATATATGAATCAATTTCATTTGGTTTGATTTTTATAATAAGTTTATGTTTTAGAATTGCCTCATTATATTCTCTTAAGAATTCATTAAGCATTGCACCGAATTTTAAAAAATAATGATTTTCCGGTTCTAAAACTAAAAGTTCTTCTGTAATTTTCTTTGATTTATTAACTTTATTTATTGAAAAAAAAATTTTTGCCAATTCAAATTTTGATAAGTTGTCTTGAGGATTTTTTTTTATAATTTCCTCAAGCTCTCTTATTTTATCGTTAAGAATATTATCTTTGTTTTTCACTTTTCTATAAATTTTCTAGCATTATTTATGTAACTATAATCAAAATTATTATCTCATTGTTTTACTTTATTTTATGCTAGTTACTCTAATTAAGTTAGTTGTTCCTTGCACTTTAAGAGGTAAACCAGCTGTAATTATAACTTTTTCACCAGTTTTAGCCAAACCACTTTTTTTAACAGTTATTTTAGTTGACTTAATCATATTTTCTAGATTTTTTTCATCTTTTTGAAGGAAGCATAGGACTCCCCAAGCTAGCGAGAGTTTTCTTGCTGTCTCAATCACAGGTGTAATAGTAAGAATAGTTTGCTTAGGTCTTACTCTAGAGACCTTAATTCCTGTTGATCCTGACTCCGTGTAGCAAACAATAATAGGTGATGACAAATCATCTGCAAGTGATTTCGCTGCTGTAGCAATAGCATCGGGTGTAGTGTTTGGTGTTTGTTCAATTTGATTTGCTAGAATTTTATTATAATTTTTTTCATTTTCAGTGCTGTATGCAATTTTATGCATCATATTAACAGTTTCAACTGGATATTTACCAGAGGCTGACTCAGCCGAGAGCATAATGGCATCAGCACCTTCAAAAACAGCATTAGCGACATCTGATACCTCCGCTCTCGTTGGTGTTAGAGATGAAGTCATTGACTCAAGCATTTGTGTTGAAACCACTACAGGTTTACCTTTAACCCTTGAAATTCTAATAATTTTCTTTTGCCAGCCAGGAATGCTTTCAATAGGAAGTTCAACTCCTAGGTCACCTCTTGCAATCATAATACCATCCGCAATTTCACATATTTCATTGATATATTTTAAAGCTGATGGCTTTTCAATCTTGGCCATAATTGAAATTTTATTATTACAAAGTTTTCTTAATTCTCTAATATCCGAGGGTTTTTGAACAAATGATAAGGCAATCCAGTCTGCATTTAAATTTGAAGCTATTTTAACAAATTTCTTATCTAAATTCGATAAAGCGGAAGTTTTTAAATCGGATTGAGGTAAATTTAAACCTTTATTTGATTT
>MDTC01190400.1_pt1 | contig 21928 bp, 20 predicted proteins | sample 811181 | NCBI WGS metagenome assembly MDTC01 (sample SAMN05326644, study PRJNA326480) | marine metagenome | isolation source: seawater | place: Pacific Ocean: North | collected 2011 | reverse complement strand
GAGTGGTCATACATGGACTTGGAAGGAAAGTTACGTTCTAATGACCGCACAACAATCACCCTGCTTGTTGGCCAAGGAGTGAATGTTGAAGTCAACAGGGAATTGCAATCTAGCGCCGGGTTAATCGTTTTAATGGGGCTTGTGATTGTCGGTCTGCTGTACATCAGCCTGCGCCGCTGGACCGATGTTGCAATTGTATTGGTGGCCCTTGGTGCGGCATTGTTATGGATGCAGGGTATGATAGGTCATTTGGCTAATTTTTCCAGTTGGCTAGGATTTACCGTGATAGCCAGATCGCAGTTCTCTAATTTGCTACCAATTTTAGTATTGGCACTAGGCATTGATGATTCTTTACACGCGCTCCATCGCTACAAAGAAGAGCGCAAGAATGGCGCTACTACAACGGAATCAACAGAAATAACTCTGACACGTGTTGGCCGAGCCATATTCTTGACCAGTCTGACCACAATTTCTGCTTTTGCTGCGAACCTATTCAGCGATGTTGCCGCACTGCGCTCTTTTGGAGTAGAGGCTGCGTTAGGGATTCTCTCCGCCTTTTTACTCACAGGCCTGTGGGTTCCGCTCATCCGTTTAAGCGTTGACGAATGGATGGAAAAACGCAACAAAAATATCGCCGAAAAACGGATGACGCATTTAGTCTCAGAGGATTTTCTACGTAAAGTCACCACCACGTGCGGAAACGCAAAACCAGCATTAGTCGTTGCCCTTATCGCTGCGCTAATTACCATTCCTGCGGCAATTGGTATGGCTCAGTTGGAAGGTGATTTCCGCGTCGAGGATTTCCTCGACGAGCGATCTGATTTTGCTCGAGGTGTAGAAATTGTGACCGAGCGATTTGCGGACGAGGGGGAGCCTGCGTATTTGTTGATTGAAGGTGATGTGCTCGATCCTGAAGTTTACGCTGCTATTGACATATTCCGAACCGAAATGGGAATTTTGCCTGAAGGCGTTGCTGATAAAATTACCAAATTACCGAATGGTGACATTGACATCTTAGCCTTAGATGAAATGGTTTTCGCAGCAATGGGTTCTCTCACGCTGGACCCTACCCCATTCGAAGCCGCAGGCTGGCTTTCTGATGTCGAAGGGCACGGAATGAATTGTTCTGACGAAGGCGCAGGGCCGCTGCTAGATTTGACTGACCGGGATTGCCTATCCTATTTCTATGGATTTTTGGTACTGCATGGCGTTCCCGGAGTCGGACCAATTCCCGATATTCCGCCTAGTATTGTTGAATTGTACATCAAACCAAACGTTGAGCTTGATCCCACGCAGCCCTGGTTAGACATCAACGGAAATGACGCAGAATATGATAGAATGCTAATTCGCTTTGGTATGACTTCACCAGAAGACTTCCCCGGCATGGGTGAAGGTTTGGAAGAACTTTGGCGAGATTTGACTGTATTTACTAACCTATCCTCCGGGACACAAGAATCAGCGGGTGAGGAAACCGATGATGAACCGCTTACCTGGGTAATGATAACCGGGCGACCTGTTACACGATATGTTGCTTCTGATGCCATGCAGAGCGAAATGCAATCATCACTGGTACTAGGGTCATTATTCGTCTTTATCACTCTGTCAATCGGTTTCAAATCCTTCAAGCAAGCGAGTATTACGCTAATTCCAATCTTACTAGTTGTGGTTTGGCTCTATGGTCTAATGTATGCCGCAGGCTCATCGCTAAATATCGTGACAGTGACCATAGCAACTATATCACTAGGAGTGGGCATAGATTATTGTATTCACGTTACTGAACGGTATCGAGAAAGTCGAGAAAAGGGTGAATCACATCATGAAGCATTAGTTGCTGTTGGTGGTGCTTGTAGCTTGGCACTCATTGGTAGCGCAGCATCTGATATTGCTGGGTTTAGTGTAATTGCACTATCACCAATGGGTCTGTTCAGTAACTTTGGCATCTATTCAGCAGCAATGATTGCTTTGTCGCTCATTGCTAGCCTAGTATTAACGACTGCTGCATTGGGCATATTAGCACTGCTAATGCGAGACAATGGAGCCCCCACAAGTATAGCGATGATTGACGAATAGAGTTAATTATCCTTGATGAGACAGAACTGCCATGACTGACGGCCAAACCTACTATGATGGATTGATTGCTCAAGGTTATCCTGCCGACCAAGCACTCGGATACACTCAACAATACTACCCAGGATTCTCACCTGCTATTGCTGCACCGGCGCCAATGCCAATGCCGGCACCGATACCAGCCCAACCGGTCGCACAAGCACAAGCAATCCCCCAGCCTCAGCCAATAGCTCAACCAATGGCACAAACCATTCCGTTGCAGCAACCAATGATGAATGCCGCACCAGTAGGTATGGCACCAATGGGTATGGCACCAATGGCAATGGCGCCAGTAGGAGACAAGAAACCGATTATGGCTTGGGCTGCTGTTGGATGTTTAGTTGTGGCTCTATTACTAGCCATATCTGTTCAATTCACGAATTCATGGCTGGTTGATCCAGATGATGAGGCTACACTCTCATGGGGGCTGAATTCTGTTTCTATTGATTGCCCAGAGCAAAACGGTGACCCAAATTGTGAAAACGCCTTCATAATGCTTCGAGACGGTTATGATGATGGGATAAAGAAGAACAGTGACGAGTCTATGGACAGGTATGACTATAACTTTCCCGAAGAGAACTCACTGAGTGGTTCAACTAAGATATTTTGTGACAATACTGCCAGATTAATCCTGGAATCGTTTGTTGATGAGGATAATGTGCCAACCTCGCAAGGAAGAGAAATTGCTGAGGATGCCAAGCAAGAATGCCTGGAGATGAACAGCGCCGGAAATACGGGTGGTCTAGTTATCTGGGCAGGGGCTCTTGGCGCTCTTATTGGAACGCTAATGCTCGTGATGAATCAAATTGGTAAAACATTACCATCAAATGCTGAGCGCTATGGAAAACTGACAAGTTGGGTTTCTGGTGGCTTGATTATCTTGGGTGCAATTATTTGGATGATAATGAAGCCAACTGATAGTGGACTAGACGATTACAACTCTGGTCTTTCTTTCTATTTAGCGGTAATTGCAGGTATCCTTGCAGTCAGTGCTGGTGTATTAGACATGCTTGACAAGCGCGAATGATGGTATATCAGCCGTCATCTTCTTGAATGGATGCTCTGAGCGCTGCCTGCTTCCACCGGGGTTGGCCCCATGGCAGTGGTGATTTTAATGCCTGAAGATGATGATGAGGATTGGATGAAATACGCTAGCGCTGGCTTTGGGCAAACCAATTACTCACTCTGGGATGAAGAGATCGACGATGAATTAACCAAAGAAGAGCCTGAGCAGCTCGAGCTCGATTTTCCGGAACAACTCGGGACCCACATGGAGGAGATTCCGCGTGCTCCCAACCCTGCTGGTCTCAAACACTTAGTCAGAGTAGGTTGCTGTGATTTTTGCCTTGGTCGACTAGGTGGTAAGAAACGTTATGAGCAAACTATTGAAGAATCAGGTAAAGAAATACGCCAGTCTGTCGTCGAGGGAAACAGTCACTTAGCTAATATCAGAAAGGAAATACCACTCTGCATATTTTGTGAAAATTTATTTGAAGAAACCGATTTGCTTGCGGATATAATCTATGAGAGTATCGCTCCTTATGAAATAAAACGATTACAGCTTGGCGCAAGGTTCCCAAAGGATCAGATTGAGGAGGAAGATGTCGAACGAAAGCGTTACGGAGCGAATGGTTCGGACGGACTGAAAACCGGACTGGTTGCAGAGATAGCCCGTAAGCTAAACGATAGATTGGATGGCGTGAAACTGGTTAATGAGAAGCCACACGTATTAGCCTTGATCGATGTGTTGACCCTAACTGTAGAGTTAGATATCAGGGCTCATTACATTTACGGGAGATATCGGAAATTGGCGCGTGGTATCCCTCAAACACGATGGCCATGTCGAGCCTGTAAAGGTAGAGGATGTGAAAAGTGTAACTACACCGGCCTGCAGTATGAATCCAGCGTTCAGGACTTAATTGGAAATCCAATTCAAGAATTACTCGGCGCCACAGAGCACTCATTCCACGGTATGGGAAGAGAAGATATTGATGTACGTTGTATGGGTCGAGGCAGACCGTTTGTTATCGAGCTAAAGGAGCCAAAGGTTCGGTCATGCAATTACCAGCAACTAGAAGATTTGGTCAATGAACAAGCTGCGGGGGCGATAGAAGTTACTGATTTGAGAAGTTCAACACGTAGCGAAGTAGTTAGAATTAAGGATACTCCAGCAGATAAATCTTACACAATTAGATTCAGATTACATCCCATGAATGAAGCGGAATATGAGGTACTAACAGCCCCTCTAGACTTAACAAAAGAAGACAAAAAGGGACGGAAACGTAAACCAAGGCGTGGTGATAAGCGCAAAGACAATACTAAACCATTGCCCACTGAAATTGTTACCGAGGATGAAAGGTATGCTGAAGAGACACTACTTAAGATGAAAAAGGCTGAGTTAGAAACAATTTGTGTTGCAAATAATCTGACTAAAAGCGGTAAAAAATCTGAACTGATTGCCCGAATATTAGCTATGCCAAAACCAGGTAGCGCTTGCTTTGACTTGCCCGATTCTGCGACTGTAAGGAAGACTATCATGGCACTACAGGGAACAAAACTGGCGCAACGAACCCCCGACCGAGTAGCTCACCGACGTGCGGACTTAATCAGACGTAGAGATGTGGTAACCGTTGGTGAACCACTAATCGAAAATCTTGATGATGGTTCGACTGAGGTTGAAGTAACTCTAAGATGTGAATCTGGGACGTATGTAAAAGAAACAATTCACGGAGATAACGGTAGAACCCAGCCCAGTGTTGCCTCGCTTCTCAAAGCGAAATGTGAAGTCTTGTGGCTTGATGTTGGAGACATCCATGCCGATTGATTTGCATCAGTAGCCGAACCATTCTTCGTCGCGGTGCTTATATGCGATTGGTAGGTCGCCAACTTGCTCCGAAGAAGGCTAAATGCTGAACCGGAGAAGCAGGAGGCGAAAATAATGAAGCGTTCCAAAGGCCAGAGAGTTAGAACTCGAAGCATTCTAAGAAGAAGAAAAAGCGAACGCAGTCGCTTGAATATTAGCCGCGTCATGCATGATTATGAGGCTGGCGACAGAGTTGCAATCGTCCTCGATGGCGGCCAACAAATGGGCATGCCACACCGCCGATTCAACGGCAGAACCGGATTCATCGAAAAGCGCCAAGGTGTCGCTTGGGTCGTCTCAGTGAAAGATGGAAATATGCAGAAAACTGTAATCGCAAGACCAGAGCACTTGCGCCCACTGGAGTGATTAATTTGAGTGAAGAGAGTAATTTCGTTGACTTCGCCACCGTCAGAGACATGTTAGAAGGCGCCCAAGACCGTCGCGGTGATCTGACCTATGAACAGGTAGCCGCACTACAACATGCACAGTGGGCTGCTAGTGACAACCGCAATGGTTACAAAACCACACCTGAGGTGTTTGAAGCGCTCAAAGCGGCGCTTTGCGAGACGGAGAAGCTAGCACAATACCCAGATCTAGCTGCAAAAATAGCTGAACTAATTCCAATGTACCCTGATGACGTCAAGGCGGTACTAGTCTCAAAGCGTATCGCTATCGATGATAACGATATCAACAATATTCTTGATATCGTCCGACAGCATGTTGGATTTGAGTGATTTTTTAAGGTGATAATCGTGAGCGGCTTTAGTCGTGACCGCAACATCAAGGTGCCTAAAAAATCAGAAAAAAAGCCTGCTATCGCCTCTACTAATTATCTGCCTTCAAGACCAGCAGAAGGCCGTGCAACGGTACCAAAAAATACTCCTAAGCCCACACCAGAGCGCCGAAAAAAACCGCCTCGTGATAGACGGCAAAAGGATCGTCGTAATGGCCAAGGACGTAATAATAATCAGCGGCAACAGCGACCTAAGCGTCCAACGCCCCTCGATGACGAAATTTGGGCTAGGGTAATCGAAAATGACGCCAAGACCAGCGTGATCGTCGCTCTTGGTGAAACCAAAATGATGCTTGGCCGATATTCAAGCAGTAATTCTGCTATTGCTGTCGGAGAGCGTATCTATGTTGGCGTTGACTCAAGCAAACGAACCGCCGTGGGTGAAATCTTAGGAATGGCCAAGATGGACCGATTGTCAAACTCTGCGTCGAATGATTTACCGCTGGTTACGCAAATCTTTGTCGAGGAAAATCAGGGGCATTTCATTAAATCGTTCTTCAACATTGCTGGCCCGCTGTCTCTAAAACAACACGCCTTTGAGTTACTCCCAGGAATCGGCAAGAAGAAAGCCCTCCAAATGGTCGAAATACGTGGCTCTAGCGGTTTTACCTCATTTGACCAACTGAATGAAGCATGTTCAATAGATGCTGCAGAATTGCTCGCTAAGAGGTTTGTCGCAGAACTACAAGACAGAAACCTTCAACCACGCCTCTCCGAACTATTGTTACCGGTGTCGGCATGAAGGGTGCTAGGCAACTCGTCGACACATTGCGCAGCAAACAGGATAATGACAAATCTCTCGGTCAGCACTTTTTGATCAATGATGAGTTAATCGCTGATTCAATTGCTTACGCAGACGTATCTCCCGCTGACCACGTGCTTGAAATTGGTCCGGGGCCCGGAGTGCTTACTGAAGCATTGCTTGCTAAAGGTTGTCGAGTTACCGGTATCGAAATAGATGAAGGTGCTGTAGAACATCTAGAAGCCACGTTCCCGCTCGAAATCGAACAAGGAAAATTAGTACTACATTCTGGCGATGCGTTAACAATTCCCTGGCCACCTGATGTCAACAAAGTAGTTGCTAACATACCATATCAAATATCCTCACCGCTAGTCGATTTGTTGACCAGGTATCTTCGTACCCATTGGCAGGACAGTTTAGTAAAAGTGGTCTTACTTGTCCAAGAAGAGTTTGGTCAAAGGCTTGTAATGGAATATGAATCCGATGTTGGCTCACTTGGAATGACCGCATTACTAGATTGGCAGAGTGAAATATTAGCAAAGGTTGCACCCCACAACTTTAGTCCCAATCCAAAAGTAAACTCATGTTTCATTGAAATGTCGCCGAGTCAAGAAGTATTCAGTGTTGACAAACGCTTGGTAAAACAAATTATTCATCAAGCGTTCAACCAGCGTCGCAAGAAACTACGCTCAACCCTTAAATCCGCACCCAAACGATTGAATCGGGTGCCAGGTTGGTATATTGGGCGGTGGAAGAATGCCTACCACAGAATGGTTGATGAGGACATCATGGATGCAAGACCCGAAGAGTTAGATTTCGATGACTGGATAACTCTTGCCGAAACTATGGCAGAACTCGATAGCAAAGCTTGAGCAGGCTTACTATAGTGCTTTTTTCCACCAAAATTGGCATAAATCATAACCATTCATCAAGGAGAGGTTTTTCTTAGGAGTGGCGCTTGGCCTGCACTTGTCGGAGGGGATGCTATGGCCAAGAAAGACACATATCTTGCACTATTGAGGCGTGGAATTGACGATACAACTGCTCAACAATTAGCAGATGCCGGTCTTAAAATCGGTGACTTGAAGAAAATCGATCGCAACATGTTAGTCGAAAATTACGGTCTCAAGGCTGATATCGCTGACGGTGTGATTTCGATTATCAACTCCGCTCATTCATCACACGGTAAGGAGAGATTTCTTGCCTCGGTTTTGGCACCCGAGAAAAAAGTTGATTCAAAAATTGAGGAGATGAAATTCAAGCGTAAGCAAAAGGATGTGCTGACCGAATTGGCCGAGCAAAAAGAGCGGCTTAAAATTGTCAAAGTAGAGGCTTTCCGCGCCAAGAAATTAATCATGAATCGATTAGGCAAAACCGTTGAACTGATTGTCAAATTAGAGAACAATTTGTATGATGAGGGCAAGGATGATCAAAAGGTCAAAATTCGCGACCAGTTAGAGACTAGAGGCTTGGAGGCAGCGAGAGACCACGAAATGTTAGAATTAGAAGGCACTCCACAAGATATTGTTGACTTTAGACGAAAATTCGTCCCTGCACTTATCTTCCACGCCTGCCCAATCTGCGGAGACGAGATGGACCCCCGCCAAGCTAGAGACATGGACAAACCTGACGAATGGTCGTTCATATGCTGGGAATGCGAACAAAATTTCACCCCGGACCTCGCTGATAACGTTGAGCAACGTCTTGTTAATGGAAATAGAATTCTAATTGATGAGGACAAGCGACCGCGTAATCCAGTCCCTCCCAAGCCTGCTGCAATGGACTTCTCGTCAGTCAATGACATGATCAAGAAAGATCTAGAACAGACTGGCGCAAGTGCTGACGAAATGAGCAGAGTTGTTGAAGAAAGCACGCTCGGTGGCGGACTGATGGACATTAATGATTGGATTGACCAAACCCTTGCTGCGAAAGATTACATTCAGGCGCAAGAAGATCGTGAAGACTTCATTCTTAGAACAGGTGCTGGTGCGACCAAGTTCAACAAATGGATGAAGAAAGCCGGTTTGTATTTCAACAAACAAACTGGTCGCTGGACCCGCCACAAAGATGTGCGATGAGGCGATTTCATGACCAAGAGTGATTCTCACGATGAGAATTCAGTGAATCAATTAAAACTAGTCCGGTTTTTCATGGGTGCAAAACTCCTCGGACAAACTAGACTTGAGCCAGGAGATACCGTGGTTGAACATGCTGAGTCTGCAGAAGTTAGCATCCCAACTAATTGTACATCTGGAACTTGTGGGACGTGTATGATTACTCTGCTGTCAGGCGAAATCAATTTGCCGGAGATATTGCCACCGGGATTGGATGATTACATGGTAGAACAAAGTGCTAGATTAGGTTGTATTGGCATACCAACAACTGATTGTGATATAGATATCCGACCACCGCTTTGAGGCGAAACCATGTTCGACAATTGGACTTACATTGAATGGCTAATATTAGTTATTGATATTTTAGCAGTGATAATTGTCATTAGATTTCTCAGTAACAAAATCAAAAAGAAGCTACGCGAAGTCGAATTGCGTCAGAATCACCAGACACGTCAACGTCGAGAGCAAGCAAGACAGCAAACCGAGCAGCAAGAGAAAAAATAAACTTGGACATGTTCAATAACCTGTGGCAGTAACTATCTGCCATGAGCGCCGGTAGTGATGTAACCACCGGCCCAATACCAGTTGGCCAATTTGTTAATTTAGTCCGCAACACGCTTCGTCATGATAAGTTATTTCAAAACCAAGTCATCAAGGGAGAAATAACCCAATGGAAACGCCACTCGAACGGCCATACATACTTCACTCTAGTTGACTCTGAAGGGCAAATCAGCGCCGTGATTTGGCAGGGCAGATGCACTATTGATTCACTTATTGAAGAGGGTAGTGTTGTTGTAGTCATCGCAAATTTGGACTTGTGGGCTAAGGCAGGGAAAATACAGCTCATCGTGAATCGCATAGAATTGGTGAATAAATTAGGCATATTGGAGGAGCAAAAAAAGCAGCTAATTGCCAGTCTGCGTCGGGAAGGGGCGTTGGACCGCATGAGAATGAAGTTACCAATGATCCCAAAACACATCGCCATTATTACCGGGTTCGGCTCAGCAGCCCTTGCTGATATGAATCGGCTGATGGATAATCGCTGGCCTGGACTTAGGAGGACAATCATAGGAGTCACTGTTCAAGGCGAAAACGCACCCAATGAAATTGTTCGAGGTTTACTAGCTGCGGGTAAATTAGCTACTCCAGAATACGCTAAACGCCTCTCTCAACCCCCTGTAGACTTGATCATACTAGGTAGAGGTGGTGGAGCGCCTGAAGATTTGTGGGCATTTAATCTGGAACCTGTGGTGCGCGGTATAATTGCTTCTCGCATCCCGGTTATCTCCGCGGTTGGTCATGAATCGGATTTGTTAGTTGCCGACTTGGTTGCCGACTTGAGAGCATCAACTCCGTCCAATGCGATTGAACTATGCGTACCAGAATATGACTACCACCAAATGCTCAGTTTTAACCTAAATGAGCGATTAAATGAAGCAGCTAATCGTCTATTTATCGACTGGCGAAAAGAGTTGTATTTGCTGCAAACTAGGCTATTGAACGCTCCATTGAAAGGCATATTCAATGCTAACAAATCCGTCACTCAACTATCGCATCGGCTAACTAATGCTGTCTCCAATCAGTTTGTCAAGGCACGTCAAAACTTAGAATCGATAAGTACATCACTGCGATTAAATATACAGAAATCTCTTGCTGAAGAGGCTACTAAGCTAGCAGTTATTGAGTCAGCACTAAATTCCTCCCATCCGAGAAATGTTCTGCAACGAGGTTACAGTATGTTGACAAGTAAGTCTGGCTCGGTAATAAGTAGTGCAAATGAACTGATACAAGGACAGCAAATAATTCTCGCTTTAGCAGACGGTGATGCTAAAGCAACGGTAGATGAAATTGAGAAGAGGTGAAATAAGTGAGTGAAAATATGGACTATGATGAGGCAATTACGCGACTTGAAGAAATCGTTCAAGCATTGGAGCGAGGTGGCATACCACTGGACGCGACATTGAAGTTATACGAAGAGGGCGCAAAATTGCTTGAATTCTGTCAGCAAGAATTGGCTAGTGCTGAGGGTAAACTGAATGAAATGCGGCTATCCGAAGTAGAAAGCAAATTATCTGAATGATGCAAGAAATGATAAGGCAATAACGCTAGCCTAACCTATGAAAGACAAGCACTTGCGTTCACTGAAAGTGAGGGTTATCCAAGTGCTTTCAAAGTGGCAAGAGCCACATGGAGAAGGCTCCTACAAAGATTCTGGAATTCTTCAGGCGTTAGAAATTAGCGAACATGGCGAGGTTAATTTTGCCATTCACCCCAAGCACCCTCACTGCCCGTGTTGTTTGTATGATGCAAGTCAACTAAGAACGAAGTTGATGACACTAAGACACGTAAAATCGGTATACTGTGACGTGGTTGGCATCCCCGGAAAGGAACGCTGGATTAGGTCAATCAACACCTAGTCGAAACCTTTTGAGTAGCAAATATGCTGGTATAGTCCAAAGCATCACCGCACCTACCCAAGCCAAAATTGATCCGAGTACTACGCCATATGAAGGCAGAGACCACATTGCTATCAGCGCATATACTGATACACTAGCACCGCCGAGCATCATTGGTGCTGCTGCGCCTCGAGGGACCTGAGGTCCTTGAGAAATCCACAGTGCCACCATGCTTGTCAAGAAAATTGCGGGGAAGGCACTGGCCAATCCAGCAATAAAGGGACGGCCTAATTCAGCCATCAAAAGACAAATTGCAATCGCAATACCCGCTGCAATCCCTCTAAGTGAAAGAATTGTTATTGGGACTTTGTTCACACCTTTGGGGGCTCCTATTCCCTGTAAATTGAACAATATCGCAAGCACGATAAGCGCCAATAACCCAATCAGGCCTAATGATAGTTCGCTGATTACGTCGCCAGTTAGGTATCGAATCATAACTAACGCTGTAAACGCCATGCCTGCCCACGCAATGAGGGAAGCAAAAATTGTTGCCGGAAGCCGTATTTTATCGTTTTTAACATATTGCGGAAATACAATCCACACGCCGAGAAATAAACCATTGATAAGCATCCCAATCGGCACAACAGACATGCTCGAGGTCAGTGATTCTTCCCCGTCGATAAGGTACACTCCCGCTGCTGCAGGAACTATCGTCGATGGAATGGTACCTAAAACACCTCCAACAAGACCCCCAAATCGCTCAATCGCTATGGTAACAAGGATAGCTACTAAACCTGCAAATGCACCGTACAAAATGATGGTTGAATTAATCATTCACTCATCTCTGCAAATCAATTTGCCAATTCACAGAGATGCTGCCAGCGAAACTATTGCATCATAGTCAGGTTCAACACCTGGGTTTTCGGCAACCCAGCGATGCTGAATAGTTCCTGCTTTATCGATGATAATAATCACCCGATTTGCGCTTACGTAGCCGTCTAAACCGCCAAGACCGGTAAATTTGGCATCATATGCGGTGACAACTTCGCGGTCTAGGTCTGAAAGCAACTCGAACTCAAGATTATATTTCTTAGCAAATTCAGCATTTGCCCAAGGCGAATCAACGCTTATTCCAATTACCGCTGCTGATGCGGCATTTAGCTTCGCCATGTTCTCCTGCAAAGCGCACATTTCCTTATCACAAACACCGGTAAATGCACCTGGATAAAAGGCAATAATGACTGTTTTACCAGCGTAATCTGATAGTGAGACTGATTCTTTTGCGGAGTTTTTTAAAGTAAATTGTGGGGCTTTCTGTCCAATCATTGCATGACCTCTAGATGTTATGCTTGAGTATGAGGTATTTATACAAATGCACTTGAATTTAATATGGGTCTAAATGCACTATTTGCTCAATATCAATTCGCTTATATCCTCGCTCTCGTGCATTTGTTGCGGCCTTAACAAGCATTGCACGCATCCAACCAAGCGACATCAGCGTCTGCATACGGCCAATGGATTCAATGAACTGGACTGGGTTACCGCCTAATTGAGCATGAGCCCTAATGTCGCCTTCTAGTTTTTCAACGACCATATAATAGGTATCAATTAATTCCTCAACTGCATCGTCGGTTACCGGCATTTTTGCGTGACTTCTTGCCAAAGAAAGTAGTGATGAGCGGGTTAAAATGCCCCCACCTTGCCCTACAACAATAGTTTCCGTTTCCTCGACTACCTCGAGTGGCGCCGCAACTTCGTCACTCCCGAGACCCATCCCTGACACGGCAATTTCTAGATGGCGTGGCTTAATTGTGCCGACCCGATCCTTTTCTGCTGCGGCCTCTGCATGCTTCAGTATTTTTGCAAGATGTTGCTCTATGTGTTCTATACCAGCCTGCACTGCGGCAGAACCTACTGATTCAATATTGGTAATTCTATCTATCATCAATTCTCGGGTTCTATTGTAGTTCAACCGCGTTCTATTTGCATCGTCTAGGGTTTTTCGCTCCGGATCTTGGGACAGGGTTTCTGATTCCATTTGAGGTACTAAACGGTCGAGCTCTTCGCACAGCAAATCAACTAGTTGCTGCTTTACAGCACCAGATATGCGCATCTGAGTATACGTCGCTGCAACTGCGCCAATATGGCCTGGTGAATACGGTTTAGCCGGCATGGGTATTCCTTACACTGGATGCTTTTGATTATTAGCAATCAATCAGCCAGTCAGTATTTCCACTGAGCGTAACCCGTTCCATTCCATCATCTGTTTTTACCCAAGTATCCTCGATACCAATGCTGCCATTAGTGAAGACTAATTTTGGTTCTATCGCCATGACTCCGCCATCTACTAGCGGCCTGTCAAACCCGCGTGCAACGACCGGCGATTCGTCGAGCTGTAAGCCAACTGAATGGCCAAGAAACTTGCTTTGGTCTGGCATCATTCCCATCAAATGATCACCATAGCCCATCGATTTTGCTAGTTCAGAACCTTTTTCCCAGGCCTTAGAACAATCTTCACCCTTGCCTAGAGTATCTACTACAGAATTGCTTACTTCAACCATGTCTGATAACCTTTGATGCCACGTATTATCTAACTGCCCAATGCTAAACATGCGCGTTGCATCGACCACATAGCCACGGTGAACATGGACAAGGTCAACAAGTATCGGCTGATTCCTCTGTAATTTAGAAAACCCTGAACCCATGCCTGCCATTGGATGCGGCCCTGTGCCACCAATCGCTGAATCAAAGAATGATGGGATTCCACCTGCCCGGCCAGACACTATGACTGCCCTGTCACACTGTAATGGAAAACGGCGCATTTGTACAGTGCCACCAAAACCATGGCGACGACTAACCTCCTCAGCAGCCGCAACCAATTCTAATTCGGTTGCACCATGTTTGACGGTATCTCTCACCGCATCGAACATAAGTTGCTGGATTATCGCACTATCACGCATCATGCTGAGTTCCCATGGTGATTTTTTTTCTCGCTGCCGATGTATAATCTGAGTGCAGTCTCCCACCTCGCCGAGTGGCGTTAGAACTGAGACGAATTTTTGACAAAAATCTGCTGGAATTTCACCGAATTGTAAACTTGGCGCCCTCATTATTCCTCTACTGGACAGACTGTCGGCAAGATTGCGTAAACTCGGAAACTGCTCTATATTAATCGGTGAATTATCGCCACCTGCCTCAAATTTTGCCCGGCTGATTGAGCGCCTTACATAGAAAGTTGCACCGTCACCACCTTGATCTATACTAGCCGTAGAATCAGCTGCAGGCACAAGCAACGCACCATTCTGCCGCCCGCCGGCATAATAATACAAATCTACAGGGTTTTGAATCAATGCGGCTTCAATATTGGCCTCTGCCAAACTAATACTCAACTGGTTAACTCTTGCCTCAATTTCTGATGTAGGAACTCGCCAATCCTCACCGTTGGGACCAGAGAAATCATCGATAGACCATGACGCCATGATATCGGCTATTGGTCTATATTGAAAACACTACCCGAGATTATTTTGCTCGCAGTTAATTTGCGGTTATTTTTGGCCTGTTCACTGAGGAAAAGATATCAAAAACTGTCAACCATTGGCTGTTGCATGGCAAGGGTGCTGAACTTGCGCGACTTCAATGTCGAAAGCAAGACTGTGCTAGTCCGTGTCGACATAAATAGTCCTTTACAGCCTGAAAGCCAAGAATTTCTTGATGATACCAGAATCAGAGCAATTATTCCAACGCTCAATCTTCTAACGAAGTCGAAGGTGGTTATTCTAGCTCATCAATCCAGACCTGGTAAAATGGATTTCACCAATACTCTTGGCCATTCTAGAGAACTTGGACGAGTGCTTGGACGCAATGTCAAATGGGTTGACGATATTCACGGAGAAAAAGCCATGAAAGCCATTGAAGAACTAAAAGATGGTGAAATTCTCATGTTGAACAATGTTAGGATGGATCCAGAGGAAGTATCTGTCAAAGGTAATTTTGAAAGAATGGCTGAAACAAAAATGATTCAGCGGCTGTCGAGCGTTGTGGATATTTTTGTCAACGACGCTTTTGCCTGTGCACATCGAAACACCCCCTCAATAGTTGGATTTACCCACATACTGCCTTGCGTCGCTGGTGAATTGATGAGACAGGAAATTGATGCGCTTGATGTTGCCTTAGAGAATCCAGTCCGCCCATGCCTAGCTGTTGTTGGCGGAATAAAAGTTGAGGATTCGATTTCAATTGCTGATAATATGTTAAGAAAAGGCATCGCCGACGAGATTTGGCCAACAGGCGGAGTGGCTAACTTACTGATTGAGTGTTCTGGAGTGAATATAGGGCAAGGTAATCACGATTTTTTGGTGAATGAATTGGGTGATTCATATCACAGAACTGTAGCAACAGCAAAAGCAATGCTCAATGATTTCGCAAAGAAAATTATCCTGCCAACAGATTTAGCTGCTAATGTCGAAGATAACCGGGTCGATTTGGCAATAAGCGAGTTGCCTATCGATGCACCGATATTCGACATCGGAATAAACTCAACCATGACATTGTCAGCAGCCATCAAGCGTGCTGGAACAATCATCCTTAACGGTCCGGCTGGAGTGTTCGAGCTAACCGACTTCGCCCTAGGGACTATCGAAATGCTCAATGCATGCGCTGAGTCTAATGGATATGTGGTTGTTGGTGGCGGACATACTGCGACGTTGATCATGAAACGCGGCTTGGGGAGCAAAATGGGCCATCTATCCACAGGCGGCGGGGCTTGCCTAAATTACCTTGCAGGACGTTTACTGCCCGGCATTGCAAGCCTTGAGTATAGCGCAGAGAAATTTGACATCAAAATTTCCCAATCTATTACTGACAATTAAATAATCCAGTCATTACCGATACTCGAGAATGGTGTATCATGAGTTCAGAATATGCGGCGCGATACACTAATACCGTCCTCTATGATAGCGAAGGTAGAAAACACCTTGGCGACTTCTTAATTCATGATGATGGCTCTTGGTCTAATTCCAATGGTGATGAAGATGTTAAGCAGGTCTTGGACGGTTCAAGAAAACTAATCACCCGTTCACTACAAAATTGGCACACCCACCTTGCCATGCAATTGAATGCTCGAGACTTTAGTGATGGTTATACTCTTGATCGATGGCTGAATGAGGCAATTTTTCCGACCGAAGCAAAATTGAATCCTAATTTTGTCAAAATCGGTGCGACTGCTGCTGTTGCTGAATTAATTGCGACGGGGTGCAGCTTTGCCGCGGACATGTATTTCTATCCAGCAATAACTGGTAGCGTTCTGGAAAACGCAGGGATTAGGGGTCTTGTTGGTGGACCAGTAAGTGACTTTGCTTTGCCGTCCCATGCTGATGCAAAATCTGCTCTTGACGAATTGGATGGTTTGCTAAAACGTCAATCGCCAAATGATAACATTCAGTATGCAATTGCTACCCATTCAGTGTACTTATGCAGTGAGGACACCTTGCTAAGAGCCTCCGAACTCGCTGCAGATAGGGGCGGTAGATTACACATTCACGTCAGCGAAACGAGGAAAGAAATCGCTGATTGTTATGAGAAAACCGGCAAATATCCGGTAGAATACCTAGATAGTATCGACTTTTTCAAACCCGGAACGATTTGTGCCCACGCTAGCTGGGTGAAGAAAAATGAAATTAGGTTGCTGAGTAAGCACAATGCAACTACAGTACACTGTCCATCGTCGAATATGAAATTAGCATGCGGCGGCACCTTATCTCTACCAGCATTTCAGGCTGAAGGAGTCGATGTGCGCATCGGTACCGACGGAGCTGCCTCATCTGGAAATGGTCTCAATATTCTCAATGAGGCGCGCACTGCAGCCCTTGTGCAAAGACATGACCATTGGGACCCGACTCTATTGCCAGCTAAGGATGTCTTCTCGATGATCACCAAAGACAGCAAGGACTGGGTCGCATGGGACCTTGACGACCTGCGAATGTATCCAAGGGGTCGTTCTAACAATCGCCATCTCGCTAATTTAGTATTCAATGGAGGCAGGTGTTTGGATATGTGGGTTGATGGAGTTGCTATTAGGATGGAAGGTAAAACCCAAACTATCAATGAAAGCGAGGCATTTAATCAATTAGATAATGCTGTAGAATCTTACTACGAGGGTATCGAATGATTATCGGTACCTATTAAGGACAAATCCACTCATGAACACCAACAGCATTACGAAATATCCAGCGGCGGACAAAGTCATGGTTACCTCATAATCAACATTTAATTCGAAATCTTCTGGTGCTTCGGAAAATGTGCCAATACCAACATAGTGTTCACTGGATTTTGCCTGCCAAGAAAGTCCAGATTGATTATCATCACCAATCGCGGCAAATTCGTTATCCCTCGAGGTGCATACCTCGCTATTTTGGTTTACCATTTCGATAAATGTAAGTCCATCACATTGGGATTTTTTATCAGCGTCGCCAATTACCAGAAATACATCATTGCGATCCCATTTTATCTGTGCATTTGCAGAAATTATCAGTGCAAAGGGATTTGATTGCATTGGCTCATCAGCAAAAAATACAGAATTTGGCACATTAGGTGTTGGAATAGAATCTACTGAGTCGTTGGTAGTAAAGCCTACACTACCAAATATCGACAGAAGCAGTGCTAAAACCATTAGCCCAACACCAAATTTATTGTTTACTTCCACAACATCACCTACAACTGCAAGAATGCAAGTGCCAAGATGATATAACTACCCAATAACATACCACCTTCCAACCAATTTGATTTACCGTCGGCGAGAATCGAATTGACTACTAGCACAGAGACAAAAGTTGCTGCGGTTTCTAGCATCCCAAACTCAAGAGTTAGAGGGACTCCAAGAGCCCAAGCAAACAGCACCATTGCCGGTGCAGCGAACAAGGCAATCTGAACACTACTTCCAACAGCGATTGCAACCGACAAGTCCATCTTGTCTTTACCAGCAACGATTACAGCGGTAAAATGCTCTGCAGCATTGCCGAAGAATGGCAATAATATCACACCAATAAATAACTCAGGCATGCCCCATTCGACGACTGCAGCTTCAAGGCTGTGAACCAAAATATGAGCCATCCAAGCAACTAATACTGTTGCTAAAATAAGTAAAATCCAAGCATTTTGGTTTGTCATAGTTGGGTGCTCATGGTGACCATGTCCTGGCTCTGTCGCAAATACGTGGGAGTGAGTTTTTAACTGAAAGAGGAGGGCAAAGCCATAGATAATCAGTAGTACTATTGAAGCATAGTGGGATATATTCTCGACATCGGAAAAGGTACCACCAGAGTACTGTAAAGCGCTAGGAATTATGAATGCGACAACCGCTAGCAAAAGCAATGTCCCGTTCATTTGGATTGCGTCACTATTGAACGTCTGTTCTTTGTGCTTTAAGCCACCCCACAACATTGCTAGGCCCAACACTAGGAGCATATTACCAAGGATAGAACCGATTAGTGAGGCTTGAGTTACCGTCACCATAGTATCAACAATTTCAGGATCATTAGATGCCGCATAAATCGCCAATCCAACAATAATCAGCTCAGCTGCATTACCAAAAGTTGCATTGAGAAAACCACCAATAGCCTCTCCAGTCCGCAGGGCTATCTCTTCCGTACCTTTACCCATAAGAAATGCTAGCGGCATTATTGCAATCATTGAAAATAAGAAAGCCATAGTAAGATTGTGCTGGAAATTGAACATTACAGCGAGTGGTAGTGCTACCAGCAACCAGTTTAATTTGTTACTAATTGGGTTAAATGCATCGATTACCGATTCTAGCGTTTGTTCGGTAGTCACACTGTTTTCAGCGTTATCAACAACATCTGCCATGGACTTGTGATGAATTTTCCCCTAATTGAGGTATCTGTCAACTTTAGGGCTAATCCTCTGATTTCTTGCGCCTTGTTGGTCGGCGTTTCGGTGCATTTCTTGGTGCTGGACGGCGTCCAACCTTACGGCGAGGTTTAGGCTCCTCGACCTCTTCTTCATCAGCAAATTCATCATCATCAAGACCAAAGAACGCATCATCATCTTCTTCGGGTTCGGGCTCTGCAGCTGGCTTAGGTTTAACTTTGGTGCGCCTCTTCTTGCGCTGAACTACGTTTACTGAGAATGGATCGTCTTCTGGCTCCTCGTCCTCGGTTTCTGCTGGCTCAGCTGTTGGAGTCACGCTAGTATTGGTAAGGGCATCATAGTCAACCTGTTGAGTTGTGCCGATGAATTCGGACATCCAATCATCATCGTCATAGTCATCGTCAGATTTTCGCTTTTTAGGCCCCCGCATGCCAGCACTAATAACAAATAACATCAAGATTATTGATATAAAAGCAATACCAGCGGAAACCCAGACAAAGATGTAAGGCGGGTCTGTGTAGGACGGCTCAACAACTATCGGCTCTGGAGCAGGCTCAAGTGATTGCACATACTGACAGTTAGTAGTGCCGTCAATCTCGTTAAAACAGTAGTCGACTGTGAATATTACTTGCTCTATGACCTCATTTCCAGCTGAATCAACGGCTCTAACCGTTAATGCATGTTGACCATTAGCAAAATTTCCTGCACTCACGTCTTGACTGAATACGAAAGCACTACCATCTTGATTTACGTCTTGTAAGTTATCTGGAGTCTGCCAAGCGGTCACTTCTGAGAAACCCGATCCGTAGTTGTAGGTAAACTTATACTGCATTAAATCTATTTGAACGTCGTCAGTTGCACCCGCACTTATCGACATAGTTTCTTTTGCTAAGTACTTTGAACCATCCGAAAATGATGAAGGAGAATAAATAGTCAACGATGGACGTTGTGCATCGAGGCTTCGCTCAGTCCATGTTAATTGTTGATTGTTGTAACTTTCATCAACCATGTCAACTGTAATCGTGATTAGTCCAGCGGTAACCGAATTATCGATATCAAAACTGTGGTAATATTCCGGGCCTTTGGTTGAATCAAGAAGATTGTCAGCATACATCAACATCTGACGGGGGTTGTTGGTAATCTTCCCCCCTGAAGAGGTTGTTAAATGGACTGTTGGATTACTGTATAGGTATTCATTAACTGATAGCCTGATTGAGTAACTTCCAGATACCAGTGACGGGCTGAGATATAGTTCATCGTCATCATCATACAATTGATAAGTTGCGGTCGGTGGAGTGGTATCTTCCTTGATCTTCAGTGAGCTGCCACCAGACCCCGGGAATGCCTCAACGTTTTGGTTGCCGTAAAGGTCCTCAACCGTAATGGCATACCAGATATCTCGCTCTACGTCATCTGGTATCGAATAGGTCTTAGTAAAGGTGAATTCGGTGAGGAACGATCCTGTATCTTGGATATCGCTATCGAATAATACCCAGCCGTTTTCCTCGGAGACTACTGAGACTTCGTCTTCATCTTCACCGAAAGGAGCACCTTCATGTTGCCAAATTGAATAGATTTCACCGTCTAACTGTTGGTCATTTAGCCATTCTATGGTAACTATTGAAATCTCTCCTTCAACGTCGATGGAGTTGATTCTAGGTGCAGCAGGCGTGACGGTTTCTTCATAGACAGGACCGGCGTGATTTTGCTCTAGTTGGGTGTAATGATACGGTCCCGCTGAATGCTGATATAATGCTTCACTAGTGACAAAGTAGAATGACGTTCTATCTACCTCTGGCGGTACAGAAACGGTGAACTGTTGTATTCCATCGGTAACCGTGCCTTGATATTCAACTGTTACATTTTCAGCGAATTGAGAACCTGTTACTAGGTAGTTAGAACGCCAAATGTGATATTTCTCTCCTTCTGCGCCGAGTTGATCACTCCAAGTTATCAATGTCTCAGAATTACCCATGAAAGTTGCCGTAACATCGGTTGGTTCCGCAACCCAGTTGTAGAACGCATCTTCATAAACGGAAGTGCACGAAAAGTCTGCAATATCTTCGTCATAGATACCGTTTTGGTCAACAACTACAACACAATAGTGAGATGTTCCTAGTCTACCAATCGGTACGCTGTAATCGAAGCTTTGGTTGCCTTCCTCAACAAGGGCAATTTGCTCTACACCAAATTGCGTTGTCAAATTGAACTCTTCCCCTGAGGTATATATTGCATAAGATTCACCCGCTTCGCCTGTTACGTCGTTCCATGTAATTGTGGTAATTCCACCACCGGTTTGGCTGTCGGGCTGGAAACTCCCTGTCGGTGAAACCACTGGCGTAGCCGGCATATTGTCCTCGCTGAGCGGCGATGTGATGGCATTGTTTGACAGGAATCTAATATCCTCATAATCGAGTCCTTGGCCTAAATAATTTGGCAGTAGATATGTGATTGCATAATATATCTGGCGATCCGTATCCTGTGGGATATTTAGGTCATAATTCGACACACCCGCAACTAACTGAGCAATCGGGCTCATGGAGGCAAATTGGTCTGCTGCAGTATTTCGGGTAATTGGGTTTGTCGATTCCCAGATACGAATTTGATAGGCATTCGGGCCCTCCTCGGGTAGTACGTAGAATATATCATTGTAATTTATCCATGATAGCGAGGTTGTGCTTGTTGTTGGGTCGAAAGCAGCCATTAAGTTGTACGGGGTTCTAACCGGTGTGGTTACTTCGACAATTGGGTCATAGGTTGCTGAGTCATTTGCTATCAATGAATCATATGTGGTTGGCGTGCCATCTTGGGCTGGAATCGTTGTTGTAATACCATAGAAAAATGAGCCGTTAGTTCCCGGGGACACTTGATAAGAATAACTGTGCCCAGAGTGTGAACCATTTTCACCGCCGAGACACAAATATTTCACTGCATAATCATCGCTATCGCAGGCTGGCACGGAGTGGATTAATGTAGCATCCTGTATGTTTAATGGATTGATAACTTCTGTGTGCCGGTAAACATGGTATT